>JGI2172J19969_10001609_pt1 | contig 10307 bp, 9 predicted proteins | sample DeeMarSWOR230_32_FD_19969 | JGI IMG/M metagenome (IMG submission 19969)
GTTGTCCCTTCGCTTCAGTGCTTTCGATGTGACCCTTTCGGGGTTCGCGGGTGGGGAATACTTGCCCCTTCCGACCTCTAAAGGGCCGGCTTTCCCCTTCCCGCTCACCCTCGATGGGTACCCCACTCCTCCAGCAGATTTCGCTCATGAACAACGCTGTTCTCAAAAAAAATTGAGGAAACTCCGGCCCTCTTCATCTTTGACAAAGGGAGGGCTTAATGATAATTTCCATTCTTGGAATGGAAGATATCCAACTCGATGAGAGGAAATTCGTCGAAGTCGCCATCGGGCTTCCCATCGAAAAGACCTTCTATTATGAAATCCCCTCGGCTTTAGGGGGACGATTGAGTCTCGGAAGCCGGGTCCTTATCCCCTTCAGGGGACGTAAGGTAACGGGATATGCCATCGCCTTTCCTCCCGACCTTGCGCACTACCCAAAAGCCGATGGTATTAAACCCATTCTGGATATCCTCGACGAGAACCCGGTTTTCGACAGCCAAATGCTGGCCTTCTATCGGTGGATTTCGGATTACTACCTCTATCCCTTGGGAGGGGTTATCAGGGGAGCGTTGCCGCCGGGTATCAACCTGGAAAGTCAACGCCTATTGAGCATTACACGGGAGGGGAAAATCCTCCTGGAGTTGCAAAAACTGACCCAAGAGGAACTTGAGATTTTGAGGTGCATCGCAGATCGCGGCGAAATGCCGTCGGAAAAAGCCGCGAAACGATTTCCCTATTGGCGGATTTTTTCCTTGAAGGAAGCAGGCCTTATTCATATCGAAGAATCATTGAAGCATGTCCATATCAAGCCCAAGCGGGAGAGGATGGTAAGGTATCAAGAGGGGGGGAGGAGAGAGGAAAGCCTCTCCCCAAGGGAAACAGAGGTTCTGGGCTTTATACGCGAACTGGGCGAGATTTCCCACAAGTCCCTTTGTGCGGAGTTCAAAGGGGCTTCTCGCATCGTGAAGAAACTGAAAGAGAAGGGCCTCGTCTCCATTGGGCTCCGGGATGTTTACCGTGATCCCTTTTCCTCCCTCACGCCTGGCGGGGATGCGAGGCCGAGACTAACCCCGAAACAGGCCAAGGCCCTGGAGGATATTAACAAGGCGACCGACTCCCTTCGGTTCTCTCCCTTCCTGCTCTATGGGATTACGGGAAGCGGTAAGACGGAGATTTACCTGCGGGCCATCGAAAAGGTCGTCGAAATGGGGAGGGAAGCCGTCGTTCTCGTCCCTGAGATCTCCCTCACCCCTCAGCTCATCGGCCGATTTCTCAATCGCTTCGGCGGGCACGTGGCCACGTTGCACAGCGGCCTCTCCAGGGGGGAGAGGTACGATGAGTGGAGGAGGATCAGGGATGGAAAGGCGGATATCGTGGTAGGGGCTCGTTCGGCCATCTTTGCCCCATTCCAACGTTTGGGGATGATCATCGTCGACGAGGAACATGAAACCTCCTATAAACAGGAGGAAACGCTGAGATATAACGCCCGCGATCTCGCGGTAGTCCGCGCAAAACTGTATGATGCGGTGTTAATCCTCGGATCGGCAACCCCCTCCTTGGAAACGTATCACAACGCGGCGTCGGGTAAATTTCATCTCCTGACATTGGATGAACGCATTGACGAAAAGCCTTTGCCCCCCGTCGAAATCGTCGACATGAGGGCGGAAAAGGAGAAGGGCATCATCCTTTCTCAGAAAATGCGGAATGCCCTTTCGGAAAACTTGGCCGCAGGAGGCCAGACCCTCCTTTTTCTGAACAGACGTGGGTTTGCCAATTTCATCCAATGCCCGGATTGCGGATTTGTCTTTAAATGCCCTAATTGCAGCGTCTCGCTGACCCACCACTTCCGCGCACAGAAGCTCATCTGTCACTATTGTAATTACACCATCATGGCTCCAGATCTCTGTCCCAAGTGCCAGGGTTACGAAATTCGCTCCTTTGGCATCGGAACCGAAGGGGTAGAAGATGAAATCCGAAAGGTGTTTCCCGGGGCAATCGTCGACAGGATGGATAGGGACACGACCAGGAGAAGAAGATCTCACCAGAGGATATTGAAAAAGCTGGAATCCGGGGAAACCAATATCCTCGTTGGGACTCAGATGATAGCCAAGGGACATGACTTTCCCAACGTCACCCTGGTAGGGGTGATCTGCGCCGATTTTTCCCTCAACCTGCCCGATTTTCGGTCCTCGGAGAGAACATTTCAACTCCTGACCCAGGTCGCCGGAAGGGCGGGGCGGGGTATGAATCCGGGCAAGGTGATCATTCAAACCTTCAATCCGGGCCACTACAGCATTCAGATGGCAAGGGACCAGGATTTCGGGAAATTCTATCAAGAGGAGGCCCGGTTCAGGAAGGAACTCGACTACCCTCCCTTCTCCCGCTTGATCAATCTGAGGATCGAGGGACCCAACCAGAAGAGATCAGTAAAGGCTGCCCAAGAAATGGGGGAGTGCGGAAAAAGAATCCTCAAGGCCAGGCCCAATGGGAGGGGAATTGAGATATTAGGACCTTCTCCAGCTCCTCTCGTGAAGCTCAAGGGGAAGTATCGATACCACATGCTCATAAAGGGGATTCGAGCGATTCCTCTCCATCGATTTGTGGAGGAATTGTCGAGAAATATGAAGAAGCAATGGGTTGGAAGGGGAGTCAACCTTACCATCGATGTCGACCCTATCAGCGTGATGTAGATTGGATGGACTCAATTTCCCCTGGGGGGCATCGATAGAGGAATCCATCCCCCAGGATAACCAAAAGGGAATCCCGCATTAGGCATCGACTCAATGATCACGCAGGGAGGGGAAATATGGCTATAGGGGATAGGAGCTCGGGATATTTCAACGATAAACGGGAGACCATGCCTCCAGAGGAGAGGCGAAATTACCTCGATGGCAAATTGGGAGAATTTGTCCAGTACGCCCATAAACACTCCAAGACTGTGAGGGGGAAACTGGAGGCTGCCGGGATTAAACCCGAGGAAATCAAAACCATCGATGACCTGCAACGACTTCCCCTCATCACGAAATTCGACCTGGTAGAGATGCAGAAGGCCAACCTTCCCTTCGGAGGGTTCGAGGGCGTCCCACTCAACGAGATGCGACGGATATATGTCCTTCCGGGCCTCATATACGAACCCGGCGAATGGACGTACAGTGATACGCGATGGGCGGAGGCCATGTACGCTTGTGGTTTCAGGCCCGGGGATATTGCCCAGAATACCTTCAACTACCATATGTGGCCCTTCGCCTTCATGCTGGACGAGTCGTTGAAAATGCTGGGCTGTACCACGGTGCCCACCGGGGTGGGAAATACCCAGATGCAGGTAACGATCATGCACCAACTGAAGGTGACGGGCTATGTGGGGACTCCCAGCTTCCTGATGAGCATTGCCGAGAGGGCGGGCACAATGGGATTTGACCTGAGGAAGGACTTTTGCCTAGAGGTCGGTTTTGTCGGGGCCGAAATGCTCCCCGAATCCCTCCGGCAGAGGTTGGAAGGGGACTTCGGAATGACCATCAGGCAGTGCTACGGGACGGTAGATGTGGGCTGTCTCGGCTACGAATGTATGGAAAAGCACGGCATGCACGTCCCCGATGATGTCATCGTTGAAATCGTGGATCCGGATACGGGCAAACGTGTCCCCAACGGGTCCCCAGGGGAGATTGTGGCAACCAACTTTAACCATACCTTTCCCATGATTCGTTACGNCACGGGGGATCTATCCTTCATCTCCGAGGAGCCGTGTCCATGCGGCAGGACCTCCANGAGGCTTATGAAGATCCTGGGGAGAACGGACCAGGTAACNAAGGTGAGGGGGACCTTCATCCATCCNTGGCAAACGGATGANCTGATGACNAAGTACCCCGAGGTGGACAAATATCAAGTGGTNGTAACCCGGAGCGGATTACACAGATGAGATGNCCTTNCTCGTCGAGNTGGCCGATGAATCGGTGGACAAAACCCGGCTCAAGGGAAGGCTGGAGAAGGATATCCAGGATGCNCTCAACCTGAAGGGNGAAGTTGAATTCGTCCGGAGGGGNGTNATTTTCGATAAGGCCAAGAAGATAGAGGACAAGAGGAAATGGGAGTAGAATAAGGAGCTTCTTACGTGGAGAAGATCAAGGTCGGCGGAATCATGCAGAGCGATGGGCGGGCTGTTGTTATGGTGATGTCCTGTCCCGATCGCCCGGATATCGCGGGACTGGTTCTCGGTGCCCTCGGGGATCGGAATATCAACATCGAGTTCCTCGTTCAGACCTTCGATCTTGACGGTTTTTCCAACTTCACCTTATGCATCGATCGGAAGGACTTGGAGTCCACCATTGAAGTGCTCGAGGCGCTCAAGCCATCCATAGAGGCAAAGGTGATCTCGTATAACCCAAATGTAGTGGTAATCAGCGTCTTCGGCCCTCACTTCCGTGAGAAGCCAAAGATCTCCGGCATCATGTTTTCGGCTCTCGCCTCGGTAGGAATAAATTCCATTGCCATAAGTACTTCCATCTCCAGCGTCTCGTGTGTGGTGGAAGCAGGGGATGCTGAGGCCGCGGTGGATGCCTTAGGTGAAGCCTTTGAAGCCCCCCATCAAGTCAGAAAGCGCGCCGACTCGTATTGACCTCCAGCCTCTTCATCTCTTACCATGACCGTAGGCCCTCCGTATTCAAGCTCGTCTCAAGGTTCAACTTCAGGATGATGGCTCCCTTTTCTTTCGAGATATGTCAAACGGTTTCATCGCATGGATGTTGCATCATCTCAAAGGATGTGATATCCAGCCCGTATGGGTCCTTACCAAAAGCTCTTTATCTACGAGGTATCTGATGAGATCTCGGTGAGAGGAGGCGTCTTTGGACCTGATTTCATCGGGTGTTGGAACGAGGCGGGGAGCTCCTTTCTTTTTTTTGCCCAACAGCACGATGAGGAGGTAAAAAGATGGTTGGCCAACCAGGGCGGGGTGAGCCTTGTATCGAAACACGTCATGGATTATCGCGATTGGCAGGCAGGGGAGGATCTCAAACCGTTCCGGATCGAAAAGCTCGTTATCTGCCCCCCGTGGAAGAAGGTGAGGATATCAAAGGACGAAATCCTCATTCGCCTTGATCCGGGCGTCGTCTTCGGGACGGGGCTTCACCCAACGACACGAGGATGTCTTAAGGCCCTTTGGCGCATCTACCAGGTGGATAGTCCCCAGGATGTCCTTGATATCGGGACGGGAACGGGAATCCTGGCCATTGCCGCCGCCAAGCTGGGGGCCCGTAAGATCGTGGCCATCGACCTTAATGAGCTAGCCGTGGAAACGGCCCGAAAAAATGTCTTGCTCAACGGTGTTGAAGATCGGGTGCAGGTAAAATGGGGAGAGGCGGAGGCTTTTGTTCGGCAAAAAGCCGATCTGCTCCTTGTCAACCTCCACTTCCAAGTGATCGATGCACTGATGAAGTGGGAGGAGCTCTTCTTCAAACGGTGGATTGTGGTATCAGGATTATTTCATGGGCAAGCCAGTGGGGTTTTGGCAACCCTGGGGAAGCAGCTTGTCAGCGTACACGATAGAATGGAAGACAACCGCTGGGTCACTCTGCTTTTGAGGAAAACCCAACCTGACGGAGGCTCCAGAGATGGTAAGAGGAAGGGGTTATACGGATAGACTGCTCACGGAATCCGAGGTCCGCCACATAATGGATGAGGCACTGACGAACATCGATTTGGCTGGAAAACGTGTGCTGATCCTTATTCCTGACGGCACCCGCACTGGACCCGTCAACCTGTTCTTCCGGCTCTTTCACGAATTATTGTGGGATCACCTCTCAGCACTCGACTACCTTATTGCCTTGGGTACGCACCAACCGATGGCCCAAGAGGCCATCCTTCGCCACCTAGGAACTACGTCGGACGAGATGAAAAAGCGCTACGCGGGTGTCCGGGTCTTCAACCATCAATGGGAGAACTCAGAGATATTTCGCACCGTGGGAACTATTCCTGCCAGTGATATTCAAGAGCTGAGCCGCGGCCTCCTCTCGGAGGCACTGCCTGTCACTGTCAACCGAGTGATCTTTGACTACGATTGGGTTGTTGTCTGCGGGCCGGTTTTCCCTCACGAGGTGGTGGGAATCTCAGGGGGCAACAAGTACTTTTTCCCCGGCATCTCCGGGCCCGAGGTCATCAACTTCACACACTGGCTGGGGGCGTTGATCACCAGTTCCGAAATCATAGGCATCAAGGATACGCCTGTGCGCTCCGTCATCGACCGAGCCGCGTCATTGATAGAGGTTCCCAGGTTCTCCTTTTGTTGGGTAGTCGAGAAAGGAGGTTTAGCAGGCCTATACGCCGGTTCGCCGGAGGAAGCCTGGTCCCAGGCAGCAGACCTTTCAGTACGGCTTCACACGTTATACGCGGACAGGTCTTACCGCCAGGTGCTATCGGTGATGCCGGAGATGTACGACGATCTCTGGACAGCAGCAAAAGGCATGTATAAGGTTGAAGCGGTTGTTGCGGACGGTGGCGAGATAATCATTTATGCCCCCCATATCAAGGAGGTCTCCTACACCCACGGTCACGTGCTTGACGAGATTGGATATCACGTCCGTGACTATTTTGTGAAGCAGTGGGAGCGTTTTAAGCAGTACCCCTGGGGCGTGCTGGCCCACTCCACTCACCTCAAAGGCACCGGCACATACGAGGGTAAGGTAGAGCAGCCACGTATCCACGTAACCCTTGCCACCGGAATTCCACGGGAACGATGTGAGCGCTTGGGTCTGGTCTATCGCGATCCATCCAACATCGACCCGGAAGAATGGGCCAACCGGGAGAATGAGGGAATTCTGCTCGTTCCTCGTGCGGGAGAAATGCTCTATCGAAGAAGGAAAGCGGGGTAGGAATATCGCCGATGAAAAACCAAGGACAAAAGGAAAACGAGGAGGAGAAATGGCCATGATCTTAGACCACGTGGACAATTGGAGGCACTATGCTACTCTCCACCCAAAGTTTGAGGATGCATTTGTCTTTCTGGAGCGAAAGGATCTGGCTGACCTATCCGCTGGGCGGCACGCGATAGAAGGCGAACGCCTATACGCCCTTGTGATCAAAGAGGATGGACGAGGCCGCGATGGGGCTAAGCTCGAGATTCACAAGAGGTACATCGACATTCAGTTTACAATCGCAGGTGCGGACGACATTGGCTGGAAACCCGCCGCGCACTGTGCTGACGAAGACCAGGCGTATGAAGCTGAAAAGGACATCGCGTTCTTCAGGGATAGACCACAGGCGTGGGCAACTACCCCGCCGGGCACTTTCGCAATCTTCTTCCCTGAAGACGCCCACGCACCCCTCGGCGGCACGGGGACCATGCACAAGGTCGTTGTGAAAGTCGCCCTGGCTACGTAATCTGAATATGCTGGGGCCAATGGTTAGAGGGACATGCTGAACATTTCAGTCGAGATGCTTCCCTCAGCGATCTTCGTAACAGGTCCCGTTATCGAAATCGAGAAGTCACTTGAAATGGTAATGTCGATTTTGCCCCCCGGCGTGTGGACAGCTATTTGAGGGTCGCAGAGCCCCAAGCGATAGGCTACAGCTGCAGCCGCACTGCTACTACTGCCCGAAGCTAACGTATATCCTGCCCCGCGTTCCCAGATCTCGATCTGAATGTTTGAACGATCCAGCACCTTCATGAACTGAACGTTCGTCCGGTTTGGAAAACGATGATCGGTTTCGATCAAAGGGCCCCATCGCCGAGCCTCATCTTCAGAGACCTCATCGCGGAAGATGACGCAGTGCGGATTCCCAATGGTGGCCGCGCAAAATGTTAATTCCTCATCATTGAGGGCGATTTTTTCGTTTATAACCTCCCGAGGCGGTCCCTTGACAGGTATTTGGGTGCTGTCAAAGCTTACCCTGCCCATATCGACGGTTACACTCTTACCTCCAGGATGAACCTGACATCGTACCTCTCCTCCGGCCGTCAGAATCGTAAACGGCTCCTCCTGAACAAGGCCCTTATCCCAGAGGTACCGAGAGAAAATCCGCAAACCATTGCCACTCTTTTCCGCCTCACTCCCGTCCGGGTTGAAGATGCGCACGGCAAAGTCGCATTCCGAGGTTTCAAGGGGGCCAAGGAGAATGCCGTCAGATCCAACCCCATAGTTACGATGGCAAATCACCTTAACTTGAGAGGGAGTTAACTGCCCTTCGAAATCTTCGGGATTCAAGACAATATAGTCGTTTCCGAGCGCATGGTATTTAGAGAACTTCATTAATATTTTCCCCCTTTCCAATGATCGAGATCAGCAGTCCCTAAAATCCCTTTATCTGGCTACAAGAGGGGGCCGGTGGCATACAGCTCCAGGGGCTCCTGATAAGCAGAATGCATCTCCGACTGGCTCGGTTTACCTGAGGCTATGGCCAGAATTTCCTTGACCAAGCGATCCCCAACTTGCTCAGCGGACTCCTTGCCCTCGACGATGCTCCCCGCGTAGATATCGAAATATTCGCTTTCCTGGCTGTCGCTGGGATTGCTCAGGACTTTAATTACCGGAACAACTGGCAACCAGCCGGCATAGCCGGTCAGGTTGCGGAAGCGGGCGGGCAGGCCGCCGCCTACGGAGAGGATCAGTATCTGCGCTCCCACAGCGACCATTCCGGCAAATAACTGCGATGTCATGGCCGTGCCATCCATGAAAAACAGGCCCTTCCCCTGGGGGTTCTCCGCATATTCCAGAACGCCCATCAGCGGTGTGGTGCCGGTTTTGACGATGGCACTCAGGGATTTCTCCTCTAAGGTTGTAATTCCACCCTGTATGTTGCCACGTGTTGGCTGGGAGCCTCGGATATCCACGCCCGCGGCGGCAATGGCTTTCTCCATCCGGCCCACGACCTCATACACGCGTTGAGCCACCTCTTTGTTTGCAGCCCTTTTTGCCATGATATGCTCCGCCCCAATGAGCTCCGCCGTCTCCGAGAAAATGGCTCTGCCTCCTGAGCCTATGACCACATCGTAGGCCCTGCCAACCGCCCGATGGCCGGCCAGGGCCGACATGGTATCCGTGCCGGTACACTTGACCCCCAGGGTGATTTGGCCAAGGTCGCACAACTGCCTCTGCTCCTGTGAAACCTGGCTTACCATGTGGCGGGCCACTTTCAATCCCTCTTCCAATGCCCCTTGAAACCCGCCCATTTTCTCGATGGTGATCACTTCAACCGGCTTTTGGGACTCAGCTATGCCCTCGGCGATTTCCGAGGCGGACAGGTGATCACACCCCAGGCCAACCACCAAAGCTGCAGCCACATTGGGATTGCCTCCCATCCCCACCAAAGTTCGCATCGCCCGTTCAATATCCGGTTGGAGGCGGGTACATTCATGATTATGGGTGAGGGCCAAGGTACCCTTAACCCCGTTGCTGATCATGCTCGCCAACTCATTGGCGCAGTTGCTGGCTGAAACCACCAGTACATGATTGCGCACGCCCACAGATCCATCAGCTCTCTTGTAGCCCTGAAATTCCATCTTGCTCCCTCTCTTTCATGGATTCGCACCATCGCAACGAAAACCCGTGCTGTACTCCTCTGACCTTAGCTTTCTTGACCAATTGGACATATTAACTCACACGCTCTGCAGTATTTTACACATGCCCTTGGGGGATCTTCATGGGTATCCTTTTCAAGGATCTCTCTATTTGCTTCATCGATGCGCATCTGTTTCATGCAGAGACCCCTCCCGTAGGAAGCTTGGGTAAAAGCCTTCTGAGGGCAGGCCTCCCTGCACCGAATATCACAAGAAGCACAGGGTGAAAAATCCATCGGTCCAGTTGGTGCCAATTGCGCATCAAGGGACAATGCCCTCAGGCGAATACGGGGACCATATTCTGGAGTGATTAGTAGGTTATTCGCACCGATAACTCCCAATCCTGCTAGCACTGCGGCATCTTTAAGGAAAATACCGCCCCCTTCGGGATGGTAGGGCAAAAGCCGAGCTTTGATATTGAATTCTTCTCCTACCGATTTCGCTAAGTCCTCCGCAATACTTATCATTCTGCGGTTTCCCGGGGATCCTCCCCGTTTTCCGTCCCACCAGTCAAGCAATGGTTCAGTTGTTGGATGAGCCAAAGCAATTACAAGCAATGACTTGCCGTCCGCGGAAAATCGAGCATTCCTGTAAATCCGATGAGAGGGCGATTCTATGACTGAAGTAACCTCTGTAAGTCCAGCCAATGACGCGCCGAATGTCTTGGCCCCCTCTATGATATGGGTTACGATCTCTTTTTGCATGTATTGAAAATTACTGATTCGGGACATCCTCTTCATAAACGTAGAGTGTTCCTGGC
>JGI2172J19969_10001619_pt1 | contig 10275 bp, 9 predicted proteins | sample DeeMarSWOR230_32_FD_19969 | JGI IMG/M metagenome (IMG submission 19969)
ATCAGGACTCCTATAACCGGAAATAGGAACATGAATCGGGCGGAGATATCCAAGAAACTTTCGTCTACCCCTGCGGGGATGGTTGTGAGAAAAGCCATCAAGCCCCTGAAGATTCTTAAAGCTTTCAATATCAACCCCCGCTTATGAGATCATGGAGTGTCTGCGTGTTGGCGTGTAAACTCCCAACAGACGTTATATCTCCATACGTCGCCCAACTTTGTCAATCTTATCTCCTGTTCATCAACTTCGATTAGACCCTTTTTCTCCAGTTTGTTGATGATGGTTCCAAAGGCTTCTTCTGGTAATTTTCCAAAGCGCCTTTTGAACTCCTTTTTGTTGACGGGCAGGCGGATATACAGTCGCATCATCATCTTTCTCATCTCATCCTCTATAGAACTCACCGAAAGCTTTGATATTGGAAATTTTCCACGGTTAACCGCCTCAATATACGCTTCGGCAGGTTCAATGTCCACATAAGAGAATTTTCCTAACGTTCCCATGAAGGAACCTGCACCAGTAGCGAGAACCTCCATACATGGTTCTTGGAAGTCTTCTGCTATTCTGGAGAATCGGTTGTGGCATGTCTTTTCGTATCCTGCCGCCTTGAAGATGTTATCTGCCTCAAGATACATCTCTGTTTCAGCCTCTTGGTCTCCCCTAGGAGGTAAATCGCCAGACTGAAGCTGTTGAGCTAGCTTTGTTTCCGGATAAACGTCCAAAGCATAACAGTCGGCGCTTTCTACATCTAACTCTAAAGCTCTTTGAATATCTTTGCTCCAGACTTTCAGGTTCTGGCCTGGAAGATTATACATCAGGTCGATGCTTACACGAAGTCCCAGTTNATGTGCAGTCTTAATCGTTTCTTCAGCATTCCTTGCCTTATCCCGCAGATTAAACATTCTTCTTGCGTTGTTGTCAAAGGTCTGTATCCCCACATCCAGCTGGTCCACCCCGTATTCTGACAGCGCCTTTAGTTTCGTGTAGTCGAAATCGTGAGTGCAACCTGTGATCTTGATTTCCCGGCTATCGTTAAAATTGAATTTTTTTTCACAGAATGCTAAGAGATCAATTGTCTGTTCGGTGGACATGATGCTTGGGGTTCCACCTGCCAGATATATCTCGGAGAACTCGCTTGTCCTAGCATATTTTGTTTCTGCGTACATATTTAACGCTTTTTTCAATGCAGAGAGATACTTTCCGATTTCGTTGTTAGACATCAGTTCTGTGGGAAAATAACAGAAGCTACACTTCATGGTGCAGAAAGGTATCCAAGGTTGCAATTCCTTCCTTTCACTGTTGGTATTCTCGGTTCCTAAGAGGTCCATGAATGCTTGTAGGGTCTCGGGCACAACTTCAGGATAGTCTCGATAGGTGTAAGGTGGCCAATGCTTGGTTTTTTCGTAGGTGGGTGTAGTTTCGGTGTGTTTATTCGTCATTATTTTATGATGTCTCCATCTTTTTTTTAAATCAATGTTAATTCATGATGTAACGCTTTCGGAAATTTTGTCGATTAAATTTCATCCATTCTTTTATGAGAATCCCTTTTGCTGTCTCTTGTGAAGTGTTTTCCTGTTTTAATCTTTTGCAACTTTTAAAAGCTTTGTTAGCAGAAGCTTTTGGCATACAGACATATAGCTTCTTTTAGTAAACAGTTGTGAAGCGTGCGCTTTGACATAAAGCTTATATAGAATTCCGTGCCAAAACCGTTTCTCTAACAATTGTATAAAACGAACACTTGTGATGAAGTAAATTGATTTATGCATTGATTGGTTTTATTGTAATGTTCGCCGTGTTATTAGTGATTGGTATCAACCAGCCTAGAGGAACAAGTGTCAAAGGCTGGTGTTTCCTCTACCTGATTATTGCTCTAATTTTCGACGGACTTGTGGTTTTTGCCCTGTTTTATCAACAGCTAGAACTCACTCAACTGCTTCTCGGTGTCTCTGCAGGCTCCGCCACCGGCTTAGCCATCCATGTGACTCATCACATATTCGAGGAGAACGAAGAACATTAGACCTGTTCAAGTTCCAACTGTATTTTGTGCCCTTAAGGAATTAATTTAAGGATACTTTAGGTTAACTAGGTGTATTTGTAGAGGTTTTGCTATGAAAGAATACGATTTAATCTCTATAGGCACAGGTTCTGCGATGGGCATTGTTGAGGCAATGATTCAAGAGAACCCCAAGGTCAGGGTCGCCGTTATAGATAAGGATGAGCCGGGCGGCATCTGTTTAACAAGAGGCTGTATCCCCTCCAAGCTTCTTCTTTACCCCGCTGAGTTGGTGAGAACAATTGAGAAGGCGAGAACGTTTGGAATAGACTCTGAAATAAAACAGATCGATTTCAGAAAGGTCATGGAAAGAATGAGAAGCATAATCTACGGAGACATAAACCGAATTCGCCAAGGGCTTTCTCAATCCAAAAACGTGGATTATTACCCAGAAGTAGCAGAATTTGTTGGACCATACACCTTGAAGGTTGGAGACGAAACCATCACATCTAAGCTGATCGTGCTAGGCACAGGATCAAAACCCACTATTCCTCCAATAAAGGGAATAGAGGAAACGGGTTACCTTACCAGCGACACGATCCTCAAGATAAGTGAACTGCCCGAGAGCATCATAATAGTGGGCGGCGGATACATAGCCGCGGAATACAGTCACTTCCTCTCATCCATGGGCGCAAAAGTCACAGTCATCGGCAGAAATCCCCAGTTTATTCCCGAGGAAGAACCAGAAGTTTCAGCTCTAGCCAAGAGAGAACTTGGAAAGNATGTTGTGATCTATGTCAACCATGAAGCTTGGGAGGCAAAAGTGACCTCAGAGGGCAAGAAACGGCTCGTTGCAGTTAATCGAGAGACTGGAAAAAAGTTGGAAGTAACCGCAGACGAAATCTTGATTGCCACCGGAAGAGCTCCCCTCTCAGATCTGCTTCATCCCGAAAAAGGGGGAATAAAAACTGACAGAAATGGATGGATTATCGTTAACGAGTATTTGGAGACTTCTCAACCTAACGTTTGGGTTCTTGGAGACGCCAACGGCAAATATCCCTTCAAGCATGTAGCCAACTACGAAGCGACTATTGTATACCATAACGCTGTGTTGAAGAGGAACGTGAAGGCTGATTACCATGCAGTGCCCCACGCCGTATTCACATACCCTGAGATTGCGGCAGTTGGCTTACGAGAAAAGGAGGCGATAGAAAAATATGGCGCGGACAACCTGCTTATTGGATTTCATAGATACGAGGATACAGCTAAAGGAGAAGCCATGGATGCGAAGGACTATTTCGTCAAAGTTATTGTGGAACGGGGCACCCTGAAGATTCTTGGAGCCCACATCATCGGACCCTACGCCTCTATTCTAATCCACGAAATCATACCATTAATGTATACTCATGAACAAAGCGCCAAACCCATACTCGATGGGATGCACATCCACCCGGCACTGAGCGAAGTAGTTGATAGAGCCTTCCGTTCCTTAATGCCTCCAGAACATTACCACCACCTAATCGAGCACCACTACAAACTTCCTACATAGACAATCAGTATCCTGCTGAAAATCTGCATACGAGAAAACGCTGATTACATCTTCTTTTTTGTATGAACGTATTCTGAGTAAATCAGGCGCAGAATCTTTCCGTAAAAACCGTTTTTCTGGAGTTATTTGTGTTTGGCTCTGATGCGTGGGATACTGAATTGTTTTTCTGTTTGTTTTCGGTAGAACATGTTGTATACGCAGAAGGGTATGATTCGGTTAGCTGGCGTTATGTAGTGAATGACGCAATGGTGTGCCCGTTCCACATCGAAGGTGTAGGGATCCATGAAGGCCATGCATCCAATTAACAACAGTCTGCGTCTGATATATCCAAGAGAATCGTATGATGGGTCGGTGTGTATCTTGATCAAGGTCTTCACTGCATTAAAAAGGCCAGCTTCTCGCTGCACTTTTCTCCAATCTAGAGAACGAAAGGCAGCAAACAGCAATCTTAGATAAATTCCGATTTTGCCAATTTTTTGCTTCTCAATAAGCCTGTTCAGAGCTTTCAGATCGGACATGAAAACTTCGAAATTTAAGAAACGACTGATGGGTGTGAACAGGTGTTTTCCTCTTTTGGAAACTAAAATCCAGTTCCAGAGTCCACAATATGGGGTGGGTGTGAATGGGGGCCATGCTTTGGCTAAGAAAGTGTTCATGACCTTTAGGGGCGGAACCATAACTGAAACAGGAAATAGGTCCTCTTCTTTGATCATTCCGTTTGTCTGTTCTTCGATTCTCTGGGCAAGCAGCGAATTGTCAATTCTGTTTTCTCTAGAAACATACTCCGCCGTTCTTCCGGTAAAGGACATTGGTTGAAAGACTATTCCTCTTATTATGTCCACGTTTTCTGAGGCGAATCTGATCATGTCTCCTACTTCGTTGTCGTTTATGCCGCCATGCAGGGTTGGAACCAGAATAATTTCTATGTCATGTTCTCGGCAAAGTTCAACAAGTCTCAGCTTTTTCGGAAGTAGTTTTGCATTTCTCAGTTTCTCGTAGGGTGAATCCGTGAGCCCGTCAAACTGCAGATACACTATATTCAACCCAGCCTTCTTCAGTTTCCTAACCAGTTCTGGGTCTTGAGACATTCTGATACCGTTCGTTGCCAGGAGAATCATGAATTTCATGTCGTGAGCCATCTTCACGATCTCAACTATGTCATCACGGACTGCGGGTTCTCCACCAGCGAACATTACCGCTAGGGGCGGCGGATTCTGTTTCTTCAGAAAATTTAGCATGGTGTGAATTTTTTCTAGAGTTGGTTTGTAAAGATCAGGTGGCTGTGCTGCATTTGCGAAGCAGATTGGGCACCTTAAATCGCACTCGTTAGTTACGTCGATGACTGCCATCACTGTTGTGGACAAATGATTAGCACAGTCATTCAATCCGCAGCCGTAGGGGCAGTTGTCCTGAAACGGTTTGGAAGAGGGTTTTTTGTAATCTTCAGCCTTATGGTAGATGTCCGCTCTAGCCCAGTATGTCTCATTAAAGCTTCCATGCTCGCTGCACTCCTTTATGATCACAACTTTTCCGTCTTTTTCCGCGACTTGTGCCTTCACCTTTTTTAGGCAAACTGGGCAAACGCTGAAAGTTTCCCTGAGAATCTTCTGTCCCTTCAAGTTAAAGCCCCTAAGATTAATGCTATCGGTATCAATATCATTGTTCTGGTTACTAATCTTTCTTGTTTCTTCACTACTTCAATGTCAGGTTTTCTGAGAATGGAGACTGATGAAATAACGAGAATTATGTCCCAGATGACTATCGGAATCAGGTATGCGTAACCTACCGCATTCACCAAATACGGGATTGGGGAGCCTATTACATTGAGCAAGAAGAAAATTGCTCCAACCTTAGTTGCTAATTTTGGACCACGCTTAGCTGCCAAGGTGGCGTATCCAGCCTTCAGGTCTCCCTCTAAACTCAATACATCCCGCAATATGTTTCCGCCAATACTGCCCATGCTCATAAACGACAAAGAGAAAGAAGTAAAAGTAATTACTCCAAACAGGGCAGCTTCACCATAAACGAAAGATGTTCCTATAAGAAAACCCATGAGAAAGCTTCCGAAAAAACCAGCAGACTTCTTTATAACTGTGGAATACGCCACAAGAAGAACTGTGTCCATGAGGGCGATTCCAAAGCATAGCCAGTTGATTCTTAGGGATGCTAATAGTCCAATGATGAACAGTATTACAGATGTCAGAAGAGCATGCCACGGTGCTAAACTTTTTGAAGGAATAGGTCTGTTCTTTTTGACGATGGCATCTGACTCTTGGTCAATGTAGTCATTGAACGCGAAACCTCCAGAAGTAATGCATATCGCCGACAAGACGACTAATGCTAATAGATCAGTTTCCGGCCAGCCTCTTCGTAGAGTAAATATCGTTAAAACTGAGAGACCACCAGTCATGAGCCAGTAGGGCGGTCTAAGAAGCATAATAAAGGCTTTTAGCCTCTTCTTCAACGAAACCATTTAAATGAGCCTAGTACCTTCCTGAGCTTATTAATTTTTTCAATCCTTCCTTCAAACTAACCTGAGGTCTCCACCGTAGTTTGTTCACGGCTTTGCTGTTGTCGGCTAGGGTTATATCCATGTCTCCCTCCCACGCTTGACCCCCCGTGAAATAAATCTCAACATCCTTCAATCCCAAAATTTCAACAATCATTTTTGCTAACTCCGACACGGAGGTTGTGGTTCCTGTGCCAACGTTAAAGACCTGCCCCGCAGCTGCAGGGGAAGTTGCAGCCTCTAGCAAGAAGTTCACCATGTCTGATATATAGACAAAATCTCTAGCCTGTCTACCTGTCCCCAAAACTTCCAATTTGTTGGGCGTCTTTCGCAATTTGTTGAGGAAATCGTATATGACTCCGTGACAGCTTGGACCATAAACATTGAATATGCGGAGAATAACAACTTCTAAATCGTAAGTCTCTTGATGAAACCGACAACAGTTTTCGCCAAGCAACTTTGACAATCCGTAGAACGCAATTGGGTTTGTCGGATATGTTTCTGGTGTTGGTCTCTTCTCTGGATTGCCATAAACTGCACAGGAGGACGCGAAGACCACTCTGGCGTTAGCTTTTCTTGCGGCTTCGAGGACATTCAATGTTCCAACAACGTTAATTTCGCAATCTTCTTTTGGGTTTTCCATGGAAAAAGGAACGCTTGTTTGGGCTGCCAGATGAAAAATAACTTCACAGTTTTTCGTTGCTTTCTCCAGCGCCGCGGGGTCTCTGATATCCGCCTGCACAAAGTTGAGACCCTTATCCATAAGGTCTTCTATGAATTCGATTTTTCCTGAATATAAGTTGTCGAATACATTTACTTTGGCGCCATGCTCTAAAAGAGTTCTACAGAGATTAGAACCTATGAAGCCAACGCCACCAGTAACAACAACTTCCTTTTCCTCAAATCTTTTCAAGGTAATTCCCAGATTTTATGATTGGAATCTAATAGTGCACTCATTACTTAATCTTTCCAAAAAACCAGCGGATTCCGTAACGAAAAAAGGACCACATGGACCCGAAAGCAAAATGTTCTATCACTTTATAGGCACATCTTCTTCGGTCTACAAACTTGGGCTTCACATTATGCTTGGATTGCTTCAAGTGAAAGGCTGACCCAGTTTCCTGTGTATTCCAAAGTATTTTCCGTTTCATTGAAGGACCACAGTTCAAAGATTAGCCTATGGCTTCCCACATGATCGATATTTATCGTCACCTGAAACTCCCAAACTTCCTTGTTCACTAAGGTTTTCTCGAAGCTTTGTGTGGTTTCAGCTGGACTGGGATTCACAGGAGCCTTGCCATCATCTACCTTAACTCGCACTGTGAAAACCTGTGTTTCATTTTTGTTTTCCACGCCAACCCATAACACTAACGTGTTGTTCTCGCCCAGAACCACCGTTTTTGGAAAGTTCTTTGCCTGTTTTTCTGAATCAAGCAAGTATATCGCGGCAAACGGTTCTTTTTGCGTGGGCGTGAAGAATACCATCACTAAGAGAGCGCCTAGAATCACGATGGCTACCAAAATCGTAAGAATTATCGTTTTTTCTTCATTCATGTCTGAAATGAGTTTTGCACCCTCAGAAGTTCCCTTAACTTTCCTTTCCATGAACTTCTTACGCTGATGTCTCTTCAACCTAATGCCATCTCCTGAAAAAGACGAGAATATCTGTTTTCATCGGACAATCCCCCTACGGAACAAACATTTAGGCTTGTCCCAATAAAAGAATTCTGAGGATCTCCCATCCAGCCTTGAACCTGTTCAATTTGGACTTACTGTGGTCATTTCGAGGCCTGTAGACTGTAGGGAACTCGGTGATCCTCATGCCTCTCTTCGCAGCTTCCGTTAGAAAAACTGTGGAAAGACCCATCCCATCAGAGTACAAGTCCAAGTGAGCAATCGCTTTTTTCGTTAATGCCCGAAATCCTGTCTGCGTGTCTGAGACATTTTGGCCATATAGCATGTTGTACATTGACGTGAACATTCGATTTCCAAACAAGTTCATACTTGGCATAGCTCCAGGTAAGAGGGTTCCCCCAAGTCTCGAAGCCAAACAGACATCAGCCTCGTTCTGCAGCAACGGTTGGACGAGTTTGTTTATGTCACACGCTTCATATGTGTCGTCGGCGTCGATTATCACTACTATGCCGCCCTTTGCGTGGTCAATCCCTGTTTTTATTGCCCTTCCATATCCTACCCTTGGCTCGGTTACAAAATCAACGTTCTCCTCTTTGACTATCTCTTCAGTTCCGTCATTTGAGTAGCCATCAACAACAATTATTTCAGTATTGTAGCTTGAGGAACTCTTGATGTCCCTTATGACTTTACGTATCGTTTTTCCCTCTTTAAAGGCCGGTATGACCACGGAAACGATAAGGTCTTCGTTGATCAAGGGTGGTAGCTCTGGTCAAATTTTCACTTTTTACTTGAAGACTTGAAGCTCTTTATATAAAATAGTTTCTGTATTAAATGACTTTTTTATATATATCTTGGAGTTGGCGAAGGTTTTTTTCCCAAGTAAATCTGTCCTCGACGATTCTTCTCGCTTCCTCGCCGATGGTTGCTCCCAATCTTTCCTCTGATAGAATTTTTGCCATGGTCTCAGCCATTGCTTCNGGATTTCTGGGGGGCACAAGAACCCCATTTTTCATGTGCTTAATTATTTCCGGTGTTCCTCCCACGGTTGTCGCGATGACTGGCAGTCCGCATGCCATGGCTTCCAAAAGAACCAGCGGTAGTCCCTCGCCTGAGGCTGAGGGTAATATAAAGTAGTCAGCGGCGTCGTAGTATAATGGTAATAGTCTATCTGGAACGAATCCGGTTAGTTTGATGTTGGCATCAATCCCCAGTTCTTTTATGCGGTCTTCTATGAGTTTTCTGCTGGGACCTTTTCCTGCAATAACAAATAAGAGGTCAGGATGGTCTCGTGTCAAGAGGGGGACGGATTCTATGAGGGTACCCAGACCATTTTTGTAGACCAGTCTCCGCACGCTGAGGATGATTTTTCGGTTTTTGGGTAGACCGAGTTTTTTTCTGCTCTCCCCTTTGTTCACAGGGTGGAAATAGTCTGTATCAACACCGTTGTATATTACTGATGTTTTTGTCTTGTCTGCGCCTAGTTTTAGAACGTATTTCATTGTCTCTTTGCTGACTGTAATAATTCTGTTGGCGCATTTCAAAACCGATTTGCCTATGGTAAAGTCGTTTAGGTGCTCAAATATATTCAGTATTGACTGGTAGTCGATGAATGTGTTGTGCTGGGTCACTATGAAAGGTTTCTCGTATTTCTTGGCAACCTTTCCCGCCAAGTATGATGACATATAAACGTGACCGTGGGCGTGAACTAAGTCACACTTCTTTATCACCTGTACAAACTTTCTGTAGGCTTTGAAGGAAAGAACTGGGTAGGGTACGCCAATTCTTTCAGCAAGGTTTAGGTTTGAATAGGGGAAAATTCTGATTCCCTTTGCGGGACGTTCGTTTTGTCCTTTTATCTTACTCGTCAAGACATCTATTTCATAACCTGATTCTGTTAATCTTTTGCTCTGTTCATAGGATACGTTTTCTATACCTCCCTTGTGGGGTGGAAAATAGTGTGTGACAAGGCATATTCTACGCATAGGTGCACGGTATAGAACTGCAAATTTAACTATTTCGCACCACACCAAAACAACTCAATGCTCAGCGTAGCCGAGAACTCAGCGAGGGATAAACAGCAGGGGTAAGGGCTTGCGGATTCACAGAAAAGGTTTGGCGCGCGCCCACATGCATTACAATCGGCAAATTATGTTGAGTATTCATGATTATGTGCCCATTGTGGTGTAACTTCACCTTGTACAGAGGGCATTGTTTTTAGCTTTAACCTAATTTTTGGAAATTCCGTTCTCGCATATTGTTTTCTTACACACCTGATAATATTTTTTGGATTAAACTCACCATGATAATTAATGAGGTTGAGAAATTCGTCAAGTCTATCATCTTCATCGAACTTTGCGCAATAATTTAAGAAGCTGAGAATAGCTTTGGTGTAAAAACCTTCTAAGTCTGATGTGATTTCTTGTATAAAGTATTTTGAGTAAGTGCTTTCAAGTTCCATTATTTCTCTGGTGAATTCGTAGTAACGACCCCGATATTGATAGTGATAAAATTTGTGTATAATGATGTCGAAGAGTTTTCCTCTTGTAAGTTTGTAAGTATAGAATTTCGGTCTATAGGTTATCTGAATTTTTG
>JGI2172J19969_10001627_pt1 | contig 10250 bp, 11 predicted proteins | sample DeeMarSWOR230_32_FD_19969 | JGI IMG/M metagenome (IMG submission 19969)
GAGAAATGAGAGTCCAGATGATTGGATATGGCTTAAAAAAATACCTAAGGAATTATTAGCCAATAAAGATGTTAAATATAGTGAAATAACAAAAGAGGATTCCTTTGCTGATACTGGAATTATGCTAGGTATAAAAATTGATAAAAAACCTGGAGTAGTAAACTGTGCAATGACTGGTATTATGCATATAATTTCTAAAACAAAAGAGGAATTGAAAAAAGCTAAAAAAATTGGTAATAAATTTGAAGTTGAAAGACTGAAGATGATGTATCAAAGTGTAAAAGGGGCTCGAAACGCTGGAAGTGTTGATTATTCACAAAGAATAATTCTTGTTAACCCAGATGGAAAATATGAAAATATAAAAATAGGTGAATTTGTAGATAGAGCAATTAATAAATTTGGATATTTTACTGAAAAAATAAACGGGACTGAATTTGAAATTGCAGATATAAAAGAGAATTGGAAAGCAATCTCAATAAATAAAAATGGGAAAGTAGAAATTAAGAAAGTAAAGCAAGCAGTTAGACATAAATGGAGAGGAAAACTGGTTAAAATCTTGACTAAAAGTGGATTTACTGTTGTTACTCCAAATCATAGTGTATTTACAATAAAAAACGGAAAAATAATTGAGATTTCTGCAGAGCAGATTAAAAAGGATACTTTACTTGTTCATGTAAAAAAAATTCCAAATATAGAAAAAAAACAAAAAATAAACTTGATTAATATAATAACTAAGCCAGATTATTATGGATTCATTGAAAAAAAGGATTTAAAGTATTTTAATGGTTTGAAAGGTGATTTAATTAATATAAACCTTAAGGATAATACTTCTACACCCTATTTAAAAATTGAGCTTGACAAACTAAAAAGATTATATATCCCTGATAATCTTTTAAAATATATAACAATTGGTTCAAATGGGAGAAAACCTAGTAGAATAAAATCATATATTCAAGTTGATGAGGATTTTGCTGAATTTATGGGTTATTATGTCTCTGAAGGACATATCTCAAAAAGAATAAGAAACAACAATCCATTTTATTATACGACAATCTCTAGTGCTTCTAAACAAATGCATAATAGAATTCAAAAGATATCTAAAAAAATATTCGGTTTAAATCAATATATTCTTGATAGGAGAAAAACAGTTAGGGTAATTTCATCTACAGTTCATGCAAAAATTATAAATCATATCTTTGAAGAAATAATTAAATGTGGGGATAGTAGCAGAAACAAAAAAATCCCAGATCAAATTTTATCAGCAGAACAATCCGTTAAAAAAGCTTTTTTTAAGGCTTATATGTATGGAGATGGTAACTATAAAAAAGAAATGCCTTCATCGGTACCTCTAGGAAGATTTACTACTAATAGCAGATGTTTAAATGAAGATTTAATAACTCTTCAAAAACAATTTGGTACAATGACAAATACATATTATAGAACCTCTGATGAAACTTTTAATACTAGAATGATAGGTTTTTTTAAAGGTGAAAGACAATACTACCAAGATTGTTATTCAATACCACCTAAAAATATTGAATTTGTTGATCCTAGTTCTGACTATGTATATGATATTAGTGTGGAAGATAATGAAAACTTTATTGATGCAAATGGTGGAATATTATTACATAACACTCATGGAATTTTAGCAGCACCAACAGTTTCAGGAAGACAATTTAATTTATGGGGTGCTGCGGCAATTACCACAAAGGGTCAAGCAATTTTAGCAGATACTTTGAATTATCTTAAGAAAAAAAACATGCGTGTAATATATGGAGACACAGATGGACTTTATTTAGGATGCTCTAAATCAGTTGAAAATGTTCCTGAATTTTCTAAATTTCTGGGGATAAGTAAAAATAATGATGAAAAAAACTGGATAACAAAACCTGAAGTTGCGCTGTCTGCTATAAAAGATTGCGATACAAAATGGCAGAAAGATTTAAATTACCCAGATTTTGAATTAGAACCTGAAACACATGATTGTATGATATTTGTGAAACATAAAAATTACTTAATTTTTGATGTAAAAGATGGTAAAATTGAGATGATTACAAAAGGAAATAACTTCAAGGGTTCAGATAAAGCAGATATTGCAAGGAAAGCTTTAAATGACATTATGATAAAAGTTTTAAAAGAAAATCATACTTGGGCTGATGAAGAAGAAGCAAGAAAAACATTAAAAGAAAGTATAGCTGATAAAACAAAAGAGGTTGTATCTAAAATAGATTTAACAAAAGTAGAGTTGGATGATTTAACCCTCGTCCAATCTGTTCAACCAGCAAAAAGATATAAACCCACTCAAAATGGATCTTCGTCTGTTTTTGGAAAACGCTCAGCCGCACTTGAAAATCTTCTTGGCCATTCAATTAGAAGTCGTATTAAAATTAAATTTGTTGTAACAAAAAAACCTTTACCAGGAATTACCAACCCATCTAAAAGTGGTGTAAAACCGATAGATTTTATGTATCCTGTTGATTTTTTAAAAAGTAGAGATGAAATAGATTTGGATTGGTATAAAAAAATGATTGAAAATTATATTCAAGGAGCATTTGGTTTATCTGATGTAGCAGCAACAGAACAAACAGGTCTTGATGCTTGGATGTGACAATAATAATTTAGAAAAGAAGGAAAAGTATTTATTCAAATAAATTATTTAAAGTTGGGGGACCTTGTTATATTGGGGAGGTTTACTGTACCTGCTTTCCGCTAAGAGGCGCATTCCTCCTATCAATGCATCCCGTCCCCCACCTTTGTCAGTTTTTATAAAATCTATAATAGAATTAATGTATTAAAATTAAAAAAAAAATTTGGTTTCGACAATAAAATGATTATCTAATTTTTTTAGATTCATTTTACTTACTTGTCGAAACGACATTCTATTTTGTTTAACCAAATAATGCGCTAAGACCCGCTGCAGCTTCTTCTTCAGAGACATCTTCTTTTTTCTTTTCTTTCTCTTTCTTTTCTTCTTTCTTCTCTTCAGTTTTTGCTCCAGCTGGTGCCGCTGGTGCAGCAGCAACAGGAACAGCAGCGGTTTTTACTGCTTCATCAATGTTTACACCATCAAGTGATGCAACGAGTGCTTTTATTCTTCCTTCATCAGGTTTTACACCTGCAGCAGTAAGAACTTTTTTTACATGTTCCTCTGTAATTTTTTGTCCTGCAGAATGAAGAAGCATTGCGCTATATATGTATTCCATTTCTTTTTACCTCCTTATGTTGTTTTATTTTTTAATGCAAGCATATTAGCTTGAGCTTTTAATAATAAAAATTTAACTGTTTCTTTATTAGTGATATTACACTCAATGGCAAGATTAAATGAATTAAGGTAAGCTTTCATAATAAGTGGTTTAATAGTTGTTTTATTTGCCCATCCTGTTTCAATTGCTAGGTTCAAGGAATTATTTGATGCCTGTTTTATTTTTCCTAAAAATTCATCAATATCAATATCTAAAACATCAGATTGGTATATATTTCCGTCTTCAAAGACTCCCTGAAGAGTCATTCTTATTTTAATTGGAAAAATTTCAAGTCTGGTAAGCATCAAGGCAACATCAGCTGGAATTTTTTCTCCAGCTCGAACAATAAGTTTATCTGATTTAATAACAACTTTGCCTTCCTGAATAGCAGCAGGAATACCTACTTTTTGTAGTTCTCCAACAATAGGTCCGGGTTTAAAAGGTGTNTCACCTGCTTTAATCTCTATATCAAAGNTTGCAGTTTCACCACCTTTTGCTGGAGCCATTGTTTGGTTAGCCTTAATCTTAGCAAATAGTTTAAATGGATTTGCATCAGTTGTTATAATAGCAGACTGACCAGATACAGATTTTTTTAAACCAGATATTCCTTTTATTTTTTTTTCTGCTTCATCAAGAGCTTTAGAAATTAATGTATTTCTTGCAGATCTGATATAACCAATTTCTCTAAGGTTTTTTCTCATTTTCTGCATCTGAGGTGCAGGTATTCCACCAATTTCTACAATTCCAACTACTTTATTTTTTGTAATAAAATCAACAAGTTCCTTTACTTCCCCATGTTTCCATTCAGCAACGTGAGTAACCATAAGATTTCACCTAGATAATTCTTCCTGGAGGCCCCATAGTTGTTTTAACATATACTGAGCCAATGTTCATCCGTCCTCTTTCAAGTACACTCTCTACCCTTTTTATTATTGCATCAATGTTTTCAGCTATTTGTTCCTTAGGCATATCAATATTTCCTGCAATTGTTTGAACGGTTTTACTTCCCTTGGAACGAACTCTTACAGAGTTGCGCATGTTTTTAGTAATAATAGTTAAATCTGCATTAGGCGGAACAGGTTTTGGCATTTTACCTCTTGGACCAAGAACAGTACCAAGGGTTTTACCAATAGTTGGCATTAGTGGTGCTTCAGCTATGAAAAAATCATGTTCATCAGCTATTTTCTTAAACTTCTTTTTATTTTTAGAAAGATCCTCAATTTCTTCAGGTTTAATTAAAAGATCAACAAGTTTTTTAGAATTAACAGCAAGTTCACCACTTGCAAAAAGAGCGATTTTTGCTTCTACACCTCTACCATGAGGAAGTATAACTTCTTGCTCAACTCGATTTTTTGGATTATTTAAATCAATATTTTTAAGATTAATTACTAAATCGATGTTTTGTTTGAATTTACGGTTTAATTTCTTAGATTCCTCTAAGATTTTTTCAACTATGTCTGTAGTTTTTTTATCTGTCATAGATATGCCTTGAGTGTTTTGTATGACATTTTCTCCATATAATTAAGAAAATGTAGTTCTCGGAAATAACAACCCTGTTTATAAAAGTTTGGTTAATTATTTTTTTATTCTTTTTTATAAAGTCTTTCAAGAACAAGTTCAAGTATTTCTTCAGGACCCCTGATTTTTTTTAACTCTTTTTTAACAATAACTGGGGTTCCTTCAATATTTGTTTTTTTAACATCTTTATTTGTAATTAAAACCGCGTGTCTCTCAGTTATTTTAGATATACTATTAACTACATGTGCTTTTCTTAGTAATTTTTTATTGTATTCATCAACACATGTAAGAAGTATTTTCTTTTTATCCTCACTTACTGCTTCAAAAGGACATCGCTCAAGAGGTATAACTCTATAACCTACTTGTTCTAATATAGAAAATATTTCTCTTTGAAATTGTCTAAAACCTTCTGACTCTATCGGTATAGATTTAATTTCTTGTTTTAAAGAGCTACTTTTTAATATATCAATAGGAATTGTTATATTTTCCCCAAGAAGCTCTTCAATTCTTAGTGCAACCTCTATACTTGTGTTCATACCTTCTTCATACATCTGAACAGTTCTTCTTGAAACCCTTAAAGAGCGGGCAAAAGATCCTAATGAAATGTCTTGTTCCATTCTAAGTTTTTTTATTTTTTCTCTGTCAAGATTAATGTATAGACCGCCTGGGGCAGCATATACTTCAAGAGGTAATCCTTTTAAAAGATGAGCTTTTAAAGTCTCTGATGTAATTGCCTGAATACCAAATCTATCATAAGCAACATCATCTCTTAGTTTACCGGTACCACTTCTTTCTCCTATAATTAATGGGCAACCTTTTAAAAGTATTGAAAGAGTTCTTAATTCTCTAGAAACATCTTCAGGCATTGCATCGATGTTTGTCAAAACTTTAATTATTAGTAATGAATTGTCTCTTCTTGCAACTAAATCGAAACTCACTGGTCTGATTGAGCATAACTCAGATACGTAGAATCCTGCTTTAACCAGCGTATCTCTGACTTCATCTAAAATCTCTGTTCGTTTCATCTGTAGATAATGCTAAAACATAATATGATATATAATGATATCGGGAGTGAAACTATTTGGATAGGAATTGATGATACAGATTCTATTACAGGGGGATGTACAACCCACCTAGCTTGTACTATAATCAAAAAACTAATTGATGAAAATTACAATATTATTGGGAATCCTAGATTAGTTAGGTTAAATCCTAATATTCCTTGGAAAACAAGAGGCAATGGTGCAATTTCTATACAAGTTGGAATGGGAAAAGGTGTTAAAACTAAGATAGGCGAAATTGGCAATAGAGATATATTTTGCTATAAAAAATCGGCAAGTAATTACAATGATTCTAGAATTAAAGAAATTGTTGAAAAAAGCGTAGATGAATATGCAAAATTAGACGATGAAAATACAAACTCAGGATTTGTAATATTAAATGAACAACCATCATTTGAAATTTATGAAAAAACAGTAAAAGAAATTACTTACTTAAAAGATATAATCAAAATTTTAAAAGAGGCTAAATCATTTTACAAAGGCTATAAGAATAAAAGAGGTCTTATTGGAGCAACAGCATCTATTGCATGGATTCCAAAGAAAGATAAAACATATGAAATAATAAGTTATAGAAAAAAAGGAAAATGGGGTAAGAAAAGATTTGTAGATGATGATTCAACAAAAAAAATGGATAAAACCTATAAAACAACTTTTGACAACTATGATTATGAAAATAAGCACAACAGACTTGTACCTAATTCACCTTGTCCTATTTTGTATGGTATCAGAGGAGAAAATAAAAAGGATTTAATTAAAGCAAAATCTCTAATCAAATCTGAAGAAGTAGACAACTGGATCATATTTGAGACAAATCAAGGAACTGATGATCATTTACATAAAAGTTTTATCAATGAAATACAACCTTATCAATCTGTTATAACTAAAGGAAGTGTAAGTATTTCACCCTACACAATCAAAGGAGGTCATGTTATATTCAATATAAAAGAGCCATCAGGAAATATTGATTGTGCTGCATATGAACCTACAAAACAATTTAGAAATGTTGTAAGAAAATTAGTAATTGGTGATGTTGTTGAAGTTTATGGTGGTGTAAGAGAAAAACCTTTAACCATTAACTTAGAAAAAATCAATGTTAAAAAATTAAAAAATCAAGTAAAAAAGGTTGAAAATCCAGTTTGTCCTAATTGTGGTAAACACATGAAATCCAAAGGTGTAAATCAAGGCTTTAAATGTATAAAATGTGGTATCAAAAGCACAAAACCATCTTTTAAAAAAATAAAACGGGAAATTTCTTTAGGTTTTTATGAGGTTCCAGTTTGTGCTAGAAGACATCTTAGCATGCCGTTAAAAAGATTTAAAAGTTAATCGTAATGCTTTTTAAGGAATTGTTGCTTCTTGATTTCTAAATTTGGCATGCGGGTGTGGTGTAGTCTGGTATCACTTAAGCTTGCCAAGCTTATAACTCGGGTCCAAATCCCGGCACCCGCACTCATTTTCAAATTAGGAAATTAATCCATTCTTTTACCACTTTAGGATTTGTAATACTATTATAATGTAAAGTAGACTCTACCAATTTTTTAATTCTTCTAAAATTTTTACTTTTATTGGTTTGTTCAATCTCATTCATAAACTCATAAAATTAAAAATATTTTAAATTAATGGTATATTAACAATTAATTTATTTAAAATATAATAAGAAACCAAAATATTTAATATTTTGATAATTTGTTAAATATATCACCTAAAATAAATATAAAAGTAATAAATATTTCAAAAATTTGTTAAATTTTTAGGATAAATTTATATATTGAAAAATTCTTGTGTTACATATGGCAAAAAGTAGCGCAAAGCAAATAGAACAAGACAAAAAAAGAATATTAGATGAACTAACAAAAAATGCTCATAGGAGTGTTAATGAAATTGCTGACACACTTGGTTTTTCCCGTCAAAAAGTATGGAGAATTATAAAAAATCTTGAAGAAGATAAAACAATATGGGGTTACACGGCAATTGTTGATGATAATAAAATGGGACGAAAAAAATTTTGTGTTCTACTTAAGAAAGCTTTTATTGAAGTGCCAGATGAAAAACTCAATATAGTAATTAGTAGAGAATTGAGAAAGATTGCAGAAAAAAATGGAGTATATTTAGAAAGTACATATTTTTTTAATGGTCAATATGATGGTCAAATATGTGTAATAGCAGAAGATCTAATACATGTAAAAAAATTTTTAGCCGCCATGGTAGAAAAGTTAGGTGAAGCCTATTTTAAGGAAATAAAATTATTGGAAGTATTAGTTCCTATTCAAATGAGAGGGTTTAACAATCCCAACTTAAAACAATTAAAAGAGTATTTTTTATCAGATTAGATTATAAAAAATCTATAAAAAAATAACATCAAAGTTTATAATAAAATTAAAGAATTTAGTTCTTATTTATTTTTTAATTTTAAAATTTTAACGACAGTTTCTAATACTTAATTAAACTACCTTGTAAAAAGTTGGAATTAGACAATGATAAAATTAGATCTACATATTCATTCACAGTATTCTGAAGATGGCATAGGCTCACCAAAAGAAATAATAAAAATTTTACAAAAAAGAGGACTTAAAGGCATGGCCATTACCGATCATAACAATGTAGAAGGTGGTTTACAAGCTCAAAAATTTGCTCCAAAAGATTTCATAGTTATACCTGGTGCAGAAATATCAACAAATAAAGGTCATATAATAGCCTTGAACGTAAAAGAAAATATTAAAAAAAATTTATCAGTTGAAGAAACCATTGAAAAAATTATAGAAGTTGGTGGAATACCTACAGTACCTCATCTTTTTAGAAGCATGTCAGGTATTAAAATTAACATGCTTAAAGAAATTCATCAAAAAATTTCTACAATAGAAGTTTTTAACTCATGTAGTGATCTTAAAACAAATTTAAAAACAATGAAAATTGCCAAGAATTTTAATCTAGGAGGTATAGGTGGCTCTGATTCACATATTCCAGAATATGTAGGATATGGTTATACAATAGTCAACTCAACAGATTTTAGTATTGACTCGGTCTTATCAGAAATAAATAAGAAAAAAACTTGGGGAGATGGAAGTACTTTACCTCTCAATTATCGCTCTGAAAGAGTGATTAAATCAATTAAACAATATTTCATAAGAGGTCTTAGACGAATTTAATTTTTTTAAAATAATAATGTTTAAACATAATTAAATCATACAATATTTGATGAGTAAAAAAGAAGTTATTACGCAGCTTGAGGAAAAAATAAAAAATATTGATGAGAGATTAAAAGCAATAGAAAAAGAACAAAGATTGATACTTGAGGACATCTTATCAGGGGCCCCATATGAACATATGCGACTAAGATTACTACAAAATCCTCAAAAAAGGAAAGAAGAATTAAAGAAAAAAATAGAAAATGAAATTAATTTTGAAATTTAGAATCGTATAAACCCTCATCTATTGCTTTTTGTATTTCCTGAGGTTTTTTACCCTCAACTGTTATTCCCATTGAAATACAAGTTCCAATGACTTCTTTTGTCTTATTTTTTAAATCTTTTCCTAAAAGAGCATCATATTTCATTTTTGCTATTTTTATTGCTTGATCAACAGTTAAATTACCTATCTTATGTGAGGATGGTGCACCTGATCCTTTTTCTGCCCCAATTTCTTTTAAAATAAGCGATGAAGCAGGTGGTGTTCCAATCTCTATATCAAATTTCTTAGTTTTTGGATCAATTATAACTTTTACAGGAACTTTCATTCCTTCAAATTGTTTAGTTTTATCATTGATTGCATTTATTATCTGCATTATGTTTACACCCAAAGGTCCAAGTGCTGGTCCTAATGGGGGGCCGGCTGATGCTTTTCCGCCATCAACAAGTGCTTTTATTGTATCTGCCATAAATTCTACTTCTCCTTTTCTTCTTCTTTTTTATCTTCTTCTTTTCGTTTAATTACCCTAACTTGTTCACCACGAACAGTAATAGGTATTGGAACAACAGATTCAAAAAGTTCTACTGTTATTTCCTCTTTTGTATCATCAATATGTGTAACTTTTGCAGTTTCCCCTCTAAATGGCCCTGCTACCATTTCAACAACATCTCCTTCAGCAATTTTTGCCACAGAAGATGCAGGAACAAGAAAATGCTCTATTTGTTCAATGGGAATATCTCCGTCCAGCATACTTCTTGCATAAGATACCGTCTTTATCATATCTTTAATGCGTTCGATATCATAACTTTCCACAAAAACATATCCTCTAAGTTCAGGAGTAACAAGAATTGATAATATCTTTATTTTTGATTTAGATGCTCTACTATTTATTAAATCAGCAGTATTTTGCTCTTTACCTACTTGAGATTTTATGCTAAAAATCTTTGATTTCTCTTCAGGGGGTTCTTCAAAATCTGGACCTTGCATAATAACACACCTTTTTTATTATAAACCAAGCATCTGG
>JGI2172J19969_10001635_pt1 | contig 10237 bp, 10 predicted proteins | sample DeeMarSWOR230_32_FD_19969 | JGI IMG/M metagenome (IMG submission 19969)
CGGTGACTTCGCTTTGTAGGCTTAGTATCTCTTGGTCTTTCATGGCTATGAGGTTGTCTCTGTAGGCGACTGCTGTTGAATAATAAGCGAAAACTACGATTATGCCCGTAAACAAAACCATGACGATTATTCCAAGAGCAATTGCCACCTTTTTGTTGACCATGTTTTCATTTTTGTTTTCATTTTTTTCGCTCATTATTGTATCACTGGTTTTTTCTTTGGTTAATTTGAGAATATAAGGCTTCGTAAATTGCGCCAGCTTTCAATAATTCCTTGCAAGCCTCATTGGGAATTAAGTAACGAGCGACTGGGTGACGCTGACGTATAAAAACTTTGGATTGTAGCTTAATTCAGCCTTTGTCCCCAACCCCTCTCTCTAAAAAAACAAACAAAAAAACACACACGAGCAGAATGCTTAGTGTTTGCGCTTCTTAAAGTAAAACAGTAGAACTACGCTAACAACAACCACTGTGATTACGGAAGCTATGACTAAGGCTGTTGGGAAAGTCACATCTACGCTGAAGCAGATTGTTTCAGAAGCGCCTTTGTTTCCAGCCTCATCAGTTGCATAAACAGTTACGTTATGCGCTCCACCAGATAACCGAGTCAACGTTATGTTCCCAGCAGCAGTGACGTTCTCATGTCCGTCTAAGCTGTACGATATTTGTGAAAACGTTTCGTTAACCGTGAAATCCAACGGCACATCAGATGTTTTGTAGGCTTTAGCTTCTGGATGTACGATTGAGATATTTGGCGGGGTTAAGTCGACATTGAAAAAAACCGTTGAGAAAATAGACCACGCATACGAACTATATGACAAGACGTAACGTTCGGCTTTTACCCAGACCGTTACGTTGTGGGGTCCTTGGGACAGCCCAGTTAAGGTTGCGTTGCAAACGTACCCATTTACTAAATCCGATAAAACTACGTCAACATTGCTGTCTGGAATAAAGCCTGGCTTTTCAGAGTCCCAGTTCTCTATATCCAACCAAGCTGGGTTTGCGACAAATCTAGCTATGTCGTAATCCAAAAAACAGCCGTACCTTAAAAAAAGTTCATAAAGGCCCCCAGTAAAATATTCCAGAGGCTCAACATCGGTTTCGATTGTAAAAGCTAAAGCAATGCTGTTTACGTTGTAGACCTTATTTTCTGGCGACTGTATGGTAACGTTCGCGTTAGTGTTTCCGTCAATGATTGTGTTTCCGTCAGAGGTTTCCGCCTTAACGATGAATGCTCTTGGTCCATTTTGGATTAACAGTGTTCCAGCCAACACTGAAACAAGCAAGGACAAGATTAGTGTTAGTGCTGATGCTTTTCTTTTCATAAGCGTCACCTTTTGCGTTTCTTGAAGTAGACCAGAAGACCTACTATAGCAACAGCCATTGATGTTAAGGAAACTATGACTAATGTTGTTGGGAAAGGCTCTTGCACTTCTACGGTGAAATAGATTGTTTCTGAAGCTCCAGCGTTTCCAAATTGGTCAGTTGCGTAGACAGTAACGTTGTGGTCTCCGTTTGGCAATCCAGTTAAGGTTGTGTTCCTACTGATACTCACGTTCTCTTGACCATCCAAGCTGTATGTGACCTTCGAAAACGGCTCGCTCACAATAAAATTCAGTTGCACATCAGAGATATTGTACAAACTGTCTCTTGGGGATAAGACTGAAACTTTTGGAGCAGTAGCGTCTATGTTGAAAGTTATTGTATCGGAAAAAGCTACCCAGATGGGGTTGTCAAAGGACAGATAGTTTTGTTCAGCTCTCACCCAAACCGTTAGGTTGTGACCCCCCTCAGATAACTCGGGCAGAACCGTGCTGCCATAGTACGAGTCTGCTGTTTGAGAAAGGATTGAGTCATAACTATGAAGAAGCAATTCATTATACTCTTTTTCATAAGTCTCGCCTAATTTGCCCCAGTTTAGCCATAATGTATCGATAATTTTTGCTCTATCATAATCTAAAATGAACCCAGAACTTAAATAGCAATCAAAAAGGTTCTGGCTGTGTTCAGTCAAGTATTGAGTTGAATTTACCACGTTGCCAGCAGGAGCTTCAATTGATGAAAAAATTTTAAGCGTGAAAGCCACGGTAACATTGTTAGCCTTGTTTTCCGCTGGCAAATCAATTGTTATAGTGGCGTTCGTGTCTGTTCCATAGATAGTTGTGTTGCCGTAGACTGAAAAATTAGGAGACCAAAAATCTGCCTGCGATGTTCCAGCTAACGCTAACAATAAAAACATTAAAATGAAAGCCGCTGTTAAGAGCGTCTTTTTTTCCACAGGTAATACCTGTCTAATACTCGGCTTTTTCGCGATAAAAGGGTTTTTATCAAGGTTTCTTGACAAAGCAGACCGAATTTAGTCAAGGTTTCTTGACAAAGAATCAGCGGTTCACTCTACGCTTCAAGCTATATATAAGTGGGCTATAGTCTTTTCCGAGCACAACAGACCACGCATGCCCTACTCAGCTGTTCCCGCGAGATAAGTGGAAAAGGCTTTCACAACCTTAACCCGCAACGTTTTGCCAAACAGGTCCGCTGAACTTTTCAAGGTTACAGGCTTGTACGCGAAGTTTCTGCCTATCCAAGAACCAGGAACTTTTCCCTTCTCGTCCACGAGCACTTCACCAGTCCAGCCGACCCAACGCTGGTTTCTCTCCAACGAGATCCGCTTAACCAGTTTAGCCGCTTCAGTGCTTCTCCGCTTAATCTCCGCTGGCTTCACAACTGCGTCGTGCATCTCAGCCGCTGCAGTGCGTGGTCTGGCAAAAAACTTTGACACGTTAACGATGTCTGGCTTTACTTCGCCGATTAGCTTAAGCGTGTTCGCGAAGGCTTCTCGGGTTTCGCCTGGAAAACCACATATGACATCCGTGGCAAGAGTAACCTCGGGAAAAGCAGCTCTAAACGCGTCCACAATTTCTTTAAAATCCTGAACTGTGTAAAATCGTTGCATCCGCTTCAAAACCCGATTATCGCCGCTTTGCACTGGCAAATGCAAAAACTTGAAAACCTTGCTGTTTTTGAAGGCTGCGATTAGTTCGTCTAAGATGTCTGTCACCATGCTCGGCGTCATCATGCCCACGCGAACTCTGAAATCGCCTTCCACATCGCCTAACGCGTTAAGCAAAGCTGCAAGGTTCGTGCCAATGTCCCTTCCGTAGCAGGCTGTGTCCTGAGATGTGACCCAGAACTCCTTCGCGCCAGCAGCCAAGTCTTTCCGCATTCTTTCAGTAAGCTCCTCAAGTGCATAGCTCCTCAGATGACCCCTCGCAAAGACTACACAGCAATAAGCGCACATGCCCAAGCAACCATAACTCACGGGAAGAATGCTTATCACAGCATTTGACCTCAATCGTGGAAGATTCAGCGTTGGCATGGCATTCAGCGCATCGCCTAACTCGACGATTTTTTCGCCTTCTAAGACGCGTTCCACAATGGCGACAATCTTCTCGCCAGCAGAAGGTCCAACCACAGCGTCGAAATGCACTTCACGACACAGCCTTTCAAAATTAATGAGCGGCAAACAGCCAGCAACAATTATTTTCTTGTCAGGTGGAACGCGCTTTAAGGTTTCAATTATGCGGTTTTCCGTTGGTCCTTTAACAGCACAAGTGTTGTAGACCATCACATCTGCCTCTGAAGCGGAAGCCGCCAACTTGTACCCAGCCTTGGCTAGGCAACCAGCTAAAACTTCCCCGTCAGCTAAATTTGCTGAACAGCCGTAGCTCTTCACGAGAACACGCATAACTCCACATCGCGATACATTAGATGCTTTAACAAGAAATAAAAACATAGAGGTTGCTCCACACCGGAATTTACAAGAAACTGTAACATAGCTAATGAAGAATTTATAAACTATTGTACGAACATGTTTAGCACATATTTATTACATAATATATAGAAGTATAACCACAAATCACAATTTGTCTATCCCACTAAGGGAGAGAAAACAAATGAAGCTAATCACTCTATATCTTCCCGAAACATACATAAAAGCTTTGGATCAGCTTGTGGACGAGAGATTCTATCCTAACAGGGCTGAAGCCATCCGCGTGGCTATCCGCGATTTGATCAGTGTCGAGGTGTGGCGGAGGAAAGGCGTTGACTAAAAACACAGCTGATGAAAACACATTGAAATGTCATGTGACCGTAGAAGGAGCTAACAAAGTCAGCGAAAGCGTCACCAAAATAATGGACAACAACGCACTCGTTATCTGCGGTGTAAATGCTAATCCAGAAAAAGAAGACCAACTCGAAACCACGCCAATCAAGACTGGAATAAAATCGGAAACAAACAGGCTGGGAAAAATCATGCCCGAACTCTACAACCTTGAAAACGGCATTGCATCAGAAAAGCCAGTGAAAATCGACTTAGACTTGGACCTTTACCAAATGGAAAACTACTAAGCGTCCACTTTTCTTCTTTCCTTTTATGAATTTTTTAGCTAGATTTTGTTTTTCTTAACGGGAAAGATCGTTGTCTAATATGAGCGATTGGATGGAAACTGTTGTGCGATTTTTGACTTATACCCCCTCTATAAATAGGTTCAACTAGTAGTTGATTGGCAAAAAGCTGAGCGGCACTAGTGCTCGGAACAGTCTATAGCCCCCTTATATAAAGCATATAAACAGAGAGAACTAGAAAGTAATCGTACGGTTAAACTTATATGCTAATTAGAATAATATAACTAATGGCGTTCTCATCAATCGGCTTTAAATTCAAGGAAAGGTATCTGCAAGTGGCAATACCAGAAAATCAGTTGGAAGCTTGGGCACATCAGGGGGCTGTAACCACAGCCAAGTTAACCCATGAATCCATTCGTAATGCCTTAGGTGACAGGAATCCAGCTCTTCAGGGAAAAGATTTTGAGGTTTACTTGCAAGGATCGTATGTGAACGATACCAATATCCGAGCAGAAAGCGATGTCGACATTGTTGTTCAGCTCAATTCAACATGGTTTTATGATATCTCTGCTCTGCCGCCGGACCAGCAGCAATTATTCAATTCGTATTACGGTGGTGCCGCAACATATTCCGACATGAATTTTCGATCGGACGTAATCCAGTCTCTGCAATCGTATTTTGGTCAACCTTTAATTCAGGTTGGGAACAAGTCTATCAAAGTTCTGCCTGCATCAGGGAGACTTGCCGCAGACGTTGTTGCGTGCCTTCAATACAGAAAGTATCGGTTCTTCCGAGAAATTTATGACCAAGAATTTACTGAAGGGATTGGTTTCAGTGCAAAGAATGGTGAGTTTATCGTAAGTTTTCCAAAGTTACATTATACAAATGGGACAAGAAAGAACGCTGAGACTAATGATTGGTTTAAACCAACTGTGAGAGTTTTCAAGAATATTCGTTCTTACATGGTTGATCAAAATTTGATAAGTTCAGATTTAGTTCCCTCATATTTTCTTGAGTGCATGATTTACAACGTGCCACCTACAGAGTTTGGGGCAAGTTTCACGGATACATTCTGCAATGTCGTGAATTGGCTTTCAAAGCAAAACATTAATGGTTTTGTCACTCAATGCGAACAGTCAATGCTATTCGGCACCTCACCAAGACAATGGAGAGAGAACAAAGCGCGGCTGTTTCTTAGCCAAGCTACGAATCTCTGGAATAACTGGCGGTAATTTTGCATGCATCAGTACGCAACTGATTCTTACGAAAAGAAATTCATTCTTCTCTTGATAGCAATATTGAGCATAATTGCAACTTGGTTTGTATATGAGTCCATAGTCATATTGAATTCGTTGACTGGTCTCACTCCTCCATGGTGGTTGGAAATACCTTCAATCTTAACATTTTATGGCGTCTTTTATGAAATCTTTGACAGATGGCTATGGAAAAAGCCAGTCGTTCACAAGCTTGGATTAGTAAGAACACCTGATTTGAACGGTGTATGGTCAGGATATGTGAAATCTTCTCATGACGAGTTCAAGCAAGAAATTGAAGCGACCCTAGAAGTAGCCCAGACTTGGACCCATATTGAGATACATCAAAAAACGAAGAATTCCGAAGGGCACAGTTTTGCAGCAACGATTTTCACCGAAAACATTGATGCCCCCCGACTGGTCTTTATGTATCGAAACGCACCTGCAATTGATGCTGACCCAAACATGCATCAACATTTAGGATCTGCTCAGCTTGTTCTAAGCTCAGACAAGAAAATCTTAAGCGGTGACTATTACAATTGCGGACGCGACAGACCAACATGGGGGAAGTTACATTTTGAAAAAGGGTCAAACATAGCTTGAAGTATTGCTTGCAGCCCCTACTCCTTATCAACATCAGCAGCTTCTGCTCTGCCTTATCTGAAGGCGCCCGCAATTTTCTTCTTAAAATACTCATACTGCTTTTCACACTTTAACGTGAGCGGCATTGGCTTTCCGAAAGGTTTGCATTGCCCATTAGCTATCGCCCTTACAATGGCGTCAACAGTTGGCTCAGCGTCAATGAGCGTGTAAGCGTAACCGATTGCAGGACCATAATGCGCATCAGTTCCCGCCACGCATGGAAGCCCAAAACAATCCGCAATTTCCTGTGCTTTTCTTACGCTACGGTTGAAGGGAAACGCTGAGGCATTTATGGTTTCAATCGCGTCGAACTTGGCGCTGGTGTGTTTTCCTAGGCTTCCTTTGAAGAGGGCGAAGGGGTGGCACGCGACTGCTAAACCTCCTGCTTCGTGGATTTTGTCAACTGTTTCGTCTGCGCTTAAGCCTTTCTCGACTGGTTCCTGAAGGTTTAAGCCGACTATGTGACCGTTTCGGCTTGAAACCTCTATGCCTGGAATAATGAGGAAGTCTGTTTCTTTGGCTATTTTCAAGGCGCCTTCAATGGTGTCGTGGTCGGTTATGGCTATGGCTGTTAATCCGCGTTTTTTAGCGTAGAAAACAAGGTCTTTCGGCGTGATTAGGGAGTCGTGTGAGTAAATTGTGTGAACGTGGAGGTCTGCTTTAACTTGCATTTCCAAATAGCACACACGCTTTTTTTGTTAGGCATTCTTTGACATTTTTTCTCTGACTTGTGCCAGCATCTCGTCGAGTTTCTTTTCGTCAGCGTCTATTTTTCGGAAGAGCGGTTTCGCTTTGGCTATTTTGTGCCCAGCTTCCAAGGGCTTCAGGGCTTCTTCCCACCTGCTCGTGTGGACGCTTCCAGGAAGGTTCAGTGTTTGCCAGAGCTGTTCCGCCGCGGTTGGGATGAAGGGCGCTGAAACTACTGCAACGGCTTTTACTATCTGCGCGGCTACGTAGAGGATGGTTGCTGCTTTCTCCCTGTCTGTTTTGATGAGGTTCCATGGTTCTTTTTCGTTCAGGTACTGGTTTCCAACGCGGCTTATGCCGATGAGGGTGTTTGCGGCAGACTGTAGTTTAGCATCTTCAAACTCCTGGGCGGCGGCTTCCACTTTTTCTCTGATAGCCTGCAGCACCGCCTCGTCTTCTGGCGTGAGCTTTTTTGGTTGCGGAATTTCGCTGTTGAACTGGGCGTTTATGAAAGTCAGGGTTCTGTGGATGAAGTTGCCGAAGGTGTCGTTGAGGTCCGCGTTGATTTTTTCAAGGAAGAAATCCCAAGAGAAGTTGGTGTCTTTTGCTTCTGGACGCGTGACCATCAGGAAGAAGCGCCAATAATCCGCTGGAAACAGCTCGAGCGCTTCGTCTATCCATATGCCGATTCTCTGGCTTTTGGAGGCTTTTTCGCCTTTGAACTGGAGAAACTCGGTAGCTGAAACGTTCCAAGGAAGATTATAATCTTCACCTGAAGCCAGCAGCAAAGCGGGAAGTATTATGGTGTGGAAGGGGATGTTGTCTTTTCCCACGAAATACAGCGTTTTAGCCGCCTTGTCAAACCAGAATTCTCGCCACTTCTCCGGCTTGCCAATGCGTCTGCAGTGCTCAATTGTGGCTGACACGTAGCCTAAGACAGCGTCTACCCAAACGTAGATGGTTTTGCCTTCTGCTTCTGGAAAGGGTGCGGGTATTCCCCATTCCACGTCGCGGGTGACCGCTCTGGGTTTCAGGCCTTCTTTTATCCAGTTTAGGCTGAAGTTTTTGGCGTTGGCTGGAAGTTGCTTGTTGTCCTTGATGTACTGGCTGAGTTGGTCTTCGAACCGTGACAGGTCAATGTACCAGTGGCGGGTGGTTTTTACGGTGGGCGTGTTCTTGCAGATGACGCAGTACGGCTCAAGGAGAAAGGTGGTTTCTAAAAGGCGTCCGCACCTGTCACACTGGTCTCCGCGGGCGCGTTCGTAGCCGCAGTAGGGGCATTTGCCTTCCACAAACCTGTCGGGCAAGAAGCGTTGGTCGTGCTCGCAGTATAGCATCTGCATGTTTTGGGAGAAGATGTAGCCGTTTTTGTAGATTTTCATCAATAGTTCTTGCACGAATTCTTTGTGCACTGGGCTTTCGGTTCGGGTGTAATTGTCGTAGGACGCGCCCCATTTCTGGAATAACTCGGCTACCCGCGTATGGTTTCTGTCTGTCAGCTCCTTAGGCGTTATTCCCTGTTTTAATGCTTCGACTTCGATGGGCGTGCCATGCTCATCCGAACCGCTTACCAGCAGCACATCGTCGCCCCGCAGCCTATAGTATCGGGCTGCAACGTCTGCGGAAAGGACTGAGCCGACTAGGTTGCCTAAGTGAGGTATCACGTTGATGTAGGGCCACGCGGATGTGACTAAAACTTTTCCGAGTTTAACGCACCCTCCAGCATTCCAGTTTCAATGGCATAGAGATGTAAATTCTATTACTTAATCATGCCGATAGGCATTAACAGAAAAAATCGTATGAAGTTTTGCAGTTTCCGTTTTTCTCTTGCTATGCAATATCTGTTCTTGCTTGATGCCCAAAATGACGGAAGAAAAATATTGAAGTTTAGCTTTTCTCCTTCTTTTAGCCAAATGAACCGTGATAGTTAATTTATGGAAAAATGCTTCGCTATTTCTTAGGTTTGCGGGGAATCTTGAAGGTTGCTTTCATGGTTGTTCGGGTTTGAGTTCAACTGCTGTCTTCCACATCGTATCGAAATAGCTCTGAACTACTGCAAGGAGAGAGGGGTTGTTTGACATTAAAATAGGAACTTCATTAATAGCCCCTGTTGCTGATATAGCAATAATCGCGTTTTTTTTGTCGTAAATCGCTATTGCAGCCAAAGGAGGAGTGGTTATATATCTGATCTCAAAAAGGGGATTTTTCGTTACAGCCTTTACTATTTCTGTTAATGAAATTTCGTCTTCAGGTTTATTTGTGATGAATCGGAGCTTTACACCTCTTTCCAATGCTTTCTTGTCCACTTCATCGAAATTAAAAATCCCTGGCTTAAATCTGTTAAATGTAGTAATAACATCTAAACTTTTTTGAGTATTCTCAATATTTCTTCTTGTCTTATGGATTACTTCTTTTTCAGGAACCAAAATGAATTGAGACTCCTCTTTTTGAAGTTGTGCCTTTGCGCTTTTATCTCTGTACCGCTGCACTAATTTCAGTATTTTTTTACGCGCTGCATTCTCTTTCTTATGCATGCGTTGAAGCAAAATGGAGACCCCCTCCGTTAATTCGATGGCTTTAAACTTAGTCGGTGCGGTTATCACTTTTTCAACTAACCCTAGTTTTTGTAGCTCGGACGTTATTCGGTAGAGGTCCTGCCGAGCCACCCCTGAAGTTTTTGAAATTATTCTAATTGTTGCGATTCCTGATTTGACAAGAGTTAGGTAAACCTTAGCCTGCAAAACCGTGAGTCCTAAACTGGTTAACGCTTCAACATCCTCGTCCTGAATGTCTCTCATTCAAGATCAACTTATCTATATACATAGCCTGACGATTATAAGGAGTTGCTAGAAGAACCTCTTCTTGCCATCGTTTAAAAACTTTTCTGACAATACTTTTCTTTACCGAAAAAAGGAGAAGGAAAATACATGAAATTTTCAAGAAGCAAAACCACTGCTACTGTTGTTTCTTTGCTTCTGTTGTTTGCTATGGTTATTTCGCTTGTTGCTTTACCATCTGCCACAGCACAGGGAATGGAGAAGATGTATCCCTACATCTATGCTGTACCGAACCCAGTAGGCATCAACCAAGAAGTGCTGCTCCACGTCGGCGTTAAACACCCCCTTACGAACACATTTGAAGGCTGGTCGGACTTAAGTGTGAAAATCACGAGGCCCGACGGCGTTGTTGAGACGCTTAGCGGCATCAGGACCGATTCGACGGGTGGAACAGGCCGTGTGTACGTGCCTACGA
>JGI2172J19969_10001639_pt1 | contig 10230 bp, 10 predicted proteins | sample DeeMarSWOR230_32_FD_19969 | JGI IMG/M metagenome (IMG submission 19969)
AGATAAAGGATGGCTACATAGAGACGGGAAACCTAACTCTGAAATCTGGACTTGGCAAGCTACCTGAAGTGGCTGCAATAGAACGAAACGCTGGAAAAATTCATACGCAAACAGGCAGCTCTTTTCAGCTTAGAGTCTGCATCACTGGACCATATACATTAGCCTCATTTTTCCCTTATAGAAACAGCCAAACCTATAAGCAACTAGGTCAAGTGCTTTCAGAAATTGTAGGAAAGAACGTTTTTGCCACTAAGAAAGGAAAAGTTGCCCTAGTCTCCATCGACGAGCCACTTTTCGGCATGATTGACGATCCTTCAATAGATAGAGGCACTGAAGGAAGGGAGGAGCTCCTTGCGGCGTGGGAATCCATGATGAGTAAGGCTAGAAAAAGTAACGTAGAAACTTGCATCCATCTCCACTGCACTTCTGACGACCTGTTCTGGGCAATCAAGTCGCTTAGGGTTATAGAATCACACGTGAATGACCCGCTTTACGAAATTAAAGCAACAAAACAGCGTTTGGAAAGGGAAGATAAACTGCTAAAAGCCAGTATAGCCATCACAAATTTTGACCGATTAATCAAGGAGAAGTTGGGTTCAAATGCATCTGACGATTCTGTCGCAGACGTTTGGAAAAACATTTCAAAGAAAACGTTGAATCCAGAAACGTTTTTGGAAGACATTGGCGTCATGAAGAAACGGCTTGTGAGAATTGTTGGACAGTTTGGTGTGGAGAGAGTGGTGTTGGCGGGTGCAGAATGTGGGTTGCGAGGATTTCCAACCTATGCGTCTGCAGTGCAGTGTTTAAGACGTGTCTCAGAGGTTGTAGAATTAATCGCAAAATAATTGGTTCAGTGGGATTGTCGAGGTACTATGCCAGAAAATTCGAAGCATGGTTTATTGTCTAGAATTTATCTCTTAAACTGCTTTTTTTATGATATTAAGGTGTCCGCCTATTTTTTATCAACATTTTTTCAATGTTTTCCAATCTCTTCTCAATAGCATCTAGTCGATCCAGAATCTGTTTTAATACACGTCCTACATCTTCGCTTGGAAAACTAGACAAGGGAGTTGGTGAGGGCCATCGCCAATCTTCTCTTTTCTCGGGTCTTTTTGGCGGCGTTGAGGGATAGACTGTCGCTTCTTTCTTTTTAGTCATCAATCTCACCTTAAATAATTAGGGAGATGAGTTTATTAAAAATGTCGCAATGAAGGTGAATCATGTATTCCTTGCTTTCAGTCTCCTGTGCTGTTCAATACATTACTTTACGTTAGTAAAAGTGAAAAGTATAAAAGGAATTGAAGTATTAAATTTCAATCTCGTGTCGGAGCAGCAATTTTCGGGTGAGAACTCTTTTAAACGGGCTTCCTTTTTTTGCGGTGTTTAGCACTAGTTTCTTTCTTCTGATCATCCTCTATCGTAATCAGTTGTGGTTTTTCCAACCCTTGAATAGCAGCGCCTGGATAATTTAGCTCAATCTCCCTTCTCAATCCTTTTGTGTCAACGTCGCCGTATTTCTTAACATATATTAACGGTCTGCCATCTTTATTGTATTTGATGGATATGGAGAAAGCTGAAGCGATTTCTATAGGTTCAGGCTCCGTTAATATGAATCGCTCAGGTTCGTCGAAATCTGAAAAGTCTGGTGGGTTTTTCTTTTGTTTTCTTTCTGTCATAGTTTAAGCGTCCTCGTTATGAAAGGGGAGTCCCCAGATTAAAGTCTTGTTTCTCCCTAATCAAGATTTCTTCTTCAGTCAAAACTTCTGCCTTTAATGTTTCATTAGCTTCTCTTCATACTGCTTCAAATATTCTGCTGCTTCCCCAATGTCCATGAAGAGGTTGTCAACTTTGTCCACGTCTTCCACAGTTACTTTTTCTCGTCCGGCAGTTTTGGCGCTTTGAACTGCTAGACTCAAAAGTCCGACGGCATATCTAAGCGAGCTTTTTGAACCAACCTCTGTAAGCTTCTGAATTGCTTCCTTTTCCATCTCTATCTTCTCTTCTCTGCATCTTATTCTGAGGATTTCTTGGATGCTTTTTGGGTCGTATTGATGTGTTCCAATTATTACAGCTCGGTCGATGAGATCTATTGGAAATCCAAGCGGACTCTTTACGTCGGTTCCACGAATGCGAGCTACTCCTCTGTTTGTGGCAAGTATTATTATAGGGACAAGCTCACTTTCTATAGCTCTGCCAAGAAAGCTAAAGGCTTCCAAATCCAGCAGATGTGAATCATCGATGAAAAGCACACCCGGATGAATAAACGCTTTACCCTCGTCCACCCAATCTTTCACTTGCTGATCAACAGCCACGCGAATCTCCGAATCCATCTCCTTCGATTCCACACCTCCAAAAAACATGGAGAACAAGCCGCCAGACGCACGCGCGTGACTTCTTGCGTTGAGTTCGTCCAAATCTGTAAGTGTTGGAGTATAAACAAATTCCTTCTCTTTCAAAACCTTGCCCACGGGTCTTGGAATCTTCTGCCGAGTATCCACATCGTAGGTTTTACCTTTTACACTTTCCATGCTTAATCCCAAGCTGGCTAACCGTCCACTCTCTGCGTCAATCTGAACAACATGCCCCTCAGAGATGTTTTGTTGAATTATCTGCTGAGCTATTGAAGCCCCTGCTTCAATGGATTTCTCTTCATCTGTCGTTTTTAATGTCAAGCGAACGCTTTCTGGAACTTTCTGGTAGGGATTGTATGGGTGGGGCGCCGTTGAAATGTTAACGTTGATGATTTCGCCTTCGTACACTTTTCGCATTTCGTGAATTTCAACGCCTATGCACTTGCGTATAGCTTCGGTTAAAACTTCGGTTTTTTTGCGTTCACTACTATAGACTTCGCTGCCACTCATCTGAATAAAAGGAACGTTTTGACCTAGTTCTTTAGAAACCGCTACGGCGATTGCTGTTTTGCCTGTTCCTGGAGGGCCCGCTAGTATGATGGTTTTGCCGCTTAGTTTGCCCTCTTTTATCATTTTTACAACTAATCCAGCGGCTTCTCGGGCTTTTTCTTGACCAACCATTCCATCTTTAATCTTTATGGCAATGCCTTTCTTGTCTAATCCCAGACCTTTGATGTGAGTGTGGGCTCCTATGCGTTCAAAGCGGGCTATTTTGCCTGTTGGTACTTCTTTTATCGAAGCCATAACTTTTCACTTCTAAGGTGAAATTTGACAAAGGCATCAAAACAAATTCGTATATATAAGTTTTTAATTCCGCGAAAAACAAGCTTTGACCGAGATAGCGGCATTATTTTTAGGGAAATTTTGGTTTCAGTGCTTTTGTCTTGCAAGCATCTACACATTCGAGACAATATATGCATTCGGGGTGAGTGAACTTTTCCCAAGGCAAATCGAGAATTGGAACTTTCATGGGGCATGCTTCCACGCAACTGTGACAGCTTTCTTTTGTGCAGTGTACTACGTCTCTTTTTAGCCCTAGAAAACTGAAATAATTTAACAGAGCCATTATTGCTCCTACAGGACAGAAATATTTACACCAGCTTCTAGGGGTAAAAATCACAAACACTATGACAAGCGCCAATATGGCTAAGCGAACCCAAAACAACGGTGAAAGAGTGCCTATTCCTAACAAGATGTCTTGGAACGATAACCCCGCAGAAAATGCATTGTACGTCATAATAGGCAACATTGCAAACAATGTGTCATGCGGACTCAACGCGTTAAAAGGTGCTTGGGCAAAAACTCCCAAGGCATTCTTGTAGCTTCGACCTATTCCCATCAATGTTGTAACTGAAATTGTTATGCTGATGAGCAAAACTATTCCAAGAATTCCGTATTTGATATAAATCATATCTTTATGAGTTCTTGGCGAAATTTCCGTGTGCTTTCTTTTTATGTAGCCAAGTATATCCTGAATGAAGCCAAAAGGGCAAACCCAACCGCACAACATTCTGCCCAAGAGTACTGCAATTATGAGAAAGGATGCAAGGGGAAGCCATGGAAAAGTGGTTTGGTAAAGCATATATTGCATTGCTGCGAAGGCGTCTCCAACAGTTTTTGAGGGTGCTCCCAAGCTTTGTAGAACTGGGAGTAGCAAAGGTAAGGCTTCGAAGCCAAATAAGACGGCGTTGAAGAGCAAGAAGAAGACAAACTGACTGATTATCCTCAAGGTTCTTATGCGAAAAATTGCCCGCTTTATGTTCACCAAGTCTTCGAAGGGCTCCCTTTTTACTTTATGTTTTTTAGAACGTGAGTTTAAGTAACATAAAAAGGTTTCATTACTAACTTGCTATTGCCCCGCCAATTAGTCCTCCAATGGCAGCTACTATTGCTCCAAAGACGCTAACTATGATTGCTACCAATCCTATAATTGCCCCTGCAAGTCCACCAATAAATATGCCTAATAGTCCACCTAAAATTGCGCCCATAGCCCCTCCAATGATTATCACAAGAATGCCGAGAACTATTACACCGAAAATTCCAGCAAAAAAACCAGCTAGTGCTCCTCTACCCATTCCACCCTTAGCTACTAATCCTGCAACCAATCCACCTATTAAATAACCTATTATCGGAAGCATCCACCCAAGAAAAAGAATAACAAGAAAGCCTATGAAAGCTCCAAGCCATAAACTGTCAGAACCACTTCCCAAGTCATCACCTCAACTCCTATAGATAATTAAACTTAACCTAACTGAAAATAGGGACTAAAACTTTCGGAGATTCAAAGACACCATTCTGTTAAACTTCGTTGAAGAACTCTGCTAACCTTCACTTCAGCTTTCTCCTCTTCAAAAAGAACAAGTTGACCATAGACTCCATCGTAACCAGGTGTAACTTGCGCTTTTCCTTCTCTAACCCTCGCAATGGCCTCGGCTATTTTCGGATCAACAATCTTAGAAATTTCTTCTTTAGAAGCGTCAACCAACACAGCATATTCGTTACCAAACTTAGCTATTAGACTGTTGTAGACGCTCCAAACGCTTTGCACACTGGGAGATGATGCGCCTAAAACTGCTGCAATGATTTCTGATAGTGGCAGTAAGTGTATGAAGCCAATAGCATTTTGCGGCTTAAAACTCGGTGGTCTGTCGGCTAACTCTTCAACTCTTTGTTCCACGCCCTTCGTTAACCTCCTACGACACACTGGACAAAGATTACTAAACTTTATTGCTTCCCGTGGCGGCATGGAAACATTACAATCTCTATGCCCAGTCCAGTGATATTTACCATAGGCAGGGTTTGTTTCGATGGTGAACTTAAATCGCTTAGGGTCTTTCTTACGGATTGTGTCTACAGCTTCATCATACGTGAGCTGTTTAAAGTCAAAAACGTTAGCTTCACGCCCGATTCTCCAAGGCCAGCAGCTGTGACTGTCGCTGTTTGACACGAGTGTGAATTTGTCTAAGACACTTAGGCGCCAGTTCATAGGTGGATCCGAAGACAAGCCGGTCTCTAAGGCGTGGATGTGTTTTGTCATATCTTGATAGCAGTCTTCTATTTTGTCGAAGCCGCTGAAAGCACCGAAAAGACTGAACCACGGTGTCCAAGCGTGAGCAGGTATCACTTCGTTGTCTGCTGAAACAGCCATAACTTCTTCTACTAGGTTCGGCGCAGTCATTTCAAGGATAGGTCTTCCATCAACGTTCAAATCGCCATACTGTGCTAGTCGGTCGTTGATTTGTACCGCTGTCTCAAAGCTGGGTGTCAAAATTAAATGATGAATCTTCTTTGTTTCACCTCTGAACATGAAGATCGTGCTTATTTCGCCCGTTATCATGAAATAGGTTGAGTTGACAGTTTTAGTTGGTTTGAAAAGTTTTGCGTTTGGCACTTCGATTAAATTTTCTCGTAGTTCTTTCATCCATTTCGGATGCGTAAAATCTCCCGTTCCCAACAGATTCAAGCCTTTTATTTTTGCAAATCGTGCAATCTCTTGAATGTTTATTCTTTTGCTTGTTGCTCGACTGAAGCGGCTATGAATATGCAAGTCAGCGATTATTTTCAACTTTTTTTCCTCTGTTCGTAACATACTTGTCAAAGACTTTTTCCCAATCAACTCGATATAAGGCATAAATAACCAGAATCAAAAGCATTGCCGTTATAGCAGCACCTATCCAGCTTCCTGTGTCTCCGAAAAGTAAAACAAGAACGTCTCCGTAAACTTTGCCGAATGACGCTAGAATGTAACACATAAGAGTCTTTCCTAATATTGCTGGAATGAACGCTTTGACAGGGTTGTATTGCAAAATGCCTAGTGGAATGAAGAGCAAGTCGTCAGGAAGCGGAGTTAACGCAAAGACAAAAATTGCGGCAGGACTATATTTACCGAAAAGCTTGAGGAAATAACGCATTTTTCTCTGTCTTTCTTCGCTGATTATTCCCCGCCCGTAGTATCCGAGGAAATAGCCTGAGAGTTCTCCGATGGCTGAGCCGGAGCCCCCTGCAATCGCCAACAGTAGGGGGTTCCACCCTGCAGCTCCTAGCCCTAAAATTACCAGCGTATACGGTATGGGAACGACAATTGCCATAGTGCCGATTAAGCTAACTAAGAACACGCCGAAATATCCAAATTGCATTGCTAATTGATTCAGCCAATCTTCTAAGAAAGACACGTTGACACTCCATCTTTATGTTGCACTGATTTAGGTTGGAGGGGATTTAACTCTAACTATTCAGGTTGATTCTTGGGGTTCACAGCGAAGTTTCTTGGATGTGTGTTTTAGAAAAAATTAGACGATGTTTGCCTTTTGTTTCATGCTGCTTAGATTAAGCTTAGCTTCTTTCCTCCTTCCTCGAACGCTTGAATAGCCTTGTCTAAATGCTCTATGGTATGTTTGGTGCATAGTTGAACTCGAATTCTCGCCTTATCACGTGCCACCATTGGATACACAATCGGCAGCGCAAAGATGCCTTTTTCCCAGATGAAATTTGCAAGCTCCTTTGCCGTTTTGCTTTCTCCGCACATCACAGGCACAATCGGAGTTTCGCTGTTTCCTGTATCGAAGCCGAGGTCTTGCATTGCCTTAAGGAAGTAGTTGCGGTTTTCCCACACTTTTCTCACGTGTTCAGGCTCAGTTTCAAGTACGTCGATTGCTGCGATGCATGCTGCTGCTACGCCTGGGGGGACTCCGCCGCTGAGAAGCCAGCTTCTTGATTTGTTGTAGGCAAAGTTTCTCAAGTCTTTGCCGCCTGTTATGTGTCCTCCTATGACTCCGAAGGCTTTGGAAAACGTTCCCATTTCAACATGTACTTGGTTTCGATTTAGGTGGAAGTGGCTGACAATTCCGCGGCCGCCTTCGCCGAGTACGCCTTCGCCGTGGGCGTCGTCTACGTAAACGCCTGCGCCGTGTTCTTGGGCTATTTTGGCGATTTCTGACAGGGGGGCAAGGTCGCCATCCATGCTAAAGACTCCATCGGTGAGAATCCAGATGTGCTTGTAGGGGGATTGGTGTTTTTCAGCTTCATCCATGACGCGGGCTAAGTCTTGGGCATCCTTGTGTTTGAAGATTGCTCGGTCTGCATGAGTTAGGCGTACGCCGTCTATGATGGATCCGTGGTTGAGTTCGTCGGAGACGAATAGGTCGCCTTTGCTGCAGAGTTGTGGGATCAGTCCTTCGTTTGCCATGAAGCCTGTTTGGTATGTTAGGCTGGCGGGAGCGTTTTTGAATTTGGCTAGGCGGCGGTCTAGTTCTTCGTGGAGTGTCATGTTGCCTGCGATTGAGCGGTCGCTGCCGGCGCCTGCTCCGTATTTTTTGGTTGCTTCTAGCATGGCGTTGACGACTTTAGGGTGTGTTGCTAGGTTTAGGTAGTTGTTGGCGCAGAGCATTATGACTTGTTTGCCGTCTATGGTGCAGAGGGGTTCGCTTGGTGTTTGGAGTTCTTTGAGTTCCCAGTTTAAGCTTTCACTGACGAGTCGTTGGTATTCTTCTCCCATGTATTTTGTTGGGTGACGTTTTATTGACATGTGGTTTCACCTTGATAGAGTATTGTTTGTGTTTAAGATTCTCTTAACTTTTACCCATTCTGTTTTGTGTGTTCTCGGCGCAGTAGATAGACCATTCTATTAGGCTCCAAAATAGGCGCTGAATATTAATTGAAAATTGAAGTTTCTTCCGCAAGCCATAAAACTGAAGATGAAGAACCTAGGTCATTTAGAGGAGATTGTAGTAGCTACGAATGAGAGGGATTACTCCGACTACATAAAACATCTTTCAAATCTTGGGAATGTGTATTCTTTCCTTTCTGGTTTCATGTTTACAACAATCACTATACTCCTAACTCAACTTCCAGAACGAAGCAGTGCCATGGCATAGATAGCATTCTTCTTCATGACAGTCATGCTCGATATATTCATATTCTTTATGGGAAAATTTTACTAAAAGGTGATTTGTTTCTGCAAAAATGTTCCACCATATTCGGGGAAAGCAAGTTTCCAAAATATTCTAAGCGACCTAAGCGTGATGATAGGATTAGGAGGTTCAACTGTGCTGTTATTTCTTCTTATGAATCTAGTCGAACTTGCATTAGCACAATCAATTGCATGGATACTGACTGCCATAGCAGCTTACAAATCAGTGTTTAAACCATATTATCAAAGCAAGAAAAAGTGATGCAACTCCTCGTGCCGCCATCGCCCACGATGACAAATTTCATAGTAGCTATGATTGCAAAAGAAAATATTCTATATAACTTCATATAATACTCACTTCCTCATTAAACTCTGGGAAACATCTGAAAATTCTCAATAATTGTGGTATATGTGTAAATAAACTATAGTGTTATCAATAGGATCTCAACAGATTATGTTTGAGTCTCAAAGAGTCAATAGGGCTTCCAGTCTACCATTTGGGCTCTAAAACAACCTTCGCAGCCTTTTTCGAGTTAATCAACTCCACGCCTTCCTTCATGTCTTCCATAGCAAGCTTATGCGTAATAATAGACGCCATCTTATTCCTAAATTCCGAATTCGAAAGCAACCCTTTAACTTGATACCAAGTTTGAAACATGCGCCTACCAGAAATACCATAAACCGTCGCCGCTTTGAAAATCATAGCATTATTAAAATCAAACATAACCGAACTATCAAAAAGCCCTAACAAAGAAACCCTTCCACCATAAGTCAAAATCCCAAAAGCTTGCCGCAAAGCTGCTGGTGCACCTGACATTTCTAAAGCAACATCAACACCATTTCCATCAGTTTCGTCAAGTATTATCTGAGGAATATTCTCACCCTCCTCCTTAGCACTGAGAACAAAATCTGCCCCCATCTTAGTCGCCAAATCCATACGCACCTTGTTCAAACCGCCTGCAGTAGCAAAAACTTTCGCGGCACCAAGTGTCTTAACCACAGCAATAGCCATCAACCCGATAGGACCACAACCCAAAACAGCCACATTCTTCCCCACAATATCCTCGACATTATCCTTCGGCAAGGCAGTTTGAACAGCATTTCCCAACGGCTCTTGAATAGACGCAACCGCGGGGTCAAGCTTCGGGTCGTTCTTCCACGCATTCCGTTCAGGCAAAGCAACATACTCCGCAAAAGCACCATCTCTGTCAACGCCTAATATTCGCAGATTCCGACAAACATGCATACGATCAGTTTGACACTGATAGCAAGTGCCGTCTACTATGTGTGTCTCTGCAGAAACAAAGTCGCCAACCTGAACGCTGGATACTTCCACACCTGCGTCTACAACCTCGCCACAAAACTCGTGACCAAAAATCAACGGAATTTTCTTTATTCGTTCCTGCGCCCACGCATTCCAATCCCAAATATGCACATCAGTGCCACAAATTGAAGCCATTTTAACCTTTACAAGAACTTCGTTTCTTTCAATCTTCGGAATACCAACAGTAGCGATTTCTGCACCTGAAGACCGTTTTGTCTTAACAATGGCATACATACCCTTTAACTCTCCAATTTAATGGTTAACACCTTTTTTGAAGCGTGAGAGAAGTAAATCCATTTAGTTTTTAAGCTAAAAAGCTTATCTAAACAAGCTCGTCAACTCATTAATGCTTCGAAACTGGAGAAGAACATTCTTGAAACTCGGCTTTCTCGTAAACCCAATTGCGGGCATGGGAGGAAAAGTCGGATTAAAAGGAACAGACGACGTCTTCCAAAAAGCCGTTGAAATGGGAGCAAAACCCATTGCTCCAGAAAGAGGAAAAGAGTTTTTGAAAAAACTGAAAGAACTGGGACTAAATCAGAGAATCCAAATAATAACATGTCCCGCCATAATGGGCGAAGAAGAAA
>JGI2172J19969_10001641_pt1 | contig 10222 bp, 7 predicted proteins | sample DeeMarSWOR230_32_FD_19969 | JGI IMG/M metagenome (IMG submission 19969)
AGAGCAGCCATTTTAATGGCCAACAAAAAAATGAAGTCGGAAGCCATAATCGCTGTGGTGAACGAAGATTTATGTAAAGGATGTGGCAGGTGTGAAGAAGTCTGTGAATACAAAGGTATCAAATTGGAAGAAGCTGAGGGCGCGCTAATAGCAAAGGTGATCGAAGCACAGTGCAAGGGTTGCGGCGTCTGCGCCGTCACGTGTCCCACCGGAGCGATTAGCATGCAACACTTCACTAACAAGCAAATCAACGTCATGATAAAGGCTGCCATAGGAGGTTAACAAATGTCAAGTGAACCAAGAATCGTGGCTTTTCTATGCAATTGGTGTAGTTACGCAGGCGCCGACCTCGCTGGCACGAGTAGAATCAGGTATCCGCCGAACATTAGGATTATACGAGTCATGTGCTCGGGAAGAGTTGATCCAGCGTTTATTTTCAGAGCCTTTGAAACTGGAGCAGACGGCGTCTTAGTTGGGGGATGCCACCCAGGCGATTGCCATTATGTAAGCGGAAATTTGAAAGCTGAAAAAAGAATGGAGAACACGAAAAAACTCCTAAAGTTGCTTGGGCTCGGACCTGAAAGGCTACGTTTAGAATGGATTTCAGCCGCGGAAGGTGAAAAGTTCGCTCAAGTCGTAACGGACTTTACGGGAAACCTTAGAAGAATAGGTCCAAACCCGTTAAAGGCTAAAACCAACGTGAACAAATCCATAGATGTGGAAGCAGTAGTTTCCGAAGCGCTCAAAAAAACGAACGTTCAATACTGCGTTGAGTGTGGAAAATGTTCTGGCAGTTGCCCGGTATCAAGGGTTGACAACTCGTTTTCGCCTAGACGCGTGGTTGAAAGATTTTTGTTGGGTTTCGAGGACAAAGTTATTTCCGGTAAAGACCTTTGGACATGTCTTTCCTGCTACCAGTGCAGCGAAAGATGCCCGTCGGACGTCAGGTTTCCGGAGTTTGTTAGGGCATGTAGGAGCATAGCTCCAAGAGATATGTTGGAAGAGACTTGTGCCCACAGAGGAATACCCATGACTTTATCGAGGATAATGATAAACCCCAAAATCAAACAAGATCGGATGGGCTGGCTCCCAGAAAGAGCTCAAATTTCCAAACGAGGAGACTTGCTTTACTTTGTGGGCTGCCTACCCTACCTTGACATCCTTTTCGAAGACTTCAATCTAGAACTCATAAAGACTCCTCAAAGCGTGGTCAAAATACTCAACAAAGTTGGGATAAAACCTGCAATGTTACCCAACGAAAAATGTTGCGGTCACGATCTGTTATGGACTGGAGACCTAGAGAATTTTGAAAAATTGGCAAAACTGAACGTGGCAAACATAAAAGCAACGGGAGCAAAAAGGGTAATTACGTCTTGTCCGGAATGTTATAGAACCATCAAAAAAGACTACGCTGAATTTGTCGGCGAATTAGATTTTGAAGTCTTGCATATGTCTGAGCTCTTATCTGAATTGGTTGATAAGGATGAACTGAAATTTGAGGTATATCCTGAGAGAAAGGTTGTTTATCACGATTCTTGTAGACTCGGGAGACAAATGGGNGTCTATGAGCCCCCTAGAAAGGTCATAAGCAGTCTCCCCGGAACTCAGCTTGTAGAAATGGAGAGAAATCGAGAAAACGCTCTTTGTTGCGGAGTGAACGCTTGGCTGTCTTGTAACAAATACCACAAGGAGATCCAGATGGACAGGTTGAAAGAAGCGAAGGCCACTGGTGCAGATCTACTGGTAACAACTTGCCCGAAGTGTCGAATCCACTGGAAATGCGTCACAAGCGAAAAACTACCGATTAATCCAGATGAGATAACGATGGAAATGCGGGACCTTTCAGTGTTGGTGGCGGAGGCGATGAATTTAGCGTGAAGGTGAAAACTATGGAAGCCAACAAATCTGTCTTGGTCATCGGCGGCGGAATCGCTGGGATGCAAGCGAGTTTAGACCTAGCCGACCGTGGATTGAAGGTTTTCCTCCTAGAGAAAACCCCGAGCATAGGCGGCAGAATGGCTCAACTGGACAAAACTTTCCCAACAATGGACTGTTCGATCTGCATACTCGCCCCAAAGATGATTGAGTGTTTACGCCATCCAAACATCACGTTACTAACTTATTGTGAGGTGCAAGATGTCAGCGGTTCAGCTGGCAACTTTACAGTCAAAGTTCTTAAAAAACCAAGATTCATAGATGAAGAAAAGTGCACGGGCTGCGGGGAATGCGCTCAATATTGTCCGATTGAGGTTCCAAACGAATTTGATATGGGCATTGGTATACGCAAAGCAATTTATGTTCCATTGCCTCAGGCTGTTCCGCTTAAGTACACGATCGATGAAGAAAACTGCATAAAGTGCAGGCTATGCCAGAGAACATGTAAGGCTGAAGCCGTCGACTTCGATCAAAAGCCCGAGACCATCAATCTTAACGTTGGAGCCATCATTGTAGCAACAGGTTTCGACATGTTCGATGCTCGAAAAAGAAGAGAGTACGGCTACGGAAGATACCGCAATGTTTTAATAAGTTTGGAGTTCGAGAGGCTGGTCTCCGCTTCAGGGCCAACCGGAGGACACATCGTTAGGTTGTCAGACGGCCGCGTTCCCAGAAGAATTGCCTTCATTCAATGCGTCGGCTCCAGAAGTCTGAAGGGAGGAGTTACCTTCTGCTCTAGCGCGTGTTGCGTGTACGCCACTAAAGAAGCAATACTCATTAGAGAACACGATCCAGAATGTGAGGTCTATATTTTCTACAACGAGCTAAAAATTTTCGGAAAAGGTTTTCAAGAGTTTGTCACCAGGGCCAGAGACGAGTGGGGTGTAAAATACATTAGAGCACTCCCCGGAGAAGTAGTGGAAGACCCAAAAACACACGATCTTACAATGTGGTACGAAGATACTACGGAGAACGTGACAAAAAACATGAAGGTCGACCTAGTCGTGCTTTGCCCTGCGCTAATTCCGACAGTAGCCAACAAAGAATTAGCGAGTATTCTCGGATTAGACCTTGACGAATACGGTTTCTTCGAATGTAAAGACCCACTATTCAAGCCAATCGACACAAATGTTCCCGGCATTTTTATATGCGGATACTCTCAAGGCCCCAAAGATATCCCAGAATCAGTCGCGCAGGCCAGTGGAGCGGCTGCTAGAGCCGCTGAAGTAATGGCCCTTGCGGCTAGTAGGGAGGCACAATAAATGAAACGCGTGGAAGAGGAAACTCCGAGAATTGGTGTTTTCATCTGCCACTGCGGTATCAACATAGGCGGCATAGTTAACGTGCCAGAAGTGGTGGAATACGCCAAAACGTTGCCAGGCGTGGTTTACGCCGAGGATAATCTTTACACGTGTTCCTCAGTGGGTATAAGCAAGATAAAGGAAGGCATAGCGAAGCATAACCTTAACAGAGTTATCGTGGCTTCGTGCACACCTAGAACTCATGAACCGCTTTTCAGAGGCGCTTGTGAAGAAGCCGGTGTCAACAAATACCTGTTTGAGATGGCGAACATCCGAGATCAATGCTCATGGGCGCACATGCATGAACCTGAAAAGGCTACTGAAAAGGCGAAAGACCTTGTTCGTATGGCTGTTGCCAAGTCTCGTTTACTTAAGTCTCTGGAGGAACCAGAAATAGACGTAACGCCTTCAGCTCTAGTTATCGGCGGTGGTATTTCAGGCATGACTACTGCACTTTGCCTTGCCGGTCAGGGTTTTAAGGTTTACATCGTCGAGAAAGAACCGGAACTCGGTGGCATGCTCAGACATCTGTACAAGTTGTATCCAACCATGCAAGATGCTTCCGAAAGGCTAAATCATATCGTCAACTCCGTGAAGTCAGACAAAGGTATAGAGGTGTTAACGTCAACCGTTGTCAAGCAAGTTAAAGGGTTCATCGGAAACTTCGAGGTCACTGTTCAAAAAGCAAACGGAGGAACTGCAAACTTTGGAGTAGGCACCATAATCGTGGCCACCGGAGCCCCCATTTTTGAGCCAGTTGGTATGTATGGATACGGTGAATACGACAACGTAATAACTCAACTTCAGCTTGAACAGCTTCTTAAGGACGGTCAGTTGAAGAAGCCGAAAAGCGTGATTATGATTCAATGCGTTGGTGCTAGGGAGAAAGAGGGTCGGACTTATTGTTCTAGAATATGTTGCATGACCGCCATCAAAAATGCCATGCTCATCAAGGATCTATATCCAGACACCGATGTCCACATCCTTTTCCGACAGCTCCAAACCTATGGAGAACATTATGAAGAGCATTATCGAACTGCTCAAGACAAAGGAGTTAAGTTCATCAAATACCTCCAAGAAAAACCTCCAGAAGTTATTTCTGGAAAAAATGGAAAACTAACCGTCAACGTTCACCATGCGCTCCTCGATGAAGAACTCAAATTCGGAAGCGACTTAGTCGTATTGTCGACGCCCCTCATCCAGCATGAAGACGCAAAGAAACTGTCTCAAATACTCAAGGTGCCGCTAGGTTCAGACGGATTCTTTTTCGAGGCTCATGTCAAGTTAAGGCCCATAGATTTCGCGACCGACGGAATTTACGTGTGTGGCACGGCTCACAGCCCCAAAGACACGCCGGAAAGCGTATCACAAGCTTTAGGAGTTGCTTCCAGAGCGGCTATTCCCATGGCTCTTAAACGTTTACGAACTGAGGCGATAACGGCTGTAGTGAATGAGAACTTATGTAGTGGCTGTGGAACCTGCTTGAAACTCTGTCCATACGGCGCCATAGAGAAGGACGAGAAGGGTGTTGCTAGGGTGACGGAGGTTGTCTGTAAGGGATGCGGAGTCTGCGCGGCAACCTGTCCTGAAAGGGCTATTGAAATGCGNCACTTCACCAGTGAACAGGTGATGGCCCAAGCTCTCGCTGCTTTGGGGAGGGCAGTCAAATGACGTTTGAACCACGAATAGTTGGATTCCTTTGCAACTGGTGTTCTTACGCCGGCGCTGACTTAGCTGGAGTTAGCAGAATATCTTACCCGACAAACATAAGGATAGTAAGGTTGATGTGCAGCGGGAGAGTTGACCCGGTTATCGTTCTGGAAACGCTTGCCCAAGGCGCCGACGGCGTCTTGGTAGCGGGTTGCCACATTGGCGACTGCCACTATATAACTGGCAACCTTCAAGCTGAGCTTAAGATAAACATGTTGAAAAAACTTCTGGCGCGAACTGGTTTGGAAGTGGAACGTCTCAGACTGGAATGGGTCTCTGCCTCAGAGGGTGGGCGATTCGCAGAGCTTGTAAAGGACTTTACAGATCAACTGAGAAGACTGGGTCCATCTCCTTTGGCTGGAGACAAACCAGACAAGACCATACTGGCAAGTGTATTAGCAGCCAAGGCGACTGCAGAAGACTTTCGATTGCGACTGCTGGTAGGCAGAGAAAAAACGATGATCGATGATGGAAATGTGTATGGAGAAGAAGTCTCAGAGGGCGAGCTTGATAAAGTCCTTAACGAAGTCATTGACGCGGAGTATGTGCGCAACAGAATCTATCTTTTGGCTAAGGAGGAACCCTTGTCCGTCAAGGATTTGTCTAAGCTGCTGGATTTGGATTCCCAGATGGTGCTGCGTCACATAGTAGTTATGAGGCGAAGAGGCTTGATCACGGTTGACAGAGTCGAGGGGACGTCCCCGCTATATACTGCGTTGGAGGTAGGACAATGACAGACAAAGTGGGAGCCGTGCTCGTCGTCGGCGGCGGAATAGCGGGCATACAGGCATCCCTCGATCTGGCAGATTCAGGATTCAAAGTCTACTTACTGGACGAATCNTCAACCATAGGGGGCACTATGACCCAACTGGATAAGACNTTCCCAACCAATGACTGTGCAATGTGCATTCTCGCGCCCAAACTCGTTACNGCAGGAAGACACCCTAACATTGAGCTGGTAATGAATGCGGAAATAAGGAGCGTCGACGGTGAAGAGGGACATTTCAAAGTTGAACTAGTAAGGAAACCTAGGCGTGTCAATGAAGAGAAGTGCACTGGTTGTGGTGTATGCGCTCAGAAGTGTCCTGTTGAAGCAATAGACGAATTCAATCAGGGTCTGAGCGATAGAGGCGCGATTTACGTAAAGTATCCACAAGCGGTTCCCTTGGTCTGCGTTATAGATAGGGACAAATGTATTGGGTGCGGAACGTGCCAAGAGGTTTGTAAGGCAGGTGCAATCGAATATGATGAAGAGGAGAAAGAAATCGTACTAGACGTTGGATCAATCGTCCTGGCGCCTGGTTTTGAGGAGTTTGACCCTAGCCTTAAGAGTGAGTACGGTTATGGCCGATATCCAAACGTGATTTCCAGCATCGAGTTTGAGCGCGTTTTAAGCGCCTCTGGACCCTACGGCGGAATGGTTTTAAGACCTTCTGATGGCGAAGTCCCGCGAAGAGTAGGCTTTATCCAATGCGTGGGTTCACGAGACGCCAAGCTTGGAAACAATTATTGCTCCTCCGCCTGCTGCATGTACGCCATCAAGGAGGCAGTAATCGCCAAGGAGCACAACCCGGATCTTCAATGCACCATTTTCTTTATGGATATACGCGCTTATGGAAAAGAGTTTGACGATTACTACAGTAGAGCAGAAGAAGAACACGGTGTCAACTTCGTCAGATCCAGAGTTTCCAGCGTAGAGGAAGTGGCTGGGTCACAAAACCTTACAGTAAGGTATGTTGTAGAAGAGGAACCAAAGGAAGAGGAATTCGATCTCGTGGTGCTATCAGTTGGGATGACACCACCCAAACACGCCGAGGAACTAGCTAAAACGCTAGGCATCGAAATGAACAAGTACAAGTTCTGCTCCACCCAAACCTTCTCACCACTGGACACCTCTCGACCTGGAATCTACGTTTGCGGCGCGTTTTCCTCTCCTAAAGACATTCCAGAGAGCGTAGCTCAGGCGAGCGGAGCTGCGGCGAGGGCAGCCAGCTTGATCGCCCCCGAGAGGGGACGGCTCACAGTTGCGAAGGAGCTTCCGGCAGAAATAGACATATCTGGCGAGGAGCCTCGTATCGGAGTGTTTGTCTGTCACTGCGGCATAAACATAGGTGGCGTAGTTAATGTTCCAGAGGTTGTGGAGTACGCTAAAACCCTGCCAAATGTCGCTTATGCTGAGGACAATTTATACACATGCTCAGAAGACACGCAGAAGGGGATTATAGAGAAGATAAAGGAGCATAATCTTAACCGTGTGGTTGTGGCGTCTTGCACCCCAAGAACCCACGAACCACTCTTCAGAGAAACTATTCGAGAAGCAGGACTCAACATATACCTTTTCGAGATGGCGAACATTCGAGACCAGTGTAGCTGGGTGCACATGCATGAGCATGACAAAGCGACGGAGAAGGCTAAGGACTTAGTGAGGTCGATCGTGGCCAAGGCTCGCCTGTTGAGGCCTCTGAAAAAGCCTATGATCAATGTTGTTCCTGTGGGCTTAGTCATAGGCGGCGGCTTGTCTGGAATGACTGCTGCGTTGGAACTGGCGAAACAGGGCTTTGAGGTTCACTTGGTGGAGAAAGAGAAGGAGCTTGGAGGGAACCTGCGCCACATCCATTATGTGACAGGAAGTGAAGACCCACAGGAGCGGCTAAGATCTATTGTTAAAGAAGTTTCTGAAAACGAAAATATTCATGTTTATCTAGGCACCGAAATTGCCAACATAGAGGGATACGTCGGAAACTTCAAAGCTACACTGAACCACGACGGTGAAAAAAAGGAGATCGACCACGGTATCGTGATAGTGGCAACGGGAGCCGTTGAATACAAGCCAACCGAATATCTATATGGAGAAGATGAAAGAGTCCTGACGCAGCGTGAACTGGAGGAAAGATTGGCCAAGGGCGAGTTCAACGCGAAAACGGTGGCGATGATACAGTGCGTCGGATCAAGAAACGAGGAACGCCCCAACTGTTCACGGATATGCTGCGTACAAGCTGTCAAAAATGCATTGAAAATTAAGGAGTTAAGCCCGGAAACAGACGTTTACGTTTTGTACAAGGATGTAAGGACGTATGGCTTCAACGAGGACTATTATCGTGAGGCTGCGAGCAAGGGGGTTTTGTTCATACGATACGACGATGAAAACAAGCCTAAGGTTACACGAGAAAACGATGCTCTGAAGGTTTTGGCTTGGGAGCCCGTCTTGAAAACATNGTTCCCAATCGAGCCAGATCTCTTGGTGCTGAGCGCAGCCACGATTCCGAACCCGGANAACCAAAGGATATCAGAAATGTTGAAGGTTCCGCTCACCAAGGACGGATTCTTCTTGGAGGCTCACATGAAGCTTCGTCCTGTCGATTTCGCGACTGAAGGCGTGTTTCTGTGCGGGTTGGCGCATTCACCGAAGTTAATTGAAGAAAGTATTTCGCAAGCGTGTGGAGCCGCGGCTCGCGCAATCACAATTCTCTCTAAAAAGGCTTTGGAAGTGGAAGGTGCGATAGCGAGCGTCAACGAAGACTTGTGCAGCGGATGTAGAATCTGCGAAGCCGTTTGCGAGTATGGCGGCATCAAAATGGAAGAGAAGGATGGAAAGTTGGTGTCAACCGTTCTTGAGGCTTTGTGTAAGGGTTGTGGCGTTTGCGGTTCCTCCTGTCCCACAGGGGCTATAAGCATGCTTCATTTCACAGATGATGAAATACTTGCTCAAGTTAGAGCGGCGTTGAGGGAGGAAAAACATGACTGAGTTTGAGCCCAAAATCGTTGGTTTTCTGTGCAACTGGTGTGCGTATGCAGGGGCAGACCTAGCTGGCGTAAGTCGAATTCAATATCCTCCAAACGTCAGGATCGTGCGAGTGATGTGCAGTGGAAGGGTGGACCCAGTTTTCATCCTTGAAGCATTTAGAAGCGGAGCAGACGGAGTTCTAGTTGCTGGTTGCCACCTCCCATCCGACTGCCACTACATCTCAGGCAATTTCAAAGCACATCGAAGACTCGTGATGTTGAAGAAGCTTTTATCCCAGTTTGGTATTGAGCCCGAAAGGCTTAGGATAGAATGGGTCTCTGCGTCAGAAGGAGACAAATTCGCAACGGTTATCAAGGATATGACGGAGGAAATAAAGAAACTTGGACCGAGTCCCTTAAGGGCTGGAGGTAAGATTAATGGCTGAGACGGAAAAAAAGCAAGAAAAGGAGACGGAAAAGAAAACGGTGCTCAAAATAACCGATATGGATCCCAAATTCAAATATGAGATCAGCAAGATTCCCGGCGCAGAAAAGATCATGCTATGCTTCCAATGCGGCACGTGCACAGCCGACTGTCCAATCGCGCGATTCGACGACTTTTACAGACCCAGGAAACTCATACGGATGACGCAGTTGGGTTTGAAAGAGAAACTTCTTTCAAACGACGTCATCTGGCTCTGTTCTACCTGCTTCACGTGCGTCGACCGTTGTCCGCAAGATGTGGGAATCGCTGGCATTGTACGAGCTCTTCGAAATCTATCTGTAAAAGAAGGGGACATGCCTGTCGTCTTCAAGGAGCTGGCTTCTAACATCCGCAAAACAGGCTATGCATACATTATCCCAGGAATGCGTCTCAAGAAGAGGGAGGAGCAAGGACTGCCTACATTGCCGAAAGCCAACCTAGAAAGTGTCGCAAAACTTTTCGACGTCACCGGTTTCTCCAAAACACTTGAAAAGGAGGCGACCTAAAATGCCAGGAGCAAAGTACTTGATTTTTCTGGGATGCGTTATTCCGTACAGAGTCTCCAGCTACGAGATTTCCGCCAGAAAAATTCTTGACAAACTTGGGGTAGAATTGGTGGAAATGCCTGAGTTTAATTGCTGTGGATTCCCACTGGATCCGGTGAACCATGATATGTTGCTCACCTTGGCGGCGCGAAACCTTTGTCTGGCGGAACAACAAAACCTAAACATCATGACCCTGTGCAACGGATGCTTCGGTATCCTAAACCACGTAAACAAAGAACTCAAGGAAGACAAGAAACTCAAGGAGAAAGTTAACGGATATCTAAAGGAAATCGGCATGGAATTCAAGGGAACGATAACGGTCAAACACCTTATCCACGTTCTCGCGCAAGACGTCGGCTTTGAAAAAATAAAGGAGACCGTTAAGAAGCCACTTAATCAGCTCCGAGTGGCGCAGCACACTGGATGCCATGTCGTTCGTCCTGGAAAGATCGTAGGCTTCGACGACCCAGAAAACCCCACGACTCTCAAGAAACTAATTGCGGTAACTGGCGCGAAATGCTTGG
>JGI2172J19969_10001650_pt1 | contig 10180 bp, 7 predicted proteins | sample DeeMarSWOR230_32_FD_19969 | JGI IMG/M metagenome (IMG submission 19969)
AGGTCTCAATTATTGCCATGCTGTTGTAGCTATTCGCGTCTGATTCTTTAGAATAAAATGGTCGCTCATCCGTTCAAAAAGGTAGGCGTAAATCAGGGCGATTCGTCATCAAAATAAACTGCAGTAGTTTACAGCATGCATCTAGGAGATGCAACATTGTGGGTAATTACTAGCTAAACATCGCTATTCTGGGGACATAATACCTAATTCGCAGTAGACTTGATTGGTATGGTGTCTTTTAAATTCATTACCGCCAGACTGTCTCTGGTGGTTCTATAGGCACAGGCTCGCTGGTAGCATTCACCGATGAAATCTCAAAAGCGTATGATGGCTCTAGTTCGTCGAACCTATGACGGAGGTCGATCTTTGCCCAATCGTATGGGGGCACCATTATGTGCCATTCTATATGAGCCTCCCATTCCTCCGAGAAGAAAAGATAGTGAGATACAACTAACCATACCGGGCTAACCATAGTGCCATTCCATGATGTATCGTCTGTGATTTCAAGTTCAGGATGATTAGCTACCAGCCATGAGACAAATCTATCCAGCAACTCTCCTGCATATTCTTGCCTGTCATCTTCGCCTTCTACCACGTCGAAGCTAACAACTCTTTTATCAGTCGAACCACTTCGACTTCCAGTGATAGTTACCCTGATAGTCTTTCCAATGCTGGCTGGTGCTGGCATAACAACTACCTCGGCAACCTGCCCCTCAACTATATCCCGCTGATAAATAACTACTTCTGAGCCAGGAGCCGTCGCTGATATGCGTACAGGAGGTTGACCTTCTTGCCATTCATCAGTAATTGTCACCAGGAATACGCAGTGCTGTCCGGCAATAGAGTCTCCGTTCAACTGCTCAGGCATCACATTGATGTGAAAGTCGGGTGTTGGTGAGCATGTAGCTATGACTACTATCACGACGACAACTACAATACATCCTGCGATGATTCCTGCCAGCCTCTTGTTACTCATTCCATCCTCCTTGCATAATGACAATTGCCAGTCCAGTCCGTTGGACTTTCCTCGTTGTCTCTCGTTAATATAACGCAGCAGGCCGAAAAGGGTTGCATTATTCCAGGGTATTCTGCGAAATAAAACTCGGTCTGTAGTAGGTCTAATTGGTATAGTACCCCTGGGATTCCGTTGACAAGAAACACGAAATTGGCTCATAATCATACTTAGAAAAAATCATCAACTCGGGGGGAAGACAATGAATCTCAAACAGATGCTAGAAAAAACTGCCAGCGAGGTTCCACAGCAAACAGCTATTGTCCTTAGTTCTCGTAGAGTCAGCTACCGCGAATTGGATGAAACTTCTAACAGGATAGCCAACGCCCTTATAAGTCTGGGGGTAAAGAAGGGCGACCACGTAGCCATACTAATGTCCCGTACTCCTGAGTGGGTCATCAACTGCTTTGGAGCGCTTAAGGCTGGAGCAGCCAGCGTGCTCCTCGATAGCGGAGCTAAGGCGCCCGAACTTGAACCTCAACTCCGTGAATCTGATTGCAGAGTCCTGATTACCGAAGAAAGATTCTCCGCTGTGCTATCTTCAGTCTTGCCCAATGCTCCCCTACTGAAACAGGTCCTTAAAGTTGGTACAGATGCTTACAATGAGATGTTAACTAGTAACTCTCCTACATCTCCCTCCGTCGATATAAAGGATGATGATAAAGCCATCATTTTTTACACCCTGGGTGTCCTGGGTAAGAACAAAGGTGTAGTGCACACTCACGCATCGTTTATATCAATTTTACCCATAGTAGTGGAGAAATTTGAACTGGAAAGAGACGATGTTGTTTTAGGGCTACTCCCTTTTAACTACCTGTTGGGATTCGGGGTGGTTGTTCTCATGCCCCTTTGGAAGGGAGCTACCATAGCAATCCTCCCTCACTTTAGTTCCAAGAATATCCTGGAGACTATAGAGAGAGAAAAGGCAACCATACTGATAGGCGTTCCGGTCAGCTTTAATGCCATGGCTATGATAGACGAAGGGACGATGCAGAGCTATGACCTTAGTTCGTTACGAGCGGTGCTTACTGCCGGGGCAAAATCCTCAGCCCTTTTTATGGACGTACTTGAGAAAAAATTTGGCTTAACTGTGTGCGAAATATACGGACTCACCGAGTTGATAATAGTAACTATAGGTGCTATTCGTGACCGCAAATTAGGTACGGCAGGGAAGCCCTTGGCTGAGCTTAAACTGCTAGATAAAAATGGCAAGGAAGTACCCCGGGGCAGCATAGGGGAAGCTGTCGCTCGAGCCCCCTGGATGATGAAAGAGTATTACAGGTCACCTGAACTCACGGCCCAGGTCCTCAAAGATGGTTGGTTTCATACTGGCGACCTGGTCAGGTTGGATGATGACGGCTATGTGGAGTTCATAGAAAAGGCATCTTCTATCATAGTACCCTCGGGGGGAGTTAAGATTCTCCCTACGGCAGTTGAAGAAGTTCTCCTGAGGCACCCCGCGGTAGCCGAGGCAGCCTGTGTCGGTGTCCTTGATGATTACAGAGGGCAAATACCCACAGCTTTCATGGTGCTTAAACAAGGACAGAGTACCACGCCGGACGAAATACGCGATTTTTGCCGCCAGAGCTTATCCGAGTACAAAGTGCCCAAGCAAATCAGGTTTGTTGACAGCCTACCAAGGACCGAGTCGGGCCAGATAGACCGCGAACAACTCAGCCTGACAAAGGAAAGCTGAGACGGGACTGAAACGACCGAACCTCATATTTTGGCTGTATTCTGGGGAAACAATACCTGATTTTTAATAGGCCTAATTGGTATGCTGTCCCTGGAGTTCACGGAGGCTTAGGCTTGTGGCAGGAACTAGGAAGAAGGACGTGTAAGGGCTCAGTGCAAATTCGCGTGTGATAGTTTGCAGATACAACCTATCATATAATCTGGATGTCTGTTCAAAGAGGGGAAAAAGCAAATGTTACCTGGGCTCAACAAATAACTAATTTGTCAGGTTTTGTTGTCGTGTCCCAATTTGTATTTCGTCTTGTAAAGCGATACTAGGCTTATACCATATAAAAACTGACGCGTAACCTATGAATAAGACGTTTTGTCTATTGTAGAACATACGAGTTTATTCGTTACGTACAACACCATAAGCAACTAATCTGCATATGGCATCTAAAGTCAAGCGGCCACGCCATTCAAGTTTTGAAGCTGGACCTGGAGCTTCCCAGGAAATAGGCCAACCTCCATCATTCTCTTGTTTACTCAAAAGATCTTCTAAGTGACGGTCAATCTGGTCTTGAGTAAAAAGCACTCGACAGATTGAATCTGGTTTTGGGGCAAAATGAAGAGGTGTTAAGCCATAAGTATTCACAGGTGCTTCTGGTATAAAGAATCTTGCTTTAGGAAGGACTAAAGCTATTGTGTCCAAAAGGTTCATAGCTATTTCTCTATCAGGCAAATATTCTACTAAACGGCCGGCACAACGCAGAGTATGAGCTTCAGGCGGAGGAGAATTCATAATCATATTGCAGCAAGTTTCGGTCGCCAGTGAAAGCCAATCATGTTGAATACCCTGATAGTGAAGAAGCCCGCAAATATCTGCAGTAGGATTGAGGTCGGGCGTTATGATTGATATAGTTGGATTCATATAATGACCTGCAATAGGCGACTGATATACTGTTTCCTGAAAAAATGGGACTAGCCCATTTTTGTCTGAAACGGACTGGAGGTAATTGCATAGAGATTCTGCAAGTTGAATATCACGACATGCTGCTTCCTCCAATGCAGCAAGGCCGATACTGACTAAAAGCGGTTGACTCTCTGGGCAACGGACATCTGGTTCCAACGCGTGACCCAGCCCGCTGTCTGAATTTTGATATGCCCGTACAATTTGTCCAATGCTATCAGGAGGTTCACCATCAAAGTGGACTTGGAAAAGCCTGCGTTCCAGTAGTCTTGCGTGTAGAAGAATAAAATCACGAGCTTCTACTATTATTTCGTTCATTGTTCAGTTGCTCCTATTCATCGAATTTCATTTATCGAATAAATATCGACTAAATCCCGCAACAATGACAAGGCCTTCTCCTCGATTTGTTTCAAATTGTGCAGGAACGAGGCAAATTCTCTTCTGCCTTCTTCTGACACAAATAGCTGCATTGTAGGAATGTTGTTACCGTTGTGGTTCCAGATAAGAGGCCGACCATTTGTTACGCTTTCAAGATTAGCGTGGATTGTGAGCTTGGAGTTGAAGTAATCTTTAAACCGTTCGTATTCAATCATAATGGCTTCAAGTAAGCTTTTTTGGTCATCAAGTACATTTTGGCTTAGTAGAAAACGTAGATACTCGCAGGCATAAGACCGGCATATAAGAAGAATCTGCATTCTCCAGAACAAGAAATGATCCTTTAGAAAATATCTATGTCCACCATCGTCTTTAGGATTCATCCTTTCAAGTATGAGGCGTGCATCAGTTTCATAGCAGCCGATGCCAAGTTGCCACTTTTCTTCATCATTAAAAGAGGCACCTTCCAAGAGCTTTACAGCATTGGCAAGAGATTGAATACCGAATTTTCTCATTGGCGTACCAGATGGCTTTTTCCAGGATTCATCAGGTGTGAGAATGATTGCGTAATGAAGGTCCTGGGGAGTAATGTGGATGAGGTCGTCGTGTTTCTCAAGCTCATATATTCTACCGAGAAATTCCTTCTCTTCACTATCAAAACCACCGATGATAGCTGAATGCCCCCGTCTGTCAACAGGATTCCATTCGACGGCTGTAGCCGGAACGCCGTTGTTTATTGAATTACAAATCTTGTCCCACAGGCTTCTGCTCCCTTTCTCAATTACCTCATGGTGTATGCCCATATACTGGAACAACAGGTTAAAATAGCAGGAGCATGGAGAATCATGCAATCTCATTTCTTGTTCGTGGGGAAACATGAACACTGAGCCACCCATGCCCGAGAGAAGATGCTCAGTATTCCATCCCATATAAAAGGCGGCGCCGGTTAAGCCGGCTACTTCTGTTTTGCTAACAGGACGATTGATGTAGTCCATGGTAAATTTGATTGCTGAAACAATATTTAGGTCATCGCTGAGTTTGTCGTTTCGCAGGACTGATTCAGCATGTCCGTTCCAAATCAGATGTGGGACATTTTCAAGTATTCTTTTCATACACCCTCCTAGCTATTCTATCATCAGCCGAAGCTGTGGCAATGTGCAATCTACCAGTAACACTCTCGCTGTTTAGTAATGATGATTATGATTAGTCATATTGGCCTTGTCAACGGCTTAAGACCCAATAACACCTTCCACCTTGGTTAGTTGCTTTGTGTATCCGCCTCCAAAGTCATATCGACGAGTAGCCAACACCTAGTATTCTATATTTTTCCTGATACTCTGAGACAGAGTACCTGGTTTGTAGTAGGCTTAATTGATATGATATACTTGGAATTCGCAGGCGAAATACTCTGGCTACATGCTGACTATGGTAACGCCGCCGCCGCCCTCGCCCTGTTTCCCAGGTCGGAAAGATGTGACAAGCGGATAGGAAGCCAGCATCTCCCTGACAATCTGACGCACGGTGCCTGTCCCGATACCGTGAATGATGCGAACCTGGCTCAACCCGCATAGAGACGCTTCGTTGAGGTAGTCTTCCAGCGCTGGCTCGACCTCCTCGGCCCTCTTTCCCCGCAGGTCAAGCTCGAGAGGGACGCTGGACTTGCTCGACCTCCTCGTTATTATAGTCCCACCTGTCTTACCCGCACCGGTTGACGGTATCCTCTTTTCTACGCTGTCTAGCCTGAGGGTCATCTTCACTTTCCCGGCCTGGACTTCAACGAGCCCGCGCTCCTCAGACATCGAAAGCACCGTTGCTGGCACTCCAGCCTCTTTCAGCCAGACGGTATCACCGGCGGTGATCGGGCCTACCTCCGCTTCCGTTCCTTCCATTTCAACCACCGGTCTGGCCTGCCATACCCCGGCATCAAGCTGGTCCTGTGCCTCTGCCAGTGCTTTTTTAGCCTGCTCGATTCTTTCTCGGGATTTTTCCTTACGTAATTCCGCTGCCGCCTCGCGAATTTTCATCTGCAGTTCGGCAGCCTCGCGGACTATCTGGTCGCGTGTCTGCTTGATGATTCTCCGTCTCTCTTCTTCTAGCTGGCGGAGTCTGTTTTTCAAGTCTGCGTCGTTCTGCTCTGCTTCATTCAGTTCCTTCTCCAGGCTGTTGCGAAGCGACTCAACATTCTTCTGTTCAGTCACCAGATGGGTAAGCAAAGCTTCGATCTGTTGAGCACCTTGAGAAAGCATGTGTCGGGCGCGGCTGATAATCTCCGCCGGCAGTCCCAGGCGAGATGCTGTGGCCAGAGCATTGCTACCGCCCGGGATACCCACTGTCAGGTGGTAGGTTGGTGTCATCGTAACGGGGTCCACGTCAAGAGCCGCGTTTTCCATGCCATCGGTAGCGTGGGCCAGCGCCTTTAATTCGGTGTAGTGAGTGGTAGCTATAGTCATGGTCCCCTGTGGTAATAAATGGAGCAGGATAGCTCGGCCAAGAGCCGAACCTTCGCCCGGGTCGGTGTTTGTGCCCAGTTCGTCTAACAGCACCAGGCTCCTTGCCGTGGCGTTGTTGATGATGCGCACGATGTTGCCTATGTGCCAGCTGAAGGTAGAAAGCGTCTGCTCAATGCTCTGCTCATCACCGATGTCGGCATACACACTGTCAAAAACGGGGATGTGACTTTCCGCCAGAGCCGGAATTGGCAAACCAGCCTGCGCCATCAAGCTGAGCAGTCCTATCGTTTTGAGAGCGACCGTCTTACCACCTGTATTAGGCCCGGTAATGACCAGCACTGAAAAGTCTCGACCAATCTCGACCGACAGCGGCACTGCCTTGTTTCCCAGCAACGGATGCCTGGCTTCGACCAGCCTGAGCGCTCCGACCGACTCATGTCCCTCTGCCTCAGCGCTTCTACCAGCGGCTATGATAATAGGCTCGGTGGCTTTAGCTCCTCTGGCGTATCTTGCCTTAGCCAGCGCCAGGTCAACTTCAGCAATTAGTCCTATGTTGTGTGAAATTTCGCTTTCCAATGCTCCTACGTCAGCACTGAGCGTTCTTAGTATCCTTTCTATTTCGTCTTTCTCTTCCGCAACCAACTCCCGCAGTTCATTTTGCACGTCTGTAGTTGTCCATGGCTCGATAAATACAGTGGCCTCGGTATTGGAGACGTCGTGGACAATGCCCTTTATCTGTCGGCGAAATTCCACCTTGATGGGAATTACATACCGACCTTCACGTTCGGTAACAATGGGTTCCTGGATTATTTTCCGTCCTCTGGGTGAGGCGATTATGGCTTGCAGGTGAGTGAGCAGCTCCTGGCGTACCTCTCGCATTCTATGTCTCACCGACGCCAGTTTAGGTGAAGCGGTATCCAGCAGGTCACCGGTCGGGCTCAAGCAGCTATCAATATCCTTTTGAAGCTGGTCCAGTGCTACAATGTCTCGGGCCAGACCACTTAATAACGGGAGTTCGCTTGACACGTTCATCAGGTGGTTTTTTAGCTTGCGGGCAGAGACCAGCGTCTTTTGAATTTCCAGCAGAGATTGAGGGTCCAAGACTTTGCCGCGTAGCGCCATCTTCACCACTTCCCGGATATCAGTAACTTCGCCTATATGGGTATCGGGACTGAGTGACAGCAAACGGCGTGCCTCAGCCGATTCCCTGAGCCGCAGGCGAACCTCTTCTTCATCTGAGAGAGGAGTTAGTTCAAGGGTAAGCTCCCGGCTGGCGGAAAAAGAAGTAAAGCCGGCCAGTATCTCCCTTATCTTGTGAAATTCCAGCAGTTCTAAATCCCTGTTGCCCACGGTAAACCATCCCGAGTCGCTTATACTCTCATCGCCATATTAATCACGAATAGTATAAAGCAATCACCCGAGTTTTTAAAAAATCGACTTCTCTGGCCAGGGGCAGACAAGACTACTTACGTCTTTTTAAAGAGGGCTCCGAGGTATTCTGCGACATAATACCCGATTTGTAGTAAGCCTGACGGGCACGGTGGCCCTGGAATTCCCAAGGGCAATAGGGACAAGAAGATGCTATACTATAAATAACAGTGTAAGCGGTTGTATATGAAACTCTGCAGTTTACAGTAATTCCACGAATAATGTACTGTCCTTGTAGATTATACATAACCAGCGGTCGTTTTTGAAATCCGTGTTAAGCCATTACCATTGATCGAATATGGACAATAAAGAGGCACTGATATGTCAGAGCTAGGTTTAGGCGTCCCTTTCTGGGTAGTTGCTTTGATATGGCTAACTAAGGTCGTGTTGCTGGTTTTCATATCTGCTCTTCTGGCATGGCTTGGAGTCAGGGCATTGGATGCCCTTATCCCTCATGTCCCTTATCGCGAGCGCATAGGTGAGAGCCCGGTAGCTACCGGGTTGTTCGTAGCCGGCTTCTTCATCCTAACCGGTCTTGTTATCCACGGCGCGATTACCGCCCTCACTGCGGTCACAGCTCCAATAGTGAACTACATCTTCGATTTCAGGACGTGGGGGTTATTAGCTATGAGCTTTGCGATAAGCTTACTTCTGGGAGTAGCCCTATTCCATATCGTGGATAAGTTAACGCCTAGGATATCGTTTGGCAGTATTAAGGAGAGCCCAGTGGCTGCAGGGCTACATGTCTTTGGTTATCTCGTCTTCTTTGGCTTAATACTCCATGCAGCACTGACCGGACCGTTATGAAGAGAGCCGGGGTTTTACTGGGTTTAATAGTTATCTTATTAGCTGCGGTGGTGACTGCTGGTTATGCCTCGGCATTTTCATCTGAAGGTTTCTATGAGAAAGGCGGTAATATCTTTGATAATTGGGAAATATGCAGAACCAGAGCCTTTGGTGTAGACGGTTTTTATCAGATAACTGAGATAGGATTTCGCCCGGTTATAGCCTTCGAGAGTCTCGGGGAACAAGCTAACATGGCCTACAGCCTGGGTGAGCAAATTGCCGATGAATATCCAGACCCACTACAGAGGGCAGAGGCGGTATTTCATTTTGTTCGTGATAGGGTGGAATATACCACTGACATAGACCAAAATGGAAGTGAGGAATTTGCCCTGAATGCCGACGAGCTGGCTATAGCTATCATGGAGAATGGAATTGGTTATGGTGATTGCGAAGATATGGTGGTTTTACTGGCGGTTATGTATAAGGCTGCCGGATTTCGCTCTGCTATAGTGCTCGTCCCGGATCACACTGCGATATTGGTTTATCTACCTGACTATAACAAGGCAACGGCCATTTTCGAACTGAAAGATGAGCCAGGTTGGGTATGGGCAGAGGCTACTGGCAGAAATAACCCTCTGGGTTGGGTACCTGAGCAGTATCTCAACACCGAAATTGCCGCCTACGAGATTTCTACCGAGATACCTGCATACGAAATACCTGCCGAAACAACAGCTCCATTAACAGGACCTCCCGCCCCGGCGATAGCGGTCGCCGGAACCAGCGGGGGAGTCACCTATCGACCGTATCTTTTTTTAATCGTAATTGGTTTATTATGGTGTATGTCGTTGTTCAGACGGAGGCGAAGACGCTAAGCCAAAACCCGGTGTGTATCGTCAGCAATCGGGTATTTGGGGATATAATACCTAATTTGGGGTAGATCTAATTAGTATGGTGTCCCTGGAATTCAAGAATTTTTCTGACCATCATACTTTATGTTCAGCGATCGACGATTTCATTATAGATCGATTCATATTTTTCTATTATTTTATTGATGTCGTGGTCTTGAATAATTTCCAAACTCTTTTTTGACATTTGCATCCGCATTGATTGATTGGAAAGTATTGCGATAATTTTTTCGGCAAGCATTTGATGGTCCCCATCCGAAAAAAGGTAACCATTTTCTCCGTCGTGTACTAATTCAGGCAAGGCCATTGCATTCACGGCAACCACGGGTAAACCAGACGCCATTGCTTCCATCGTTACAATACTTTGCAGCTCTGCTATACCTGCTATCACAAATAGATCAGCAATCTTATAGATATTTGGGAGGTCTTCATCGGGAACAAACCCGGTAAATGTTACTGCCTTTTGTATGCCCAGTTTCTCTGTTAATTCCTCAAGTTTTTGCTTTTCCTTACCTATACCAGCCAATACTAGGTGGACATCTGTAACACGTAAAATATCCGGCAATGCTCGCAAGATTAG
>JGI2172J19969_10001654_pt1 | contig 10165 bp, 11 predicted proteins | sample DeeMarSWOR230_32_FD_19969 | JGI IMG/M metagenome (IMG submission 19969)
CTCACGTGGAAATTGAGCATCTTGAAGAGAAACTGGAACAGATTCCAGAGGTTGCTGAGAAGATTATTCAATCTCAGGAGGAGAAGATAAAGCAGCTTGCTAAAAAATATAGTGCCGCTAAGTGTTTCTTCTTTTTGGGGCGAGGAGTTAGTTCAGCTACAGCTTATGAGGGCAGACTGAAGCTTTTGGAAATCTCATATGTTCCTTCGCTAGCTTATCCGGCTGGAGAGAGCAAACATGGACCCATAAGCTTGGTTGAGAAAGGGCTTCCAGTGATATTCATTTGTCCCAAGGATGATACGCATAAGACGGTTATTGGAAACATAATGGAGATGAAAGCTCGCGGAGCATCCATCATCGTGATCACGGAGGAAGGAGACGAAGAAATTAAAAGTTTAGCCGACGACTACATCGAAATCGTGAAGGGCGTACCAGAAGTTCTTTCACCCATCCTATACGCCATTCCGCTACAACTTTTCGCGTATTATATGGCAGTCGAAAAAGGATTAGACCCAGACATGCCCAGAAACTTGGCCAAATCAGTCACCGTCATGTAATATTCCGACCCCCAAAATCTTAAGGCACACATCCCAGAGTATTCTTTGAGGATAAAAATGGGAAATCAGGCTTGGGAGAAACTGATCCAGAAACTAGTTGCTCAGAGAATTCTTCAGTCTCCTGCGGTCATCCGTTCGTTGCGGCGAGTGTCTCGGGAACCTTTTCTTCCTGAGAACATGAAGTCATATGGGGCAGTAGATTCTCCGCTTCCAATAGGGTTTGGGCAAACCGCCTCAGCGCCTCTCAGTTGATCGGGGAAGATTAACTGGGCGAAACATGGTATCCATTATGGATGAAGCCTTGGAATTGGAAGTGGGACATCGAGTCTTAGAAGTAGGTGCTGGTTCAGGGTGGCATGCTTCCACAGTAGCTGAGATTGTGGCTCCTGCTCACGTGCCGAAGAAAAAGTGGGGGCACGTTTATACTGTGGAGTTTGTTCAACAACTAGCCGAATCTGCAAGGAGAAACGTTGAGAACGCTGGGTACGGAAACCGAATTACCGTAATCTGTGGAGACGGTTCAAAAGGATATGTGGGAAAAGCTCCCTACGACCGCATATTGGTTACGGCAGCGGCTCCAGATGTTCCTACGCCTTTGGTGGAACAATTGAAAACTGGAGGAGTCTTAGTTATTCCAGTTGGAAGCCTCTACATGTACCAAACGCTTATGCGCATCAGAAAGAAGGATAACCAAATTACAAAGGAGAATTTGGGCGGAGTGGCGTTTGTACCATTAGTTGGAAAACATGGACATAAACTACGCTAGCTTGAACGGTCAAACCAGGTTTCAAGAGTTACTTTTCCCTTAATTTCTCTCATTCTCTCAGTCATCTTTGCGAGAGCTTTTTGTACACGTTCTTCGGAGAAGTCTTTTTCGCGGCACAGAAAATCCATTACTCCTTCAACGTCAGGCGTCTTCCATGAAAGCTTGTAGTTATCAGTAACCTTAGGGCGAAGGAAAATCTCTCGTATTCGTTGAGGTTCAACAGGAAACTGCGCTTCTTTCAGCGTTGGCATCACGTTTTCAATTGTTCCGTGTTGTTGTATCAGCTTAAGCGCTGTTTTTGGACCTACTCCTTTCACACCGTCAGGATTGAAGTCTGTGCCGACGAGGATACCGACATCTATCAACTGCTCATATGTGATGTTTAACTCCTTGAGAACCATATTCAGTTCCACAATCTCAGGTTGCACTTCAATGTAGACGTTTTTTCTTGGAAGTTTTCTTCGCCCTGAAATGGTGACGTTGCGGAGGAGATGTGGGGCTCCGAAGAGTAAGCTGTCATAGTCTTGGCTGGCACAATAGTCTGCGTCTCTCTGTTTCACTGAGTAAGCTGCTTGTGCTTCTCCTTCTGAAGGCGCCTGTATCCATGGTACACCCATAAGGTTAAGAAGTCGTTTACTGTCGTCTGCCATGTAGTCTTTGAGGCGGCTGGTAGCTTGAGCGTAAATTCTGGCTTTTTCAATCTTTCCTTCCGCTAGCGCCTTCTCATATTTGATTGTAGCCTCTTCTTTAACTCGCATGCGACGTTTGATTTCTACCTCCTTGAGGGCTGGCGGCACTCCATCAAAAACGTAAACGGGTTTGATTCCCATCCCCACTAAATTGCCGGTTCGGTACAATAATCCGCTTAGGTGGCTGGTGATTTTTCCAGTGTGGTCTTCAAGCGGGGTTCCGTCTGGTTGGCGGATAATGGCTAGAAATTGGTACAGCGCATTGTAAGCATCTATAGCAATAGATTTACCACTTAAGCTGTTGAGTTTAACAGTGGTTTTCGGAACCAGATTACGCAGATTTACGCCCAAAAACGTCTCACACTTCTTTTTTGGAGTTTATTGTGCTAAGACCATGTCTTGTCCGCAGCAAACAAGAGTTCCTCTTCCAGCTTCCAACACTTGCACTTTGTTTCCACATATTTCACACAGATATATTTCACCTTTTTTAGTCATGTTCTCACCTCTTTATGCCTAATAGTCTTCACAGAACAGTTCATAAAAGCTCTGAGCGTATCCGCAGGCAGGGCATTCTTTAGGCGCTTCTGTTTCTTCATGTATGTAGCCGCAGTTTCGACATTTCCATTTAACCTTTTTGTCTTTCTTGAAGACTTTTCCTTCTTCTAAGTTTTTGAGCAGCTTCCTGTATCTTTTTTCATGTTCCTCCTCCACCTCAGCTATCTCTTTTAAGATGTCAGCGATTTCTGTGAATCCTTCTTCACGTGCTACTTTCTCGAATGTAGGGTACATTTCTGTCCATTCATAGTGTTCCCCTTCAATAGCTGTCTTCAGGTTTTGTTTGGTGTCGCCGATGCCTTTCAGAAGATTAAAAAGTCGTTCTGCATGGGCTCTTTCCTTAGCTGCAGTTTCTTCAAAGATTGCTGCTAGCTGTTCAAACCCTTCCTTTCTAGCAACTTCTGCAAAAAAGGTGTATTTGTTTCTTGCTTGACTCTCGCCTGCAAATGCAAATTTAAGATTCTCTTCAGTCCTACTCATATTACACTTCCACCTTAGAATACAATTTAATATGCAAAACTTATAAAAATGATGATTTGCCTTACATTGTATCTGAAGAACTGGCAATATTCCTAGCTCAGATTTATGCGTGCGAGGAGAAACCTAGTCTAATGACATGTATGTCCACTCGTTTTTTTCAAAAACACAAAAACCGCAACACAACTAAAATAAACTTCAACCGTACTTCTTACCACTCATGCGGCTCCTCCTCACCTGCACCGAACTAGGTCTGGGACACGTAAACCGAATCATACCCCTTGGAAAAAAACTGCAAAAAAGAGGACATGAATTATACTTCATTTCTGGAGGAGTTGCGTACCAGTTACTAAAAAAAGAGTTTGAAAACGTTTACTCGTGCACCCCAATAAGCTGGTATGAAAGTCCACGCGGGATAATGCCCTCCATTTCACTCCTAAATATCTTGCTTCCCCTACCTTGGTATGACTGTAAACATAGAAAACTCAAACTGAAAGCATCCAATTCGAAGGAAACGGTTCGTCGCTACTACGATCTAAGAAAGCATGTTCCAAAACTCAGACCAGACTTGGTCATTTCCGATGGTGACATGATTTCATTAAGGCTGGGGAACAAGTGGAAAATTCCTTCAATTTATATTACAAACATCATACGACCAACTTACCGCTTCCCTGCTCTACTCACTCCAGGAGAGCGGTTCACAGAAAGATATGTTAAAAAATGCGCCAAGATAATAGTTCCGGATACTCAAAAGTATACAATATGCGAATACAATTTAGGAAACTTGGACGAACTTGGAATCAGAGAAAAAGTTGAATTTGTCGGCACCTTTTCTGACATGCATGCTTGCAAATACGAAGGCGGATCAGAAAAACACATATTTGCATCCATAAGCGGACCAACTGGTACAAAAGCCAAACTAGCCAGAACAATAATTCCAGTTCTCTCTTCTCTAGAATCAAAAAGCATAGTAAGCTTAGGAGAACCTGACAACAAAAACACAAAAAGATTAAGCAACTGCGAAGTTCACGGCTGGCTAAACAAAAATCAGCGAAGAGAATTCATGAAAAACGCAAAGATAGTTATCTTCAGCGGTGGACATGGAACTTGTTATGAAGTGATAAAACATAAAAAACCCAGCATATGTATGCCAACTCAACCTGAGCAGATGGGAAACGCTAGGAAACTAGACGAACTTAGCTGTTCCATTTACGTTGAAAACAAGAGGCAAATAAAATTAGCAATCGAAAAAATTGAAGGGAACATAGAGTTTTATAAGAATAATGTTCAGAGGCTAAGTGAATATTCAAGCAGATTTAATGGTTTAGACGGCGCTGTCACAGTTGTCGAAAATACTCTGCAATCTTAAGTAAACTGCAGACTCTACGTGTTTACCTTCTCTAACAATTCAACTCTTCTTTTTTTTCTGGCGAATGTTGAAACGTGAATCTTTCCTTCAAGTTCCAAGTTCATCAACGTCTTGTTTATGACTCCAAACGATATTTCTCCGTGGCTTTCTTTCAACAGGTCGCAGAGTTCTGTGTCCGTCAAAGAACCTTTCTTCTCCAAGATTTCCACTATGGTTACGTAAAGCGGATGGGGCTTCCATGTTTTCATAGGCATCTCTTCAATCCTCTAATCACTACGCGACGGGCGTAGTAGGTTTCTTTACTTGTCTAATCTGTCCAAGGAAGTTTTTATACCAAGTATCCATGTCCGGCGACACACTTGGGCCAATTTTTTCCGTTGCTTCTTGGAAGTCGGCGAAAGTGACCTGTTTAGATTTGAAATCCTTACGTAAAGCTTTCAAAGCTGCTTCTCTACAAAGAGCCTCGATATCCGCTCCAGAATAGCTCTTCGTCATTCCAGCTAAACGAGGCAAGTCTACATCCTTTGCCAACGGCATCCCTTTCGTGTATAGCTTAAAGATTTCTAGCCTAGCCTTCTGCTGTGGTTCTGGAACATAAATTAACCGGTCAAATCTTCCTGGTCGAAGAATCGCGGAATCCACAATGTCCGGTCTGTTTGTGGCAGCGATAACCACAATGTCCTCTAAAGCGAGGATTCCATCCATCTCCGTGAGAAGTTGACTAATGACCCGCTCTGTTACACCGCTGTCGCCGTAGCCCATTCCCCTTCTAGGTACTAGCGAGTCAACTTCGTCAAAGAAAATAACTGCTGGAGCTGCCATTCTTCCCTTCCTAAACACCTCTCGAATAGCCTTCTCTGACTCTCCAACCCACTTAGAAAAGACTTCTGGACCTTTTATGGTAATGAAGTTTGCTTCGCTCTCAGTGGCAACAGCCCTTGCCAGCAGTGTTTTTCCGCATCCAGGTGGCCCGAAAAGTAGAATGCCTTTTGGTGGACGTATTCCCATTCTCGAGAAAACCTCCGGGTTTTTCAACGGCCATTCCACGGCTTCTCTGAGTTCTTCTTTCACGTCCTCTAAACCGCCTATCTGATCCCAGTGAACCGTAGGCACTTCTATGTATACTTCTCTCATGGCGGTCGGTGTGATTTCCTTGTATGCGTTTGTGAAGTCTTCCATTCGAATCTCCATTTTTTCCAATACGTTGGGTGGGATTCGCTCTTCTTCGAGGTTTATTTCTGGCAGGTATCGACGCAGAGCCTTCATGGCTGTTTCACGGCCCAGTGCAGCTAAGTCTGCTCCAGTGTAGCCATGTGTCATCGCAGCAAGCTTTTTCAAATCAACGCCTTCAGTTAGCGGCATTCCCCTTGTGTGAATTTGCAATATTTCATGTCGTGCATCCTTGTCTGGAACTCCGATCTCTATTTCTCGATCGAACCTTCCAGGTCTTCGGAGAGCTGGATCTAAAGCGCTCGGTCTATTGGTTGCGCCGATAACGATGAGGTTTCCTCTCCCAGTTAATCCATCCATTAACGCGAGAAGCTGGGCGACCACCCTCCTCTCCACTTCGCCGGTAACTTCCTCTCGTTTCGGCGCGATGGCGTCCAGTTCGTCGATGAAAATTATGCTAGGCGAGTTTTTCTGAGCTTGCTGGAACATCTCGCGGAGGCGGGCTTCTGATTCACCGTAGAACTTGCTCATAATTTCTGGCCCGTTTATGGAGAAGAAGTTGGCTTCTGACTCGTTTGCCACTGCTCTTGCCAGCAGTGTTTTTCCGCATCCCGGTGGTCCATGTAGGAGCACTCCTTTTGGCGGTTCTATTCCTAGTCTCTGGAAGAGTTCGGGGTGTCGCAGTGGGAGTTCCACCATTTCTCGTATTCTTTGAATTTCTTCATGAAGTCCTCCTATGTCTTCGTAGGTGGTACGTGGCACGCCTTTAGCTTCAGGTGTAGGTTCAGTTAGAATTTGGAGGTTTGTTTCGTACGTCATCCTTATAATTCCGTGTGGTCGGGTTTTGGTTACTGTGAAAGGTATGGCTTGACCCAACATCATGACAAGGGTGATGTCTCCTTCTACAAATGTTCTTTCCATGAGTCTGGTTTTGACGAAATTGGTGAAGTCTTCGTCCACGTTTAGTCTCATGCCGACGGGAGATAANGCAATGCTTGTCGCGTTTTTTACGTTTCCTCGGCGAGCTGTCACGTATTCGTTTATGGCTACACCTGCGTTTTTTCGGGTGAAACCGTCGATTCGGAGGATTGTTCGGCCTTGATCTTCAGAGTAGGCTGGCCAAGCTATTGCCGATGTGGTCCTTTTTCCGACGATTTCGATGACGTCTCCCGCTGAGATACCTAATTTTTGCATGGTTTTCTGGTCGATTCTAGCGATTCCTCTGCCTACGTCACGTTGCCGAGCGTCTCCAATTTTCAGTTGAACTTCACTCACGTCTCAATCTTCCTCATGTAAGTTTTGAAAGTCCTACTCTCGAAAGAATCAAATTCCTATATAAACTTTAAATGAATTGAACTCTTCGAACCATCAACGTTTCCATCTGGCTGACTTCGCCAATTTTTTGTAATTGCTGCTCCACCTTATTTAAACCACCGGGTTTGTCTTCAGGAATAACGATGTGGGCGATCAGTGCAGTGAGACCGAAAGCTATAGGTTCTTCATTGAATTTATAGACTGAAGCGTATTTTGGCAGTTCTTTCTCTACTTTCTTTTTTAATAGGTTAAGGTCTGTGGTAACGTCGGATGGAAGTATTTTTATGGAAATTAATACTTTTGCCATACTCTCTTTTTCCTCTTTATGGTCCTGTGAACCCGCATTTTGGGCAGCGGTAAGGTCTCCCGAACTTTCGGCATTTAGAACAGCGCCAAATGACTATTTCTCCACAGTTAGAACATGAAAACTTGGTTGCTTCGGTTCCCGGGGATATAATTCGATGACATGATGTACATGTGGGGATGGCTACGGTGGCGGTTGTTCTTTCGCTCATGGTTGCACCTCAAAGGTGATTCGGTATACGTGTACTTCCTTATATGTGCTATGTTTAATCTCACCTCTACCCCTTATACAAGTGATGGGGGAGGAGAGAGAAGAAATAGAAAGCGGAATTGTTTAAAGGCATTTCCGAAAGACTAGATGTTAACGTAGAGAGGAAAAAACGTGAACAAAAAAGTCGATATCATTGTGGTTGGAGGCGGCGTGTGCGGCTCCTTCTCAGCTATGACAGCTGCAAAACTGGGCGCGGAAGTGATAGTATGTGAGGAGCATAAGGAGATAGGCGTCCCCGAACACTGTGCAGGCCACATCAGCGTCAGCGGCTTAAAACGTTTAAACCTGAATTTGCCGAAGAAAATTGTGGAGAACAGGATTAAAGGAGCTGTTTTCTATTCCCCCTCCGGGAAAGAGTTCACGATTAGATGTGCCTCGCCAGTGACTTATGTCGTTAACCGGCAACTTTTGGATAAACACCTTACAGATCTTGCTGAAGAGGCTGGGGCGCGGTATTTTTTAGAATCAAGGGCAGAATCGTTTCTTGTAGACTCAGGTTTTGTTAAAGGCATCAGCATTAGGAAGAGAGAGGTTAAAGAAACTTTAGCGTCCAGTCTCGTAATTGATGCTGAGGGATGCTCGTCAGTTCTATTGAAGAAGGCTGGGTTGCAAACGTTGGATAGGTCTATGGTTGTCCATGCGATTGAGGCGGAAGTGGACCCTGTGAAGGATGTAGAAGTGGACCTGGTGGAAGTATATCTCGGCAGAAGATACGCTCCAGACTTTTTTGTGTGGCTCATTCCAAAGAGAGACGGCTCAGCCAAGGTAGGTTTAGCCGCAAAAACTGGTGACCCCAGAGAATATCTGCGCCACTTTATGCACAATCATCCTGTGGCATCCAAAAAACTAAGAAACAGCAAAATCACCCGTTTTTCTCTTCATCCCATTCCGCTTGGAGGAGCGATTCCCAAAACTTATGGAAACGGATTTCTCGTTGTTGGAGACGCTGCCTCACAGATTAAGCCTACAACTGGTGGCGGCATAATCTTTGGGTCATTGTGCTCCAAGATTGCGGGGGAAGTTGCCTATGAAGCCTTGAAAAACAACGACTTTTCCAAGGGTTTTCTGTCGCAGTATCAGTCGCGATGGAAGGAAATGATAGGCTTTGACTTAGCAGCAATGCGTCGAATAAGGAAACTGCTTAACCGTTTGCCCGATGACAAGGTTGACAAGTTCATTGGCTTATGTTCGAAGTTTGAGGTGAACAAGGTTCTTGAGGAAGTTGGGGACTTGGATTTTCAGGGAAACTCGTTGGTTCATGTGGTTCAGCATCCTTCAGCGCTCATTGTGGCACTTTACTTCGTTTTTTCCACGCTTACCTCGCCAAACAGCCAGAGAAATATTTTGCAATAACGAATCAAAATTTAAATTCTCTTTAAACCAATTGAGATGCGGAATCAGTATGTCCGAGTTTAAATACAAACAGGTTATTGTTCTGCGGGTTGATTTGAAGATGAGTAAAGGAAAAATCGCAGCTCAGGCTGGACACGCCGCGGTTTCCGCAGCTGAACAAGCTAGAAAACATCATCTTGACTGGTGGAAAGCTTGGACAAAGGAAGGGCAATGTAAAATAGCTGTGAAAGCAGCATCTGAGCAAGAGTTGTTAGAGCTGGAGATAAAAGCCAAAAAGCTGAAGCTACCTGCTGCCCTAATTTCAGATAGAGGCTTAACCGAACTTCCACCCGGCACACTCACCTGCTTGGGAATCGGACCCGCACCATCTAATCAAGTGGATAAAATCACGGGTGAACTGAATCTTTTCTGAGGCGAAAACCGTTTGATGATTCCTAGGCTGGAGAGAATGCTTGGCATAGAAGCCTACGCCTCTCAATCCTTGGGGATTGGTGGAAGAATCCGCCAGTTTACCGAGGACTTTGTGGTTGAAGAAGTTTTTATTGACGGATCGAAAGCCCAAGTTTCGTCAACTGAGACTCTTCAGCCTGTTGGAGGAGGGCGCTATCTCATTTGTGTGTTGGTTAAACAAGACTGGGACACGTTTCTGGCAGTCAAGAAGGTTGCGAGGCGATTGGGCATTAGCCCTAAGCGTATCCAAATAGCAGGCATAAAGGACGCTAAGGCATTCACAGCCCAGCACATCAGTATCCGAGGCGTCACACCGGAACGAGTTTCAAGAGTCAAAATCAGGGACATCTCAGTTCATCCGCTAAGGTTTTCTGATGAAAGAGTTTATTCCCAACTCCTCTTAGGAAACCAATTCCACATCACAATCAGAACAATCTCCCATTCTTCTTCCGTGATTGAAAAGCGAGTTAAAAACATACAAAACGAGTTATCCATTTTAGGTGGAGTTCCCAATTTCTTTGGGCATCAACGCTTCGGTACTATTCGCCCTATTACCCATCTAGTAGGCAAGTTTCTGGTACGTGGCGACTTGGAAAAGGCGGCATTAACCTTTCTCGCTAAGCCAAGCCCTTATGAACATCCTGAATCCAGAGAGGCTCGACAGCAACTTCAAGACACACAAGACTTCGCGGAAGCACTTCGCTGTTTTCCACTCCATCTCAGATATGAACGTTTTATGCTCGTTCGCTTAGCAAAACAATCGAATGATTTCATAGGGGCTTTTAGAAAGTTGCCTTCAAAACTGCGTAGACTCTTTGTGCAAGCCTATCAGTCTTTTCTCTTCAACAAGTTCCTCAGTCAAAGACTGAAGCGTGAAGTTGGTTTCAACGA
>JGI2172J19969_10001655_pt1 | contig 10165 bp, 8 predicted proteins | sample DeeMarSWOR230_32_FD_19969 | JGI IMG/M metagenome (IMG submission 19969)
ATTTAATTCCATGATGGGAAAGGGTATGAAGTGATTTCACTAACACCTCTCTCGAAGCTCCCTCTCTATCTTGAGACTGCAAATCAGCTGCTCGCTTATGATTTATAATCCCGTGCCAAGAGCGCCAGCTATGCAGATTCCCGATTTGGGGATTATACCACATGCGCATCTTCCCACGCCCTGAATGGGTCCATCAGCTATTGTCCCAGAAGATATCAGTTCTGCAAACATTGATTTCACCTCCTTTTTTCTTCAACATGGTGGTATCTCTTTCACCTTACCTCTTTCTCCTCGATGGTATGACCTTTGTATCCTCGATTTCATGCTGAAATGAAGAGGTTATGGAGAGAGTCATCCAGTTGATAACTCTAACTGATTTTTGTAGGGCCCTATATAAATTTTTCGGGTTAAAAGGGTAAAAGGCAAAAGGAGGATGTTTTCAATTTCACAAATAGCACAAAAAGCATGCAATAATAGATTCGTTGCCATCTACTGCTATTAGAAGGTTTAACCTGAGAAACCCTCTCAGACCAATTTGGAACGAATTATTTCCCTGAAACCATATCTGCCTATGATCCATATATTTTGCGTTTGAAACTAATTACAAAGATTTTATTATTGATTTTATTTTTTGAACTACCAACATCCTGTTCTTCAATGTTTCAAATAAGCTGATTTTGCATGCATATGTAAAAAGAGAACTCCTGAGAAAGGCAGAGAATATGAGTGTTAGAGAGAACAAGAGTCTCTAAATGTATTATATTCACGCCTACATTCGTTTTTCCATTTTGCAGGTCCATCATGTTTCTTGATTCTGCTAGTATAACATCTCACATTTTTCCAAGCTTCATGCGGAGTTTTCCAGATCATTTGTGCTATCTCCTACAGTAGTTGACGGTAGGATCTACATTGGATCAAAGCGCTAATAGCCCTATCCTGTAGATATTGACAGTGCTTTTTAGCTTCAGCTTTGGTAGGATCATCAGTATTTGTCCATCCTGCAAATTCTCTCACCAAATAGGGGTAATCTCTGATCCAGGAGAGTCAGACTGGTGTTTTTTTGTATCCAGCTCTGATCCACCCAGATTTTGATTGATACTTCAGGTAACATCAGCACGTTCTATTCCCATGCGCTTCACTGTCAATCAAACTATTCTGACTGGTTGGAACAATGCTTATTACGAACCCTATTGGATTTTTCACCAACTATGTTCTGTACCACTGGGGGATTCTGAAGTCTGTTACCACAGTCAACCCGCGCGCCCAGTCTGGGTATGGTTTAATGTCCAAGACAGGAGTACCATCATCCGCATCAAGACCTTTTACCCATAAGACGTTCTCCTTCCGGGTTACTAACTCCACCAGAGTTAACCCAAGAGGATTGGGGTGGACGGGAGTTCTGGTAGCAAAGACGCCTACAGGAAGGTTTTCAAATGTTAGTGTTAGAGGACGTTCATTGCTTATATTGTGTAGCCAGAAAATAATATGAACATGAGAAAAATCTTCAATTCCGTCTAAAGCTTTGGCAAACTCTTTTTTAACTACTATTTTTGAGATCATTTTATCTTTGACATTATCAGATGCTCTGGCTACGAACCCTATTGGGACCATCTCAATGGAATCTTTTTTCATGTGATTTCTATGTTCTATTTCTCATCCATAATATTTCTGTAACATCTTGCGTAGAACTTTTCAACGCACTTTTGTTTACATTCGGGCCAAATCTTTTCTGTTGGCCATCTAACAATTCCATCTTCCGGTCCTTCTCTCTTGGGGATATAATGACTACATTTCTGAAATTCGTAAGAATTGATCTCACGTCCACTCATAAATTATCTGACGGATTTTCTGTTCGAAATCTGGATCTAAACTTTTGTTTGGTTCAGCTCTTTGAGCATCCCGATACTCTTGTTTAGCTTTCTGGGTACTACCCTTCGCCTCATAAATAAATGCTAAATACAAATGGGCCTTCCAGTACCCGGAGAAATGCGTTTCGATGCTGGATAGCAGATATTTAAGCGCAGAATCAACATCTTTTTCATTTGCTAGATAATGTTCTCCTATGACACCGAGAGCTATAGCATGTTCCCGTTTAGGTAGACCTATTATCACTGCTTTTTCAATCAGTTCAAGAGTTTTCTTGATATTTCCCTTTTTAAATAGTTCAAATGCCTCCTCAAAGGGTTGTTTCCAGTTTTGTTCTTGTTCGGACTTGCTCTGAACTGGATTTCTCTTTTCAGCCTCGAGTTGTTTGATTTCTTCAATATTCAGTCTCTTTTCATCATAATAAGGTAAAACCTGAGGTGGAATACTCCTCCCCCAACCGAATAGGAGAGGACCCGGTGGGAGGGAACTTCCAGCATTACATGTAGCATTGTCCGCGAACCATATCCATTCATCAAAATCCTTTTCTCTCGTAATGTGCCATTCAGCTACTAATGCACCACAGTGGGGACAGAAGACTCTTGGCCTAAAGCTGCCATGTCCAGGTGGATTGTATAGCACTGATCCTGGCGTATCTTGACTCTTGTAGCTTTCATCCCATGTGAAATATCGATGACAACTAGCGCACTCAATTCTCTTGTCAGTGGGTAGTTTCGTCCCACATTGCGCACAAAAAGTAGAATCTGACGGATTTTCTGACCCGCATTTTGAACATTTCAACATATCATCATCTTTATTTTCTGGTAGTGGGACAATAAAAGCTTTTCGATTCACATGATATGCTGTAAATTTCCATTACCGGTGCACTACTTCACTTAAAACAAAAAGATGAAGTATTTGGATGCTATTTTTGATTTCTTTTAAGAATACGTATTTTTGGCAGTTAAACTTATAAAGAGTCAGTAGAAAGTAAGTAAAAGCTTTCATTTTCAGACTCCTACAGTCTGCATCTGATGCAACAGAGAGAGTTCCTGGAGATGAAAACTGCATCACATTGGACAGGAAGTGTAAAAGGTCGCACTAGGGAATTGAATGCAATCAAGAAATTACACCCTCTTACTATATCATGGAAAATGGGCAAAAGGGTTCAACACAGGAAGAAATTCGACCGAGAGCAGAAAAAGTAGGCATCTATATTTCAGATTCTAGAATTTCAGAAAATCTAAGAGAATTAGAAGCTCTTGGAGTGGTGCGATCTGCACTATGTCAATCAACAGAAAGATGGTACTCAGTACTGGAGGTCACCTAGTGGTATTTCTGAGGAGAGCTGATGGAATAGGTTATTTGTTAAGAAATTGTACAAAGGTATACTATGGAATCTGTCAAGAAAATCATAAAAGAAGAACTCAAAAAGTATCCCGAAAAGACAATTACTATTTCAGGGAGAGAATGCAGCCTCTTCATATTCTCTCAGAGCCAGAATGGGAACAATTGTGAAGGATTTTTGGTGGCAGAAGTAGAAAACTGTGAACCTTTTCTTGATGGCCAGCCAGTATACGATGACACCCTTCGAATAGGATTTATTTTCTGTGATGAAAAACTGTTCATAAAAGATTACAAAACTGACAGACAGGTTATCAGGACAGTCCACAAAATAGATAAGCCATTCCTCACCCGAATTAAAACTGCGATATCTGTACCTGCAGATGTGCATTTGAACAAATTATTTGATAGAGAATCTATCATTGAAGATTTCTATATCCTTTACCAGAAATCCAGAGACTATCTTTTTCGAAGCATGAAATGTCTATGTGATGAAAAAAAAGAATTTGCAGATTTATTTATGATGCAAATGCTCATTTTATGGTATCTCCAAGAAAAAGGATTTTTCAGTAACGATACGCACTACTTTGTCACAAAGTTCAAGGAAATAAAACAGATAAAACAGGGAACCCTCAAATTTGACAGTTACTACAGGTTCCTCACCTACTTTTTTGATAAACTAAAAAATGGGGAGTATGACGATCCTCTTGTGGGAGCATGTACTGAATGCGGTCCTGCCCTCTTTCTCTGTGAAAACGATCTGCATACTGTATCACTCCCCGATGAGTACTTTTACAGTGAAGGAATGACTGAAACACTGATTACCAATTCGCCTAAGGAAATAGCTGATGTTCCTTTGTTAAACTTTCTCCAGAGCAGAGATTGGACAGAAGGAGTAATTGATGAATTTATGCTGGGAGCACTTTCTGAAAAGCTGATTGCTTTCCAAAAGCGAAAGAACCTAGGAGCATACTACACACCAGAAGAAGTGACTTCCTACATTTGCAGGAATACTATAGAGCCCTACCTGGTTTATAAGGTTAACCAACAGCTTAATAGAAAATTTGAATCCATTGACCAGATAATCGCACACCCAAATATGGTGTGTTACTTATTCCAGCTGCTGAAAAAAATTAAAATCCTGGATCCTGCAGTGGGAGCTGCCCATTTTCTGGTAAAAGCTGTGGAAATACTCTTAGAAATACATGAGAAACTGTGGAAGAAAGCACAAGAATTGGGCCTAGAATTGATAATTGTAACAACAGACGAAAATGGAAAGATCAATCCCATAGTCTTGAGTGAGATTTCAGATGTGAATCAATTCAGGTTCCTGATTACCTTTTTTGTTATTCTTCCCTGCAACATTTATGGTGTTGATATCAATCTACATGCCCTTCACATTGCAAAAGCGAGATTATTTCTCACTCTCTTCAGACATGGCGCCAATTCCTGCCCTGTAGGATTAAAAGATGTGTATCTTCATTTAAAGCATGGAAATTCTCTTGTGGGGCGTACTGCATTAGAAAAATTCCTTCTTTCTTCTTCTAAAATAGAATTGGCGTCTTACTGGAAAAAGATTGAAAAGCTAACTGAACTAAAACAGGTTATCTGTGAAAAAGAGTACATTGAAAATAGTGCCAGAGCTCTGGGAATAGGTTGTGATATAATTGAAGACATCAAAGAAATAGAGTACATACTGTCAGAGGACTCAATTGAGTGGAAAGATTTTGAACACATACTACACACAAAGAAAATAGTAACCAAGATATTGAGTGCCTCTCTTAATACTTCCCATGCAAAATTGCTGAATGACTACATAACTAACGTTACAGAACTCCTTAATGAAAAAATTAATCACGTATACAATAATGGACGAATTCACCAGGCGAACCCCTTCCACTGGGTTTTAGAGTTTCCTGACGTATTTCTGGAGAACGGTGGATTTGACATTGTCATTGGAAATCCTCCCTATGTGGATTTACCCCACGTGGAGTACAGAGATATTCTTGGAGAGTCAAAGAATTTGTATGATGCATTTATCAGAACTTCTGTTACCCTGCTCTGCGAAAAGGGACGACTGGGAGTAATTCATGCCAATTCAGCATACTGTCAGCCTAAATTCAGGTCTTTAAGGCATTTTCTCAGGCGAACCACCAACTTCATGACTATTATTAATTTTGCGGTAAGGCCTCAACCTGTCTTTAAAGGAGTGATGCAGCGAACTGCCATAACCTTATGTACAAAAGATTCATCTGAACCAAAGTACGTGAAAACTTCACGCTATCTCCGTTTGACTGAAGATAATCGGAGTGAATTATTGAAAAATCCGCCTGTGTACGATTCAAGTAAATTTGTCTTTATTTCTGAAGATTTTATACCCAAAATTGGAAATGAAATAGATTATCACCTGTTTGGTAATCTGTTCTCCAGTAAGAGGACCATACAAGATCTGGTTCGCCATGATGGTGTCCCCATTTTTTACCATGACAGCGGCGAATCGTACTGGACAAAAGCACTCAATTACAGACCAACAGGGGTTAGACATGGCCAGGAAGCTGCTGCATCTCAATGGTTCAGCATCGCAGTTGAAACGAAATATGCAGATTTTGTGCTCTGTGCTCTTAACAGCAGTTTGTTTTACTGGTTCTGGCTAACTGTATCTGACTGCAGACATCTCACCAAGAATGTAGTAATGACATTTCCCGTTCCTCAGGACTGTATTTTTTCTCCCGATACTTTGAAAGAATGTAGAAGTACGGCAAAAAAATTAATGGAATGCTATAAAAAAAATTCGTACTATGTGGAAAAAAGAGAAGGGTATAAATCATTAGAGTTTAAAGTGAATAGATGCAAATCTGTTATTAAGAGAATTGATGAATTAATTGGAGAAATCTACGGGTTGACAGATCAGGAAATCGTGTATCTGGCCCAGTATGATTCAGACATGAGAACAGAGTAGACTGACAAAGGTATTTTCATTGTTCGATTTCTAGTTCTTGATTCGGTGAACTACTCTTTGGTTAATGCAGCTCTCTTTTTGTAGAAATTCTTTGCAGCATACACTCGTCTCACTCCCCGTGCTTTACATACAGATAATCCTCGAGAGCAGGACCACTCTGGAAATAGTTCAGCCATCTGTCCTCTTTCTTCACAGCATCGAGCATGATCAAATTGTAACTTCCCTTCCCAGAACCTGTGGGCTTGCGTTGCCACCTCTTCTGGGTACTCACCCGTGGGTGATGGCATGGAATTCGGCTGGGCTCCTGAAGGACAAACATCCCTGCATTTGGTGCAGCCTTCATCGTGGTACGGTATATAGGCACAGAACCTGTACTTGTTAATCTCCGGAGCAGTATCTGTGAAGTCAAACAATCGGAGCAGAAAGGAACGCCAGGAGTCAGTTATATAAATTACGTCGTTATTCCCGTTTGTTATAATATCATTTTTGTCAAATACAATAATGGATCGTAATGGACCAGTAAATCGCTCAATTTTTCCATTATTCATTTCATCTTTGAAGATGATCCTGTGCACTCCAAATTGACCTAACCCCAAAAGGGCGGCCACACTTTTTTGAGGGTAGTTTCCCCCCTTGGAAGGGCCGTGGGACGTCCCCTGACGCGTTAATGGGACTGCCTCTTCTGAAACATGGGCGACATTATCATTGTTCATGGGGATAATCACCTTACCATCTGCGACCAGGTCGATAGCTGCCCTTGTGGTGGCTTTATCAAGCAGTAAATTTACTTCTTCATACATGGCTGCGTACACGTGAGAGGAGCTTTTTTCCTTTCCTATGACTGATTCAGTGTAATTTCTGACAATTTCAGTTGAAAATGGAAGCATTACCGAAATGATCACTGCCCGATTATAGATTTGTAGAGCAGACCCAAAGGAACGGGGCACCTGAAATATGGTGGGCCTGCCAGATTCATCAGTTCCTGTTTTCCTCTTGTGTGCAAAGAATTCCCAGATTTGCTGCAATCCTGCCGGGTATAATCCAACAACTGCAGGATTTCGCAGTTCCTTCCACAAATCATGGTCTAATGAAACGTTTCCCACAGCCACTTTGACCTGTGGAGCTTTATTCTCTCTTGCATAGGGGATTCTTTGATCTCTGGCAAATTCAGGTTCTTCCTGAAGCTCAGTAATTTTCTCTTGAAATATGTGTGTTAAATTCTGTGGAAAGATTTGCCGGTCTTCTCTGGATGTCATGGAGCTATCAAAGAAGACTCTTTTAAATAGTTGCGTCATAAGGAGCCTTTGGGACAGGGGCAGATTACTCAACAAGTATGTGGTGAAAGCAAGGACATGGAGAAATCCCTATTGTGATAAACGCTTCAATAGGAAAAAAATGAGAGAAGAGTTTCCCCCTTTGGATTGCAGTTATGGAAAGAAAACTATCTTGTCATATGTAAGGAATATCGAAATCTTTAAATAAATTGAAATCAAAAATAAAATGAATTCAATGAAGAACTCAAAAGGAGGAGGAAATATATGAAGAAAAAGCTACTAGCTCCAGTAATCGGTCTTTTCTTTCTGCTGTCTATGATTTCAGCTCAGGAAACTGCGCCAACAGTAGAATTAATACCTGAAGGGAGTCCACCCACCATCGATGGTATCATCTCTTCACGGGAGTGGACTGATGCAAATAATAAGGTAGTAGAATTGCGAAGTGTTGATGGAAAAACCAAAAGTGCCACCCGATACTTCAAATACAAAAATGAGACGCTTTACTTTGCGCTGGTGGTGAAAGGAGAGAGTGAAGAAGTCTTTCTGTGGCTCGGAGATGATGAAGATCAAGCCTGGCAGGAAGGAACTGATATCAAACGATGCATGAAAGCTGATAACTATGACTGCATCGACGTGTACTACAGAGGGATTTACAACATGGTAAAGGATTCTCAACAGGATATAACTGGAATAGGAGTGTACGATGCTGAAGCAGATAAGACTACAATAGAACTCGGGATTCCTTTCAGCTCTGAGGACGTAAATGACTACATTATCGAGTACAACAAGACGTTCACCCTAATATATGGAAGCATCCATAAATCAAGTCCTGACAGGGAGTACAAGAAAACAGAAACTGTATCTGTACCTGTTCCGAGACAGACTCCACCCCCTCATAAGGATTTAGATATCTGCAGTTGCATTGACGTCAAGGTTTCAGCAAGCAAGATAAAGCATTACTTATTCGGCATTCTAGGGTACAAATCGTGGACCCAGACTATTGGCCCGTGGGGTGCTGTTGACAGGGACAATCTGGCAGCAATTAACGTGGAAGTCAGTATAAAGGATATTAAGTGCTGTGGAAAATGGAAAGAACAGGATGAAATAATGGGAGTGACTGCAAAGATTACCTGTAACACCAGATATGGAAAAAGGACCAACAGCGCATCTGTCTTCAGGAATCGACAGTTGGTGGGAACCCAGGAATGGTATAACACTGCAGTGTCCATGACCAATATCTACAGCTACATAAAACCAGGCTGGTGCAAAGTGACGGTGGAAGCAGATGGAAAGGTGTGCTTTTCCATGTCGTTTGTAATCATATAGGTGATTTCATGAAATGGAAAATCTGTTTAGGCTTTATTGTCCTTTTCAGCATTGTGCAGATTTCAGGGCAGGAATGTGATACTGCTGAGGAGTGCTACACTACGGGCGTTGAATTATATTCAGAAGGAAAATCTGAAGAAGCAATTGAATATCTAAGAATGGCTGTAGAATTGGATGCAACTCATTTGGATGCCACCATTTTGCTGGGAAATATTCTCTACAATCTGGAGCGATTTGATGAAGCGTTAGTGTACTATGAGAATGCTGTGCAGCTTCAACCAGAAGAAGAGTACCACTGGTATTATGTGGGATTGACCTTGAATATGCTGCAGAGACCCAGTGAGGCTTTGACGTACTTGGAGAAAGCATTGGAAATTAATGACAGGTTCAAGTGTGCATGGTACGAAAAAGGGTATGCATACATGTTATTGGAACAGTATGATAAAGGTATAGAATGCTATGACAAGGCCATAGAAATTGATCCTTCAGATCCCTGGATGCATTTTGTAAAAGGAGATGCATTAGCACGAACTGCTCAATACGAAGAAGCTGTAGAAAGTTTTGAAGCAGCCCTTTCTCTGAATGAGGATTTTGCTGAAGCCTACGCTGAAAAAGGGTACGCATTAATGAACTCTGGAAAGTATGATGAAGCCTTGCAGAATGTTGAAAAAGCATTGGAATTAGACCCAGAAAATGAAGTAGCCAAGACATACAAACAGGAAATTCAGGAAAAAATGGGTGAAGCCCAAGAACCTCCTGAAGAGCCTCCTGAAGAACCTGAAGAAGCGGGGATTTCCATTTCCATTCTGTTGGTGCTCATAGGATTCTTGGCAGTATTCATCTTGAGAAGACCACGTTAGGTCTGCAGTGAGAACTGCTACAGAGAAAAAGGAAAGAACTGAGTTCTTAACATGGAAGAGGAAGGATTCTCTTACCAAAGATCAAAAACATGGAAAGAATCTAATGATCCTGATTTTGAAGCTAAAAAAAACGAGTAAGAGANNTAATCCGTCATCCACCTTCTGATGGACGGGTGATAGCTACTGATGAATTCGGACCATTACAGATTCGNCCTCAATTAGGATCAAACTGGTGTAANAAGGGGAAGCCGAACAGGTTCCCCGCCACATATACCAAAAAAGAAGGTGTNCGTCATCTCCTTGCAGCATTAGATTTAAGATCTGACAAAATGTATGGCCACACGAAAAAAAGAAAAAGAGCAATAGANTTTCTACAGTTTCTAAAATACATAGGAAGCCTCTATCCAATAAAAGAACGCCTTTATATTATCTTAGACAATTTTAGTCCTCACAAAACAGAGAAAGTTCTCACGTGGGCAGAAGAAAACAATGTAGAACTGGTCCCAACACCTACCAATGCGTCCTGGCTNAATCCTATA
>JGI2172J19969_10001660_pt1 | contig 10151 bp, 8 predicted proteins | sample DeeMarSWOR230_32_FD_19969 | JGI IMG/M metagenome (IMG submission 19969)
AATAGAACCTTTACTCCTTGCCAATACTTATTTACTCATGCCTGCCACCGTTTATGGCGGGTTTGACCCCAAATTCATTGGCCCTGTCTAAACACCTCTTGGAGGAAATAAGGGTGCGTATTTTCTGGTCTTTAGGTTTACCATCAATATTCCAGACACAATCAATACTAACGCCAGCAAAATATTGAAGGTGATAGGTTCTCTAAGAACCAGACCACCCAGCAAAACCCCGGATACGGGCATAATGAAAAGAAAAGAATGCAGGGAAACGGCTCCGTATTTTTGGAGCATATTATTCCATGCCACGAAACCAAAAGAAGCTGTTACAAGACCCTGGTACAAGAGAGCAATCAGGACATTTAAGTTCACATACTCTATCATTGTGCCATCCCACAAAAGGCCTGCGAGAAAAAAGAAGGGGACCGAGAATATCATGGGGTAAAGCACAATTTGAAAAGGGTCAAATGCGTTTATGATTTTCTTCGTATAAACCGTGTTGCAGGCCCATATAAAAGCATTAATGAGTATCATAAAATCCCCAGTTTGAATATCCGTTGTTATCCCTTTTCTCCCCAGAAAGACCATGGCCATCCCTGTAAACCCCATGAAAAGTCCCAGAATCTTCCTTTTTGTGATTTGATCTCCTGGGATAAAACAATGGGCTAGAAAAAGAACAAAAAAAGGTTGAAGATTAATCAGCAGGGTCCCTCGGGAGGCGTTGGTTTTGTTGAGCCCAAAATAGAGCAAGCCTAGTTGTACAGTGAAAAGCATAGAGATAATCAACAGTTGATGTGCCTGCCCTTTCTTTATAGTAAAAGACCGCTGACTAGTTTTGGCCCAAAGAAAAATTGCTAATGTAGCTATGCTGAAACGAAGTCCCGCTGTTGAGAATGCCCCCAACCCAGAGAGACTGATCTTGATAGCTACGGCATTGGCTCCAAAACCAATACACAGAATTGAGGTAAAGATGGCCGCTAATAAAGGAAGTTCCTGATTGTTGGGTGTATCTCCAACCATTGCTTTGAAAGAATCTCCTTTATGCTTTTGCTTTTTGAATTTGTATGAGGTAACTGAAAACATCTGCCAGATCATATCCCCTTTAATCCAAGGTTTCCTGGCAAATACACTCTTGTTGCATTCAACTCAAGGCTTAAATGCCTTCTGTAGGCTCTTTCACACATCATGCTAATACTTTTTGTGTCCTTGATCATTCATTAAAAATGCCCCCAATTAGATAAGTTACTCCTCATGAGGGCTTAATATACAACCAATTTGAATCGTAATTAACTTACAGCATCCCTTAAGGCTTTCCCCGGTACAAACTTGGGTACCTTCTTAGCGCTTATCTTAATCTCTGCACCTGTCTGTGGATTTCTTCCTTTCCTGGCATTCCTTTGTGCCACCTTGAAGGTTCCGAAACCAATCAGTGTAACCGTGTCCTTTTTCTTTAGCGCCTTGGTAATGGTTGAAAAAACACAATCCGCTGCTGCCTGAGCCTCCTTTTTTGTATTTACCACCTTTGCTACCTCTTTAACTAAATCTCCCTTGTTCATACTCCTTCCCCCTTTCTTCTAAATAGTAATGTGGTTAGTTAATAGTATTATCTTACCTAATAGAACTTTTTAGATATTTCAACTTAAAAACTGAAAGCCGCTTTAAACCAGCGAAGAGGGAAATGTCATTCCTTACCTTTTACAAAAAAATCCTTGAATTGAAATCGGTAAAGGTTGCTGAGAGAGAAATCCAAAACAATCATTATCCATGACGCCGATGGAGTCCTACGGGCTTATCCGCCTCTGGCGGGCAAGCCCGTGACACGACATCCCGCCCGCCTCGCCTGAGCGAGAGCGATGGCGGGCAGGCCCGAGCTTAATATAGTCCACAAAAAGTCGGGGCAAAGCCCTTCATTTCATGTTTCCCGGAACGCTTGCTGACTCACCAAGAGCCAAACACAATCTCGACGCGTTCTGCATTTTTACTTATTTACAAATGGACGTCCCGCATTTTATTCTAATCAGTGTTGCTGCCGGCATCCCCCTATCCCTCAAACACAAAGTCGGCCCAAGTTCCACAGCGATCCTTATACTCGAAGTTCTTTCCGTGATCGTGGTATGTCCAGAACGGGGTATGACAGTGCTTGAGGTTTTTGAGAACCGGCATAGGAACGTTTTCAATGCGTATGGGTCCACCGTCCAATCCCTTCACAAGAAACTGCTTCATTTCCCCGAAGGGCATCTTAAAATGTACGGTCCCGTCCGTCTCCTCTATCTCGATCTTCACATACTTGACCCCGAAGTTTTTCTTCATAAAAAGGGCACCAATGTTGGTGGTAACCAACGTGTCAAGGACTTTGCGCTGCTCCTCTGTGGCATTATCGCTCACATATATGCCTCCCTCTGACCCGTACTGCATGAAATCCGCAAATTTGGGGTAGAGGATATCACCGTTGTAGATGACCGTAATGCCAGCGAGGTCAACATCATTGACCTTTCCCTCTTCAATCCGAAAAACCATGTAGTACCTGCAACCCCCCTCAACATCCCTGCCAAAATAGTAGGGGCAATGTCCTTCTGCGGCACATGCCTCATTATAGGTCCCCTTTACCTGCCAACCTGGTTTTAATTCTGCCATGGTGCACCTCCTCCTTATGCATCCCAGAACGCTCCCNTATTTTCTGGAAAATCCTNNTCATGGCTCGCTCCAGAAGGTTAGGGCCACCCGGGAAGGTTAATTAGTAAGATGGATCTCAGACTCCACCTCACAAAGGTCTTGGCTCTATAGAGATGATCGATAACTCAAGGCCCCCAACAGAATAGCCACATTCCGTTGGAGGCAACGTATGCACATTTTCAGGGGTTTTACCATGAGGCGACCTCCTGAATAAAGGTTGACTGTTGAAAAAAAAGGCCTCCATCGGACACAGTCATGGTGCCCTTTGAAGGCCTGCTGAAAAGCCTTCTGATTACCTGCCCTCTATTTCTTCCCTGTCATTGTCGACAGGGTCAATAGAGCGGACTTAGGATAATCAAAAAGGTTACTAGATACTGCCCCGACCACCGGGGGGGCCAGTCATGGACCCGGTAGATACCTGCCTCACGCATTATTACTGCGGTCTCGGACTTAGGATATCTGCGTATCTTTTCTTGTACTATTACCAAAAGCCTCAATCAAAAGTCAAGGAAAACCGTTTTTGGTTCCGCCCAATATCAATTGGCTAGATGTGGCCTCTACTTTAAGTCATTCCCCTGTTTCAATTCACCGGCTCGTGTTTCAATAACTCTTTAGTGCCACGCGAGGAGGTAGTTTATCAAGAAGAACGATTTGAGCCCTATTCATTTGGGCATCTTAATAAAAAAAGAGGTAGGTTTTAGACTTTAAGGGTCGATTTTCTATCCTTAATGGAGGACTTTTTTTTCAGGGTGACATTGATTGCTGAAAAATCAATTTTCCATCACTTTGTTGTCCGTACTGCCCTTATGAACAGCCAGCCCACCTCTTTATGACTAGAGGCAACTGCTTTGCCAGTTCCACCTTTGTTAAAATCTACGACATGGTTTTTAACAATACCGTGTGCCATATCATGACCATCTGCACTCCAACATACCGACTGTTTACCCTTGAAAAGGCAGTTAATATGCTGCCCTCTTTCATTTATCTCCCCCTCCAGGAGGGAGCACAACTCTTCAACGGTGGGAATCCGCCAGTCATCGTAGCCTGAGGATTTCGCTTTATTTAAATGTGACACATACTTCTTCGCCGCCCAATAGGAAATCTCTGATGAAGATCCTCCCTGCTGCCACATTAAACCTGTGGCTCGATCAGTTATAGTCCCATCGCCATTATCCACAAAGTCATTGGGAAAGTCTCCCTCTTTATTTAGATCTTTCATGAAGAAATTATGTTTCTTGATCATCTTTTCAAAGTCAGATGGCCATAACTCTTTTGGCGTATCCCTCAATCTCACCCTAGGGACTACGGCATCTTTAACCTCCTTGGGAATGGAGGCCAGGCGCTTCTCTTTGGTCTGTTTATCTTGCTTTTCAATGACCTTGCGAAGTGAGCCATCAGTGTCCTTGGCGAGAGCACGATTGAGCAAGGTGTCTGAATCACCGACTTCCACACCCTTAGACCACTGGGGGTACTTCTTGCTTAGCACTCCCCACGCAGCGAGCTTTGTCTCCTCATCCAGGTCAGAGTTTACTATCCTCTTGTATTTCTCCAAGTCATTTAAGAGTCGGTTGAAATTTCGCACAAGTGCGTCCTTGGCCCTTCTTTCAGCCTCCTCCTTTTCCTTTATTTTTGCCAGGTATTGGTCAAGATCATATTGTGGTTTTTCCACTACTTTCGGTGGCTGGGGTGGCGCCACCGCCACAGGCTCCTTTTCCTTGGCTGCAGCCTTCAGGGCAAAGATAAAATCTCCCCTGTCCAGATCAGGGTTGTTGATCTTGCCATACTGGGGATGTTGCCTGCGGTGAGTATAGTTGACTACCTTGTCTGACAGATACATGCCCAGTTCGGAACCGGTTACATATCCATCACCAGTGAGGTCTGCATCACCATCCAGACCTATTAGAAAGCAGCGTTTGAACATACTCTTGTCCGGTACCTGTTCGTCTTCCCTGCCAGCCGTGATATACTGCCTTACCGGAAGAGCACTTTTCTCCGAGATATCATGGGGAACCGCCCTTACTAGGGCAAACAGCGAACCAGAAAAACACGAGTCGAATAGCATCAGGACATGCTTTGATTGGATCCTCATTGATGCCGATTCAATGTCCCTCATGCTGATGGCATGATTGGCAAAACCCTTTGGGTCCTTCTCCATAATCGGACAGTCCCTTGGGATAATATATCCCATTGTAGTCTTGTCGGCCAATGTCTCTGTCTCACCATGACCAGCATAGTAAAGCATAAGAGCCCGATTCTCTTCCCTCCCTAACTCATATACAAGGTCACTCAGGGCTGTCCTCATTTCCCTATAGGTCGGATCTAGTACCAGCTTCACCTCAAAACCAAATTCCTTTAGCTTAGATGCTACCTCTTTGGCGTCATTGACCGCATTCGGCAGTTTAGGCCATTTCTCATAGTTGCTCACTCCTACCACCATGGCATGGTAACTCTTATAAAGGTATAAACTCTGCCCTGTTTTTGCAGTAACTCTGATGCCTCGGGTAGTAGCAAATAGGTGAGAAGAAATTAAGGGTAACCCTAATAAGGAGAGGATAATGATAAGACTAATCTTTTTCATCATAAGACCCCCTCTCATATGATGAGAAACATAAGACTAGTTGCCATAGTCTGTAATCTGAATAAAGTATAGATTACATATGATAGTCAAAAGATCAACCAGTTTTTCTAACCTGATGAAGCAGGGGGTTCTGTAGGGGCCGACAGAAATCTTAACCGAAAGGTGGCAGTCTCAATCTTTGGGAGGCTAGAGATCTATTATGGAAATGTCTTGCCGTGTGTTTCAATAACTCTCTAGTGCCAAGCGAGGAGGTTATTTGCTAAAAATAACGATTTGACCCCCATTCACCTTAAAAAACTCCGAAATTTGAGGGAAGGTTTTCACCTCTTTGTTTTCAATCTTCTACTCATACCACCTCGTAAAATCTTCCGACTTCAGCTTTATACTGCGGTAGGCGTTTAATGTTGCCTCCTCGTCTGCATAACCCAGCGAGATGCAGATTATTAATTTTTTGCTCTCCGGCACGCCTAGGAACCTTTTAATCTCCGGCGCGTAGTTGGTCACCGATGCCTGCAGGCAGCTAGCCACGCCAAGGGAGTGTGCCGCAAGGATAAAACTTTGGGCGAAGAGTCCCATGTCAAAGATCGACCACTGTCCTAGCGACCCGTCAATAAAGAGGAAGACGGCACATGGCGAGCCGTAAAATTCAAAGTTCATAAGTCGCAGTTTCTCTCTCCCCTTCTCATCTCCCCTTTCGATACCCAGCGTGGCGAGTCTCCGGGCACCATGCTCGTGGGAGCGCGCCTCGTGTTCCGGCGGCCAGCCAGTTGGCATGGGCAGGTCGGGATTGGTCTGCGCCTTTGCTTTGGCAAGCTCGAAGATAACTCTGCTCAATTCGTCTTTCTTTTTCCCGCACACCACAGCCACCTCCCAGGGCTGGGTATTGGTATAGGAGGGGCTGTTGCTCACCGCTTGTAGTATCTTTTCCATCACATCCCTGGGAATAGAGTCGGGCTTGAAGCCGCGAATACTATGCCTCGTTTCGATACCTTCCAGAATTTCCATCAATAATACCTCCAGTGAAATGTTTTAAAAGGTCAGCGATGCCCAGCCTTCTTTCAGAAGGTCGGATATAACCGACCCTACATAAACCACCTTGACGCCGGTTGCTTCCAGTTTCTCGGTAATGCCCATTCGGTCAGCACACCATTTACATGCCAACACCTCAACGCCTTCCCCAAGCAGGTCCTTTACCCTCCCCTGCACTTCCATGTCGTTGGCCGCCACCTTCTGCGAAGGACCAAATAAGATAACCTTTACTTCGTCCATCCAGCCCTTTTTCGACGCATTAAGCGGATATACCAGCCCAGCCTCCAGAGCCACCTCCCTGTCCCCGCTGCTCAGTATGACAAAGACCTTGTCTGCCATCTCCTTTTCTCCTTTTGTATCAAACGATTAAATGAAGAACTCGCTTTTTATGGGGCGAAGTGTAGGGGATTTTGTTTTGTGTGTCAATGACCAATATGGCTTTTTTTCCTCCCCCCCCTCTCCTCTTTTCTTAGATGGCAGGCATAGTAGTTGATAGTCGAAGAGGCGTAATATTTTGCTGATTCCCATTCTTACAGAAAAATCTCAAGAGCCAGTAAAGATTTAACCATCAGCCTGTAGCAAGAGGGGAAATTCACGATTCAAGGGCTTATCCGCCTCTGGCGGGCAAGCCCGTGACACGACATCCCGCCCGCCTCGCCTGAGCGAGAGCGATGGCGGGCAGGCCCGAGCTTAATACAGTCCACAAAAAGTCGGGGCGAAGCCGTTCATTTCCTGCCTCAAGGAACGTTAATCAATTTCTGCACAAACCCCCACTTTATCACGATAGCTTATTACAATTGCCTGACCCATTCACTTGAATTATTGGATTATTCAAGGACGTCCCGCATTACTCCTTTCATGGCAGGGGGCTTTGTGTCCTCTTCTAGGACAACAGCCCCCGTACCACCGGATCTACCATAACTTCCCTTTGGTTTGATCTCTCCACACATCCCACGCCGGGACTTGCAGGTCCTCTGGGGTATCAAAGATACCGAGCGGTTTCCCCTGGGGCTTTTCTGGCGGTGGCCACTTTTCTATCTGGGCGGCAATTCTCTCTAAGTGGTAGTCAGTGTCTCCCAGGTAGTGATAGGCAGGCAACGATCGCTTGGTAATAAGCGGTAAGATGCCGTCTTGAGTACAGAAGCCGACCCCAGCAAGCACTTGGTGAGCACGCCACAAGGCGTCCTGGATCGCCTCATTCGCCTGGGCCTTGGTCATGGAGACTTCCGTCTCGCATGGCAGGCCTTCATCCAGCATCCAGGCTGTCTCATACACGAGCATTCTGCAGCTTTCTACATCCGCTTTCAGCCAAATGCAGTACTCCTGGATCCAATTGTGAACCCCGATGGGCATGTCAAACTGGATTCTGGTCTTCGCATAGTCCAGAGCCTCTTTCAGGGCTGTGTCTGCGCCTCCCACCAACTGGGCAGAAAGCAGCACTCTGCCTATCTGCATAGCCTTCTCGAGAGGCTCCCATCCAGCGTTCAGCTCACCGACGATATTGCTCTTGGGGACCCGGACAGCATCAAAGACAACCTCGCTCTCTCGCCTGTCACTGGCTGTTGTTCTCAGGGTGGTAGAGCTGATCCCTGTGCTCGTAGCATCGACCAAAAATAAGGTAATGCCGCCTTGTGGTGCCTCCTTTGTCCTGGCTACACACAAGAGCAAATCAGCAGCCTGGGCATCATAGACAAATAACTTGGTGCCAGTGATCACATAGTCGTCGCCGTCAGCAACAGCAGAGACCGTTACTCCCTCAGGATCCCATGCCTTTCCATCCCAACTGGTCTGGGGTTCGGTTAATGCCAGGGCCACGATCAGATTCCCCTGGGCTATCTTGGGCAACAGATCTGCCTTCTGCTCCTCGCTGCCGGCATACAGGATAGGCAGGCCAGACAAGACCACCGTGCTCAGGTGAGGGCTGGGGAACAGGTATTTTCCCATCTCCTCGTACAGGATAGCCATATCCACAATGCTGCCAGCAGTGCCGCCGTATTGCTCAGGATAGATGAGTCCCAGCCACCCCAGATCAGCTATCTTGTGCCACAGCTCTGGCAGGTAGCCCTTCTCATCGTCTTCCATTTGCCGTACGATATCTTCGGGGCACTCCTTGTCTAAAAAATCATGGAATGAGCTCTGGAGCATTTTCTGTTCTTTATTGAGTTCAAAATCCATAATGGTAACCTCCTTTTTTTCATAGCAGAAATGGTGATATTCATGAGCCTTTTTTCTCAGAAACGACGATTTGTACCTCTTTTCCCTTCAGGGCCTGGGCAATGGCTGGATTGAATTTGGCCGGTATTCTGGGCAACCCTAAGACGCGCCCTGCCAGCACAATCTTTATGGCTTCAGTGGTTCCAGCGTAGTGCATGCTGCGTGTCACTTGCCATCGCCGCTCTACCCAGCCGGCCAGTTTGGCCCATTTTGAACCCATTTTCAACTGGGCATACGGCCCCAGGANATTCATCATCCACACGTAGTGAGACTCGCCGGTCATTCTGCTAAACAGCCCGCTTAGATCCCAGTCCAGTGGACCCAAGCGCTCCCTCTCGCCGAACCTCCAGGCTGTGCGCCAGGCAGCAAGCCGAAATACCTCTAAATCCAGGGCCATCTTGGCGAGCTTTGCTCGGACCTGCGGATCCTTGATCAGCGGCTTTCCGTTTCGTTTCTCCTCCTTGCAGAATTGAACGAATTCCTGTAACTCTCGCCTCCTGGCAGCAGGCCCAGTAGTATTAGACCTCTCAAACTCAAGGGTCTCCATGGCGTGATAGAAGCCCCTGTTTTCCTGCCCCACGATGTTCTCTTTGGACACTCTGACGTTATCGAGGAAAATCTCATTGGTCAGCATGCCCCCCATAACCGGCAATGGGTTTATGGTTACTCCCGGGGTGTCAATAGGAAAGACAAAGAGGGTAATACCCCGATGTTTGGGGATTGTATCAGCGGTTCTGGCCAAGCAGTAAAACCAATCTGGCTTATACTGACCAGTGATGTATATTTTTTGCCCGTTGATGATGTAATCATCGCCGTCCTTTTCTGCCCGTGTCTCCTGGTTTGCTTCATCGGTTCCCGCATTCGGCTCAGTAAAGAGCTCATACCATACCTTCTGTCCATTGGCGATCTCAGGGAGATATCTGTTTTTTTGCTCTTCAGTGCCGAACAAGAAGATGCCGGGGCCGCATATATGTATCCCAATTAGGTCTGGCCAAGTTATAAGCCAGTATCCCTCCTGTTCTTGGACAACCCCGATTTCAAGCTCGCCAAGCCCCAAGCCGCCAATCTCTTTAGGCCAGCCTGGCGCCTGATAGCCTTTTTCTCCATGTTTTTTCTGAAGTTCCCGGTAAAAGGACTGGATCTCTTTACTGAGGTGGGAAACATGCCCATCGAAATCCTCCGGTAGTTCCTTGACATAGAAATCGTGTACTTCTTGTCTCAACTTCTCTTGCTCTTCGCTAAATCCAAAATCCATAGGTATTCCTCCTTTCCAAAATCCTAAAAACGGGGTTTTGAAAATGCCATCTCAACGCTATATCAGCTCTTTTGTACTCGGATAAATGGTTTTTAAACACACCCAAGCATGAACACTGATGATAGTTATATATCACACTCGCCTACAATAAAAAATTTATTCTCCTGAATCACATTTACATCCAAAATTGAGCAAAAACCAACTTTTTTGCCGATACTAACCGAACAAACAGGATAGTGACAAAAAGCGAGTTCTTATCATTTTCCTCTTTGCCCGATTAGATGTGACCGCCTTGAGCCTCGAGCCCCGATCCTACGGCTATTCCTGCTCCAATCATTATCCATGACGCCGATGGAGCCCTGCGGGCTTGTCCGCCATTCGTGTGGCGGGCTTGCCCGCCTCTGG
>JGI2172J19969_10001673_pt1 | contig 10106 bp, 10 predicted proteins | sample DeeMarSWOR230_32_FD_19969 | JGI IMG/M metagenome (IMG submission 19969)
ACGGTTCTCCTTTTCATCCTATTTCTAAATCGTGCTGGGGAGAAAGCAGTCGGGATACCTTCTCTGTCGCTCTTCAAGGCGTTTGCTGCGAGCTGGACCGAGGATCTGAACGAGCCGCTTGAGAAGCTCTTTGAAGCTCTTGGCGGCGATAGAGACGTAGGTCTTTCTCTGCTGGCGTTCAAGGGAAATAAAAGCATGAAGGCGATAACGGTGGTGCCAGGGTTTCATGCGGGGCCCTTCAGAAATGTTGGAAGCAGCCTCTTCCCATCAATGATTCAGCACGCGCTAGAAAAGAAACTGCGGTGCGTAGTCTCCGTTCCTCACGGATTGTTCGGGCACAGCCTTGATTTATCCTCCCAACTTCAAAGTCAAAAAGTCATAAACACTGCTCTCGACTCTCTCGATTTCCCATTTTTCACGTCTGAAGCGACTCCTTTCGTGGGCGTCGAGAAAAACGGGGCGAGCGCCAGTTGCCAGATATTTGGGGATTGCGCCTTTCTCACACTAACTCTCGCGCCTGATACCATGGAAGACCTGCCTGAAGAGCTAAACTCAGCCATTGTAAGCGAGGCCGAGAAACGAGGCTTGTCCCTAGCTATTGTTGTTGACGCTCATAACAGCATTGATGGACCATTCAACCTTCAGAAGGCGGTCAAGCCTCTGAGAAAGGCTGCGGTGGCAAGTCTCGAAGCGGCGCTGAGTTGTCAGCGTCACCCTCTCTCAATTGGGGCCTCAAAGGTTGTTCCGGAAGAATATGGACTCAAGGACGGCATGGGACTTGGAGGAATAAGCGTGATTGTTACAGGGGTAGGCGACCAGAAGGCCGCTTATGTAATCATTGACGGAAATAATATGATATCTGGACTGCGAGAGAAGATGCTGTCGATGATTCGTGAACTCGGCATCAGTGACGGCGAAATTCTCACAACAGACACTCACGCTGTTAATGGGATTGTGCTGGTTCCCCGCGGGTATCATCCCGTAGGCGAGGCGATGGATCAGTCTAAACTTATCGAGTATGTTAGAGAGGCTACAAGAAGAGCTCTGGACGACTTGGAACCCGTAGAAGTGGCATGGTCCACAAAAACCGTGACAGACATCAAGGTCATTGGAGAAAAACAGATAGCGGCGCTTTGCGGTCTCAGCGAAAAAGTGGCGAAGCAGGCTAAAAAACTGGCCGCCACTATGTTTCCGACAACGGGAATCTTTCTAACAGTCCTACTGGCGTTTCTTTAGCGCAATTCCCCAATGCGATTTTCTGATGATATTTTCGGATCTTAACACTAGTATTGTCTCTTTGGCGCGAGCTAGCTCTTCTTTTCCCTTTTGCTGCCCTGTGCCGTCTTCGCCGCCTTGGCTGCCCCAGCGAACGCTGACAATCCCAGAATCTCTCCTTTCACCATATCCATCGGAACGGCAAACACGATCGTGTTACTCTGGTCATAGCTGATATCCTCCAGACTCGACAGCGTACGCAAATACATCGCTCGGCTACTCATCTTCTGGATTGCCCTCTCCAAGTTTCCGGCCGCCTCCAACTCGCCCTCACTCTTGATAATCACAGCCCGCTTCTCCCGCTCAGCCTCAGCTTGCCGCGCGATTACTCGCTTCATATCCTCGGGCAACTCTACGTTCTGCAGATTCACCGAAATGATGTCCACACCCCACTCCTTGGTCTCCTTTTCCACAACCATTTCGATCTTGTTCGCAATTTCATCGCGTCGCGCCAACAACTCATCCAGCTCAACATTTCCCACGACATCCCGCATCGTCGTCTGTGAATACTTCATCACGCTGTTCCACAGATTCTGGATGTTGACAAGGCTGTCCTTCGTGTTGATGACCTTCATGAACACCACGGCGTCGATGCTCACACTGATGTTATCCTTGGTCATAACCTCCTGCCGCGAAACGTCCAGAGTGATAATCCGCCTATCCTGCTTCAGGAAAGTCTCCGCCACCGGCCACTTAAAGAAGAAGCCAGGACCCACCAACCGCTGAAACTTCCCAAACCGCAACACAATCGCCTCCTCCCATTCCTTGTTAATCGCAACAGTAGCCGGCAAAGACACCGCAGAAGCGACCGCAATAATGGCGAACACAGCAGACGTAATATTTGGAAAAGCAAGAATAGCCAACGCCACGAACACCACGAACATCACCAAGAAAAGAGCGAATGGCGCGGGAGAACCAGAATACTCCTGATCTTTCCTCGACGCAACAACTGAACTCTCTGCCTCACCCATCCTTCTTCACCTCCACCAATACCCTACGCTTAGCACACTATTATCCTTTTACAGATCGCCACGAAACAGAATCCATTTGGACGCGAGCGTAGCTAGCTCATGACACCTTCTCAAGTAGCAGCTTCCAACGCTTGTCAACGATGTTCTGGATTTCGTCGATCACCGCTTCAAACTCTGGCGTGAACAGATGTCGGAAGCGACCTTGGGCTTTCAGATAGTCCTTGACCGGTTTCTGACGCTCTGGCTTGAGGGCGATGACCCTGCTAGGCGGTGACAGCGTGTACTCCCCGTCGACAACCTCCCACAACGGAAAGACACAGGTCTCAACTGCCAGCCTCGCGATCTCAATCGTCTTGCTTGTGTCATAACGCCAGCCACGTGGACAAGGTGCGAGGGCATGCAGAAAGGCGGGACCCTTGACCTCCAAGCCCTTGCGGGTCTTCGTGATTAGGTCTCGCCAGTGAGAGGGTGACGCCGTGGCTACATACGGAATCCCGTGTGCCACCATAATTTCCGCGATCGGCTTCTTGTACTCGGGCTTGCCAGGTATCACGCGCCCTGCGGGTGAGGTGGTGGTCCATGCTCCGTGAGGCGTGCCTCCGCTTCGCTGGATGCCCGTGTTCATGTACGCCTCGTTGTCGTACAGGACGTAAAGGAAGTCATGGCCACGTTCTGCGGCGCCGGATAAGGCTTGTAGGCCTATGTCGTAGGTTCCGCCATCTCCAGCAAAGGCTATGACATCTACATGATCTTGCTTGATTCTTCCCTTCTTTCTCATGACTTTCAGAGCTGTCTCGATTCCGGCTGCGTTAGCGGCTACATTCTCGAATGCCGTGTGAATCCAAGGGATTCTCCAGGATGTATAGGGATAGATGGTCGAGACGACCTCCATGCATCCCGTGGCATTCGTTGCTATGGTCGGTCCTCTGGCCGCCTTCAGTATCTGTCGGTAGGCGATGGCGGGTCCGCATCCTGCACACGCCCGATGTCCCGGCATTAGAAGTTCAGGCTTTTCAGCCAGGTCTTTCGTGGTAAATTTCCATTCTGCCAATCTCTTCACCCCCTATTCTCTCACACCTATGAATTGAACGGGTTTTTCAACCTCTTTTGTTCGAACGATCTTCTCTAGGTCCTTGTAGATTCGGTGTATGAGGTGCTGCGGCATGTCTCTTCCTCCCAATCCGTATATGTAATTGACAACCGGCGGGCGTGTTTGGGAGTCGTAGAGGAGGTGGCGTACTTCATGAAATATGGGGCCTCCGTGTCCCCCGAAGCTGTGGGCGCGATCCATGACGGCAACGGCTTCTACGCCTTTCAATGCCTCTGTTATGTCCTGCTTTGGGACGGGGCGGTAGGTCCGCAATCGGAGTAGTCCCGCCTTCGTTCCTTTATCACGAAGTTGGTCGACGACTGTCTTTGTTGTTCCTGCTGTTGATCCTACGCATACGGTTGCTATCTCGGCGTCTTCCATACGATAGGATTCTGTGAGACCGTTCCCGTATCGGCGCCCACTCATCTCGGCGTATTCATCGTGCACCTGCTTGATTGCTTTCGGCACTCTTTTCATCGCCTCTTCCTGCTGTCTTTTATGCTCGAAGTAGTAATCGTACAGGTCGAGTGGACCCATTGTCAACGGGTTCTCGGGATCCAGCTTGAACGGCACCACTTCACCTTTGTGATTCTTCACCAGCGGGATTTCCCGTGTCCCAACGAATCTGCGAACAGCTTCATCGGATAACACTTCAACATTTTCCAACGTGTGACTCAGGACGAACGCATCCAGCATCACCATGGCGGGTAGAAGTATGTCTGGGTGTTCAGCTATTCTGAAGGCCTGTATAATAGAGTCGTATGCCTCCTGCGAGTTTTCGGCGTAGATCTGTATCCAGGACGCGTCCCGTTCCACCATGCTGTCTGAGTGATCGCAGTGTATGTTAATGGGCGCGGAGAGAGCCCGGTTTGTAATCGCCATCACCACCGGTGCTCTGCAACCGGAAGTCACGTACAAGATCTCATGCATGAGCGCCAGTCCAGCGGACGCAGAGGCGGTGAACGTTCTAGCCCCTGTGGCGGCGGCTGCCAGACATGCAGTGAGCGCGCTGTGCTCGGACTCTACGCATACAAATTCTGTGTCTACTTCTCCATTGTGGACGTATTCGCTGAATCTTTCGACGATTATGGTTTGTGGCGTTATCGGATATGCAGCCACTACATCAACATCTGACTGCTTCACGGCGTACGCTACTGCTTCGTCCCCATTCAGTGCAAGCATTTCCTGTTTAGCTATTGCCATTTTTTTATCCCCCTTCCTCATTCACGCACCATTTCTATAGCCGTCACTGGACACTCTTCGGCGCAGATTCCGCATCCTTTGCAGTGGTCATAATCAAATTCGATCTCTTCTGCTTCTCGATTCCAATGTATCGCTCCGTCCGGGCAGTATAAGTGACATAGCAGACATAACGTGCACTTCTCGGTATCAACTACCGGCTTGAACGTCCTCCAGTCTCCCGTGATGTATTCGGTGCTCGGTATCCAGCACACCCCCGCTATCGGAAGATCTTTCCACCCTTTCTTCTGGCTAGTCATCCTGACTTAGCCTCCTTGTATGCCACTTTTACAACTTCGACGTTCTTCTCCGCAATCTTGGCAGGGAATCGCTCCTTGACCACTTTTTCCAGACTCTTCAGACCTACAATCTCCGCAGCGCGGGCAACAGCCCCAAGCATGGCTGTGTTTGTAATGGGTCTCCCCAAGATTCTGACTGCAATATCTGTTGCGGCAACTGTCCAAACTGTCTGTTCAGTCAGACCCAGTTTCTCTCGAATTTCAGCTGGGGATTCTTGCGTGTTAACGATAAGAAGTCCATCCTCGGTGAGCCCTTCAGCTACTGGAACAGTATTCAGCAGTGTCGGATCGAGTACCACCGCCACCTGTGGGTTGTAGATTGAACAATGCATGTTTATCGGTTTGTCGCTAATCCTCGTAAATGCACGCATAGGTGCTCCCATACGCTCCGGACCAAATTCTGGGAAAGATTGAATGTATTTTCCCTCATGTATGGCCGCCTTCGCAAGCAGCTCACTAGCGGTCCATGCCCCCTGTCCACCTCGACCGTGCCATCTAACTTCTTGAAGCATCACTGCCATCAACTTCCTCCGTCCTTTCGTTACCCTTTAGAGAGCGTCAAATAAAGTTTCGCTTTGATAAAGGTTTTCCGAAAGCTAGCCAAAGCAAACCAGCCTGTGGCAAAATTCCGATCTATTCTTCGCTGCCTGTGATTTTATTATATGACGGCGCCGTGTCTGCATGAAGGCTAAACACTAATATCTTATGGGGCACACTTTCTGTTTCTCTAATCAGAAGGAAGAACTAATGAAAGCGATCAGAATTCACGGTCGAGGTGGACAGGGCGGCGTCACCGCGGCGGAGTTGCTGGCACACGCGGCGTTCGTTGAGGGCAAGTGGGCACAGTCTTTCGCGTTTTTCGGTGCAGAGCGCAGAGGCGCTCCAGTAGAAGCCTTTCTTCGAATAGCAGACAAGCCCAACCCGATACGGAGCCGAGTCTACAATCCCGACTATGTATTGGTTTTCGACTCGAAGCTGCTAGGAGTCGTACCAGTCACAGACGGGCTGAAAAAGGATGGCATAGCGATAGTGAATACATCGAAAAAACCTGAAGAAGTGGGTATTCACAACTATCGCGTGGCAACTGTGGACGCCACTGGAATCGCTCTGGAATTGGATCTTTTGGTTGCAGGCCTTCCTGTTGTTAACACGACAATGATGGGTGCTTTTGCCAAAGCAAGTGGTGAAGTCAAACTGGAAAGCGTGATGAAAACCGTACGGAATCAGTGGCCCGGACCTGCCGGAGAGAAAAACGCTGAGGCGGCGGCTAGAGCCTACAAACGGCTCAGAAAAGGTTGGTGATGGCATATGAGTGAGAAGCCGAAAAGCCTAAAGGATCTGCCAATCACGATCATTTCGCGCCCAATGACCGGTAGCGCAGGAGAAACTGGTTTTTGGAGAACATTCCGTCCCGTTGTCGACAGATCCAAATGCACCAACTGCCTGTTATGCTGGATCTTCTGTCCCGAGGGCTGCATTGAACGAGGCGAGGGCGACGTGCCAACGGTCAACTACACGTATTGTAAGGGATGCGGCGTCTGCGCCAACGAGTGTCCTGTACGTGCCATAACGATGGAGAGGGAAGGCTAATGTCTCAACTGATAATAGACACAGGAAATCACATAGCAGGCTACGCCTGCAAAGCCGCCAAGGCAGACGTCATCGCCGCCTACCCCATAACTCCCCAATCATCAGTAGTGGAACAGATCGCCGACTTCGTTGAGAAGGGAAAAATGGACGCCAAGTACATACGGGTTGAATCCGAGCACAGCGCCATGGCCGCATGCATCGGCGCAGCAGCGGCTGGAGCCCGCACCTTCACCGCCACATCAGCCCACGGCCTAGCACTCATGCACGAGATGCTTCACTGGGCATCCGCCGCTCGCCTTCCAATCGTTATGGCAGTGGTCAACCGTGCCATGGGACCCGGCTGGAACATATGGGCAGACTTCAGCGATTCTCTGTCCCAGCGAGACACGGGCTGGATCCAATTCTACTGCGCCGATAATCAGGAAATCTTTGACACGATTATCCAGGCTTACCGGCTGTGCGAAGACAAGCGTGTTAGAATGCCCACAATGGTCTGCCATGAAGGACTGATTCTCTCTCACACATCCATGCCAGTAGAAATCCCGGATCAGAAGGATATCGACGAGTTTCTGCCACCATACGATCCGCCGTGGATACTGGACGTCGATAAACCCGTTACCCACGGCAGTCTAATCTATCCGGAGTGGTACATGGAGTTCCGCTACTTCATGGATGAGGCCATGAAGAACGCCAAGAAGCTCATACCGGAAATCGACAAGGAATATGGCAGAAAGTTTGGGCGCGAATACCGCGGATACATAGAACGCTACAGGTGCGATGACGCCGACTTAGTCTTGCTCTCGATGGGCACCATCGGAAGCGAGGCGAAAATCGCTGTCGACCGCCTAAGACGCCATGGATTCAAAGTGGGCGCAGCACGCGTACGTGTCTTCAGACCGTTTCCTAAGGAAGAGATTCAAAACCTTGCAGAAGGTGCTCGCATGCTGACGGTGATTGATCGCCACATCTCGTATGGCATGGAAGGCCCTCTTTTCATAGAGGTCAAAGCGTCACTGTACGGGAAGGAAGATGGTCCATTGATGACGGGTCTCATAGCTGGCTTAGGGGGGCGAGACGTAACCTATCTTGACATAGAAAAGATCGCGCAGAAATCTTTGAAGCACCTTGAAGCCGGAAAGGTGACGAAAGAGGTTGAATGGGTCGGGTTGAGGCGGTGAAGGAACCATGATAAAGCTGAAGGAACTTCCTAAGGAAGAATACTTTCTTCCCGGTAACGCGTCATGTGCGGGATGCGGCCTCTCCATAGCGTTGAGACTAGCCTACAAGGCACTTGGACCACGCACGGTCTTCGTTATTCCAGCGTGTTGTGCATCGGTGATTCACAGCCCGTTTCCCAACACGGCGTTCGCATCTCCCTGTCTTAACATAGCGTTTGAAGCGGCAGCAGCTGCTGCGTCTGGAGTCGTTGCGGCTTATGAAAAAAGAGGTGTGAAGGATGTAACCGTGCTTGCTTGGGCCGGTGACGGCGGCACAGCAGACATAGGCATACAGGCCCTTTCAGGTGCTGTAGAGCGTGGAACCAACTTCATCTACGTGTGCTATGACAATGAGAGCTACATGAACACCGGCATCCAACGAAGCGGCTCCACCCCATACGGAGCCTGGACCACCACGACGCCGACGGGGAAAAAGCAGCACAAAAAGAATGTTCCCCTAATCATGGCCGCCCATGATATCCCTTACGTTGCTACGGCCTGTGTCTCCTATCCGCGCGACTTGATCTCAAAGTTGAGAAAAGCTAAGGAGATAACGGGACCGAAATACATTCAGATATTGATACCGTGTCCACCCGGCTGGCGGTTTCCCACCGAGAAAACTATAGAAATGGGACGATTAGCCGTTCAAACAGGCATGTGGCCCCTATTCGAAGTTGAATCTGGAAAATTGAAGCTGAACGGTCCGAGTGCACGTTTAGTCGATAAGTCCAAACGCAAGCCGATCGAGCAGTATCTGAAGTCGCAAGGGCGCTTCCGACGACTAACCAAGGAAGACATTGAAGTGCTTCAGACGTGGGTTGATTCGTCATGGGAACACTATGAGAGGCTAATCTAATCCCACTGGGAACGCGTACACAATCATGCTTCTTTCGAAACGATGTTTCTCAAGATTCCGATTTTCTCGATTTCTACTTCAACCAGATCGCCGGGTGACAAAAACCTAGGCTTGGGTTTCATAAAGACTCCTACCCCGGCTGGAGTTCCCGTTGCAATTATGTCTCCGGGTTCCAAAGTCATCACTTGACTAAGGTGATGGACTATTTCATAGACGTTGAAGACCATATTTTTGGTTGAAGAGTCTTGTCTTAGTTTGCCATTCACCCTTGTACGAACACGTAGATCATTAGGGTCTTCGATTTGATTAGCCGTTGTGATACAGGGACCCATGGGTGCGAAAGTGTCAAAACTCTTACCCCTTGTCCATTGTCTGTCTTTGAACTGGATGTCACGGGCGCTGACATCGTTGAAGGCGGTGTATCCGAAAATATGGTTCTCGGCCTCCGAGACCGGAATATTCTTCCCTTTCTCACCTATCACTATTGCCAATTCCGCCTCATAGTCCAGCTGCTTCACCATTTTCGGGCGGACTACTGCATGGTCAGGACCAATCATGGCTGTGCGCGGCTTCATAAATAAAATTGGTTCATCGGGTGTACGCTTCCCCTGCTCCTCTGCATGATCTTTATAGTTCAGGCCCAAGCAAACAATCTTGGGAGGCGAGGACACAGGTGGCAAAAGCGTTACATCATCAAGGCTGATCGTTGCATTCCTCTTCTCATTCCTTCTTGAGCGCCTTACCAACCGCTCCACGATTTCTACGCCTTTGCTACTGAGGGCTACGAGTTCGTCAAGCGTCAGTGGGGGATTGCATTTCAGTGCCTTCGGCAGTGCTAGGAGGCATATGATTCCGTGGTCAACTAGAACGCCGTAGGACTCCATGTTTGAATGAAGATAGCGCGCCAACTTCATGAAGCGTCAAGCCCCTCTGCATAGGAGTAGTTGTGGTAGATAAAAGCCTAAACGAGAAGAAAGAAAATGCCTGCGCCCCATAGGAACCTTTTAGTGATGCAGCGCTAACAGACGATGAAAAGCGCCTCGTTAACATCGTATTCTAATGAAGCCTGAGGCGAAAGTTATAAGAAGCTTCGACTAAATGTATAGTCCACAATCCATAAAAAACTCTGTATCAACGATGAGATGAAAAAACATGGCATCAAAGAAACAGAAGAAAGCCAAAGAAAAGAAGAAAGAGAAGCCTGAAGAGAAACCTCAAGAAAAGGCTGAAGAAAAAGAAAAGCCCAAAAAGAAAACGGTAACTAAAGAGGCAGTTGAGGCTGAGAACGCGGTTTTCATTGGCAGAAAACCAGTGATGAACTACGTGGTTGCCTGTATGACCTACTTAAACGCCGGCGAGAAGAAAGTCGTAGTGAAGGCTAGGGGACGGGCGATCAGCAGGGCCGTCGACACGGTTGAGCTACTCCGTCGAGCCTTTGTGAAAGATGTGGATGTTACGAGCATAGACATCAGCACCGAAGAAGTGACGGGGCCTGAGGGACAATCGCGCAATGTTTCATCGATGGAAATAACGTTGGCCAAGGCCTGATCGTGGCGCTTCTTCGAAGAT
>JGI2172J19969_10001676_pt1 | contig 10098 bp, 8 predicted proteins | sample DeeMarSWOR230_32_FD_19969 | JGI IMG/M metagenome (IMG submission 19969)
GAATACGATTGCGCCCGTCAATAGTATCAGAAATGTGGCCTGAAAACAATTCCCCGGGGCCCCGAAAGGGTCACTCTGGGAGCATTAAAACGAAGGGTTCCATGATCTTCTCATACAAAACAGTGAATTTTCCTTGTAATCAATACCCTGAAGAATTAATATGCAGAACAATCAGGAAACACCGGTCCGCTGCCTCATTGAAGAGGGCACGTGGAAAACTTATAATATAACTATGAAGAAGAGAACATCAAGGAATCAGCATATCGGCCTCTTTTTCGGATGTACCATCCTCCTCTTTAAAGAGCTTCGCAACGCCCTGGAGGCTTTTTTTCGCAAGGCCAAGATACCCTACGAGCCCTTGGGCATCGACCAGTGCTGCGGCATCCCTCTGCTCCTTGCCGGCTTGCACAAGGAAGCCCAGGAAAATGCGAGGAGGCTGGTCGGGGAAATCTCCCAAAAGGGCATAACCACCCTCGTTACCAGTTGCCCCCATTGCTACCGGGCTTTTTCCAACGAGTTCCCCCATCGATTCGACCTATCTACTCCCTTTAAGACGCTCCACTTTACCCAGTTTGCCGCTGATCTCATCCGGAGGGGGAAGATCAGGTTAACCAAACCCATTGACCTGAAAATCTCCTATCACGATCCATGCTACCTGGGGCGAATGGGCGAAAAGATCTACCGGGAGCCCAGAGAGGTTCTCGCATCCATACCCGGGCTGAAAGTGGACGAATTGGAACTTAACCGCGATGAGGCCACCTGCTGTGGCGGCGGCGGATTGGTGAGGGCCTACCTGCCTCTGCTATCCTCGGCAATCGCCCAGGAGAAGATCGAATCTCAGGCCAAACCCACCGGGACTAACGGCGTCGTATCCTCCTGCCCCTTCTGCTACTTCAACCTAAAGGAGGGAGCCGAGGAGACGGATGACGGGGAAATGGTGGTCTATGATCTGGCGCAACTCCTCGTCCAATCCATGGAGGAGCCTCAGGATGAATGATGGCCAGCGCACGTTTGCCGACTTCAAGAAAACCATCTATAGGGCTGTTGACGATGAGGTGCTTCGAGCAGCCCTGCGGAAGGCAGTAAAATCGTTCCGGGAAAACCGTGATAAGGCCCTGAAGCAGTTCCCCCATGTGGAGGAGCAGCGAAAAATCCTCATGGAAAAGAAGGAAGAGGTCCTTACCCATCTCGACGAGATGATCGATACGTTCACCGCTTCGGCCGAGAGAATGGGGGTTAAGGTGCACATGGCGGAGACTGTCCACCAAGGGCAGGAGATCATCAGGGAACTCGTTGGTTCGAAAAAGCTCATCGTCAAGGGAAAATCCATTACCTCCGAGGAGTTAAGCGTCAATGAAGTCCTGGAGGGGGAGGGCAACGAGGTATACGAGACCGACCTCGGGGAATTCATCGTGCAGCTTCTTCACGGGAAACCCATGCATATCCTCGCCCCGGCCGTGAACATACCAAAGGAGCGGGTTGCCGAGCTCTTCTCCCAACTCGCGGGAAGGGAACTTCCCCCGGATCCAGCCGAGCTCACCCGATTTGCCAGGAATTTCCTGAGGGAAAAATTCTTCCGGGCTGATATCGGCATGAGCGGGGCCAATGTCCTCACGGCCGATACGGGCTCCATTTTTCTCATCGAAAACGAGGGAAATATCCGCTTCGCCACCAATGCACCCCCCGTTCACATTGCCGTGGTTGGAATCGAGAAGATCCTTCCCAATTTTATTGATGGAACCCTCTTCGTGGAGGTAGCCTCCCGCTATGCGGGCTATTACGCGCCGACCTATGTCTCCATCATTTCCGGTCCCAGCAAAACGGGCGACATCGAGAAGGTCACCATTTGGGGGGTCCACGGGCCAAGGGAGGTCCACGTGATCCTCCTAGATGGTGGACGCAGGGAGGTGGCCAAGGATCCACTGCTCAGGCAGATGCTCTACTGCGTCCGCTGTGGTGCGTGCATGTATGAATGTGCCGTCTATCCCATTGTCAGCGGCCATTGGGGACACACATACATGGGCGGGATCGGCATTCCCTGGACAGCGCTTGTCGCCGGTGGTTGGGAGGTAGCCGCCCCCATGGCCTATGCCTGTACTCTGTGCGGACGATGCCGGGAATTCTGCCCCATGGAGATCGGCACGCCGGAGATCGTTGAACGGTTGAGGGAGGAAATGGCCCGAAGGGGCTATCTGCCCGATTACGTCAAGGAGATGGCCGAAAAAATATTGACCAAGGGAACCCCATACTAATCCCGAGACACCTGATCGGACAATCCCTTATCTTGCTTCGCATCTCTACCCTCCAATCGAGCCTTCTCGCCTTCATCGTCTTCAGATAAAAAAAGGAGGGGCATAGATCCCCTCTTTAAGTCCCGTTTAACGATCTCCTCGGTACTTCCCCGGGAAGGCGGAATCAGCTCTTCCTCGAGGTCTTGGTCATGAAGTGGCTAACCAGCTGCTGAACCTGTTTTCCCTTGCACTTCGGGCAACTGATCTTACCCTTCTCGTACTCACCCAGGCTCAGTATCGTGGTGAATTGCTTCTTGCATTTCTTGCAACGAAACTCGTAGGTAGGCATGCTCATCCCTCCTTCATTCCTATCCTTTTCTGCCCCTTGAAATCATACCGACCACTTCAGTTGCTGGTCGAAATCGAGAAATGGATCGCCCTCACCGGGTTCCCTGAAGAATGTCTTCTTCATATAGTCTAAGGCTCCGACATAGAACTCGAAATTCTTAGAGAGTTCCGAGTACAATCGGGACCCCGGCCGATAGAAAGCTTGATGATATTCGCTGACCGTCCGATAGGCCCTTCTCCCCTCCTCCAGATAGAAGTCCAAAAAGGATTGTCTTTCAACCCACTCCCGGAATATTCCCGCCATGAATAGGATATAATCGCCGATATGTCTTCGGATCTCCTTCTCCCTGTCCCATTGCTCGGAGTACCACGAGAGGTTGGCCTCCAGCAGCATTTCCACAGCGGTTTCCAGTCTTTTCCCGTGATACGTTCTTATCCGACAGAGGTTTTCCGTACGGGCGAAATTAGCCAAAAGGGCGGAGACGTAATCGGCGACCTCAGCATCCCTGATTCCCAAATCCCGAAAGCTTCGGCGCACCAACCAACTGAAGAAAGCAACAAGTCTCGGCGTCGGTGCGCCCGGTACGCTCGTTCTCATGAGTGACCGAATAATCAATGGGAATACTCGTACTGCAATAACTAAATATAAGCACCGGAAATGCGATGTCAATAGGAAAGCGAAGGGGAATGTGAGCAACACGTGACGGGGTAAATGCACGGACATGATGGGGGTAAAAGCGACACTCCAAGTAAGCCCGGAAAGAGATGGCGTTCTTACCTACCCCCCTTGCAGACCCTCTTCGCCTTTTGGAGGACCCTTTTCCGCCTGTGCAACAACGCCTCTCTCTCCGAAAAGCCAGGATAATCCGCCATCTCAAGGGCCCCCCGAACCATCTCCAGGGCCCTCGAGTAGTCCTTGACCCTGTGCTCGTAGTACTTGGCCAGCTCGACATAGGGGAAAGAGCTTCTCCCGCCGTCCCAGGATATCATATCCTCCCAGAGGGCAGCGCTCCTTTCCCACTGGCCGCTGCGCTTGTGCGCCAGCGAGAGAAACCTCATGGCCTCCCACCAGAAACACTCTTCACATTTCCTGAGGGCCTCCTCCAGGCAGGCGATGGCTTTCTCCATCAGTCCGTGTTCCATGAACAGCTTTCCCAGGACCAGCTGCTCGACCCCTCTTCTCGGATTGGCTGCCGAAGGATCATGGTAGGTCAAGTGGATTCGGTGGGCCAAGATTACCATGGAGAGGATATCCATTCTGTTGTGGTGAAATACCCGGCTTATCCTTCGGGCATCTCCCGTCCGGACGAAATCGAAGTAGAGGGAGGGAATCCACTCAGATGGGATATCGTCCCCACGATCAATATCCAGCAACTGTGCCTCAAGCGCCGTCAACCGACAGCTCTGGTACGCCCTTCTCCAAATCCTCCTGGAAGGGAATAAGAGGTCGTAATTGGGCTTATCGGCAAGAGGAGACTTCAGCCTCGATAGGATAAACCGAGTTTCCAAAAGGGGAACGTCGAAGTTCTTCCCGTTGAAGGTCACCAGAAAATCACAATGATCCAGGATTCCTTCCAGGAGGCAGAGAACTGCCATCTCCTCCGAATGGTTTCGCATAAAGAGCTGTTGGACGGCAAAACCCTCCTCCTGGAAGCAGCCAACCCCAACCATAAAGGCGTATGTCCCGGTGCCGCCCGCTAGCCCCGTGGTCTCGGTATCGAGGAACAGGGTCCGGTTAAAATCGATACCCTTGAGCCTCGGATCCTTAGTTATGAGATGGGCCGGATAGTGGGGCACTTCCAAAAGGTCCGCCAAGAGGGTCCCCCCGTGCCGATGGCCGTGACCATAGATCTCCCGTACCACAAACACGTCCCCAACGGGGGTTGAAACGAATTGGCCGTCCAACAGTTCCTCAATGGATTTGCCCTCGGCCGCATATCCCCCGCCCGTGACCCGAGCCCTTCGCGGCTCGATGAGCCGATCCAACCGCCTCCTCAAATCGGACAGGACCGGGGGCTTCTCCTCATCACCCTTTCGAGGGAAATAGGAATCCAATCTATCCCTTATCTTCACCCGTCTCCAAGGCCCTTTCCAGGAGGGACAGGGCTACCTCCTTTGATTTCGTTCCCAATTGCCCGGTGGGTCCAACACATGACGGGCAGCCAGATCGACAACCGCAGCGCGAGATCAGCTTGAAGGTATTTTCCAACATCTCCCTGTGCCCGTCGAACAGTTGGGGGCTAAACCCCACCCCTCCTGGGTAGTTATCGTAGATGAAAAGCGTGGGCTCGAAAGTTTCGATGCCCTCGATGGAAACTTCCTCCATCCCGGCGCTCGACTTGTAAACGCCCCTGCTCTCCCGGGATAGCCTCGCAAACCAGCGGGCTTTCCGATCGCCCACGCACCGTTGGATATCGTTAACGTCGCACATCAGGTGAAGCGAACCGACATAATGGAGCGCGTATGCAATGCCCAGTATTCCGTCGATGATCTCCCACCTACTGAACGGCGTTCCATCCAAAACCCTCTTTGGGAAGGTGAACCAGTAGGAGGTGGTATGCATCTGCTGGTCGGGAAGCTGGACCTTTCCGTAACCCACGTTCTCCGAGGTGTAGAATTTGATCTTCTTATATCCCACCACCTTGGTGGATACGGCAACCTCTCCGTGTTCGACCGAGGTTCCGCACTCCCTCTTTTCCTCAAAGCCNTCCAGGATGGAAACATCGGTGTAGCTTACGGCATCGGTATAGTATTCGGCCCTGCTTCGCCTGACGAAGGCCTTCCGATTCTCGTAATCGAGCTTTTCAACCTGGTAGAGCTCCGATTCACAAATATAGATAGCCCCTTCATGCAAGGTGGTGTGGGCACCGGCGAAATCGACCTCGGCAATGACTTTCCCCTGGGGGCTTTCGGTGGTGTCGACGACGAGGAAGTTCTCCTCCGATACGCTCCTCAAGCTGATGCCGTCGGCCGGGTAGCTGTCCTGCATCCAATGCCACCGATCCTCCAGGTGATGGACGACCCCCTTTTCGCCCAGATACTCCAGGATTTCGCGAAGATCCTCCCCTCCAAAGCTCTCCCCATCCTTGAAGGGAAGCTCGAAGGCCGCGCACTTGATGTGGCTCAGCAGAATGAGCAGGTTGTCGGGATTGATGAGGCCATGCTCGGGGGACCGTTGGAAGAAATAATCGGGGTTCTCCATGATGAATTGATCCAACGGAAGGGACCGGCCGATCAAAACCGCCAGGGAAAGGCCCGATCGCCTCCCCGCCCTGCCCGCCTGCTGCCAGGTGCTGGCAATGGTCCCGGGATACCCCCCGATAATGCAGGCATCCAACCTTCCGATGTCGATTCCGAGCTCCAAGGCATTGGTGCTGACCACTCCCAGCACCTTTCCGTTCCTGAGCCCCTTTTCAATCTCCCTGCGAACCTTTGGGAGATATCCCCCACGGTACCCCCTGACGAAATCCCGATTCCCTTTTTCCCGTTCGATTCGATCCTTAAGGTATTTGGTCAATACCTCCACGTTAAGCCTGCTGGTGGCGAATACGATGGTCTGAATTCCCCTCTCTATGAACGGGTACGCCAGGCTTCTGGCCGCACCGAGGTGGCTCCCCCGAATGCCAAGCTCCTCGTTGATTACCGGTGGGTTGTAAAAGAGGAAGAGCTTCTCCGACGAGGGTGCTCCGTTCTGGTCGATCAGTTCAACCGGGCGCTCAAGCAACTTCTCCGCCAACTCCCGGGGGTTGGCAATGGTGGCGGAACAGCAGATGAACTGAGGCCTCGACCCATAGAAATCGCAGATGCGCTTTATCCTTCGGAGCACGTTGGTCATGTGGGAGCCAAAGACCCCACGGTAGGAGTGAAGCTCGTCGATGACGATGTACCTCAGGTTCTGAAAGAGCTTGATCCACTTGGTATGGTGAGGAAGGATGCCCGTATGGAGCATATCCGGATTGGTGATTACGATGTCCCCTTGAGCCCGAATCGCCTTTCGAGCATCCTGGGGGGTATCCCCGTCATAGGTGAAGGTTCTGACGGGCTCTCCTATGGCATCGATAAGCTCCTGAAGCTCGGCCATCTGATCCTGGGAGAGCGCCTTTGTGGGGAAGAGGTAGATAGCCTTAACGGATGGATCGTTCAGCTTGTCGTTGAGGATGGGGAGGTTATAGCAGAGGGTCTTTCCCGAAGCTGTGGGCGTGACCACCACGATATCCTTTCCGCCGCGCACTGCCTCGAGGGCATCGCCCTGATGGGAGAAGAGCTGGGTTATCCCCCTCTTCTTGAGGGCCCCCATCAACCTTTCGTCGATGAAATCGGGGATGTTTACATACTTACCCTNCCTTCCCTCCAGCCGCTCCGCATGGGCTATGCAGGGAGCAATGTCCTTCGAGGAACTCCACCCCTTGACGATCTCTTCAATGGACACCCGCAAAACCTCAAAATGATTCAATTGAACTCTTTGAATTTATATCCCCTTTTCCCTTGGATGTCAATGAAAACTGACTTACTGTCCGGTCTTCCGACGGATTCCGTTCTCCCCGAACGTAATTTGGCGAAGCAGCGTGGCACCGATCAAGAATGGGCAGGTGGGCCGAAGGAAAGGCATGTAGCCTGGCCTTCAGGAATTGTGTAACCGAGGAATATCTGAAGTCGATTTAAGAATATCCGATGGAGCAATCCGCTGGATATCCTTTAGGAGCAATGGTTCAATCGCGAATCAATGATTTACAAATGGACGCCCTACATTAACCGGAGCTACCGAGCTCGAGAGCTACGCTTAGACTTTATTTCCTACCCGCCCCTTGGCTGTAACCAACCTAACTGCAACCTAACTGGGCAGATTGAAGAACCGGGTCGGATTTTCCAGGACTACCTTCTTAATATCGGCGTCCTTAATCCCCAGCTTCCGCATTTCCAAAACGGCCCTGGGTACCACCAGCGGGTCTGAGGGCAACGGGCTGGCACAGTCGCTATCGATCATGAGCCGGTCCAGATTCTCCTTGGCTTCCACTACCTTCGCAGCTTCCACAGGGGTCACGTTTCTCCAAGGCTGTACGGTTATCCCGGCAAGGTAGCCGATATCCCAGATCATCTTCACTACCGAGGCATTGGCATGGTCTATGAGCACTTTGCTCTTATCTAGCTTGGCATCGTCTATCAGTGATGCATACTTCTCGATCCACTTCTCCTTTTCGAGGAAGGGAGTATGAATAACCACCGGCACATTATGATCCTTGGCTATCTCGAGTTGTGCCTTGAATATCTCCTCCTGTATGGCCAGGTCGGGGCAGGTTTGGGAATTCGGCTCAAGGCCGATTTCCCCAATGCACACTACCCTCTCCTCTTTGAGGTATCTGGGTAGCGCCTCTATGACCTTCTCCCAATCGGTGGGAACGGACACCATGCTAATGCCCACCCCCGCATAGGCCTCTATGAGCTCCATCTTGGTCCTGGCCGGCTCAAACTTGGTTGCCCGCTCATAATAATCGAAAATCGTGTTTGCGGTTATGGTTACCCCCATATGGGGATAGTATACCTGCGTTACCACAGCCTTTATTCCGGCCAAGGACATCAAGGCCAACTCATCACGATTCCGGGACTCGATGTGAAGGTGGGGGTCTATCATTTCCATTTCTCTTTTCCTCCTCATTCTTTTCAGTGAAGGGAAGTGGAACTCAAGTGAGAAAAATTCCCTTTGTTGAAGGGGAAATATAAGATGAAATGGCCTTGTATGTCAAAGAAAAAATGTCCACAACATATGCGCCCTCGGGTTAAGCTATAGCGGAAGGAGAAGAAAAATAGCAGGTCCCCTGGTACCCACAGATTCAGAAGAAATATGTAACTGATGCCGATATAGAAAACCCTGAAACATCGATTGAACTCTTACTTGCACTTATCCCAGGTACGCCAGGCACTTTGTAATCGAATTCTATGTCCCGATACACAACATCGAACCCAATCTTGAATTGGGACTTCAATAAGTCAACGCCAAAACCTGTTTCCCAGCCGAAATCATCTTCAAATTCCCCGGGGGCCCCATCAAAATCGAAATCTCCATACACAACTCCTCCCTTCAGATAAAGGAAAGCCCAATCCAAAATATCAAGCCTCAATTTCGGGCCGAGCGACACAAAAACCATATCAATGTCCTCTGCGAAGGCATACTCACAGCGGCCATAAAGATTGAGATTTCTGTAAACTCTCATGCCCAGCTCAAGTGAAGTCTGGGCCGTATCACCCGTAAAGGAAAATCTCCTGGGACCGGACGGTGTCTGTTCCGTTATCTTGAAGTCACGAGCACTGCTCGAAGTATAGACACCGACATTGAGAGAAAGGGAGAATAAGCTCGCACTCGGGGAATATCCTTTACTTGGTTTACCTTCTGCCCTCTCTTTCTCCCGCAATGTAATTTCCCTTTCAGCGGCTCGTGGCTTTGAGGGTGGTTCACCGATCGCCTTTTCAATAGGTTTTTGGGGAACTTCAATGGAGGGAGCCCTCTCTTCTCTGCCTGCTGGCTCAGCCTCTCTCTTTTCTAATTCTTCAAATTCAACGGTCATTTCGTCGGGAAGAAAATCGTGGTCCACCTTTCTGGGTTTGTAATATGAGATTATTCCCTTTCTCAACAATTCCACCCCTTTCTCCATCGCTTCCTGTCGGTTCTTGAATGTTCCTATGTAGACTCGAAACCATTTTCCCTTACCCTTTACTGATTCATATTTATAAAAGACCTGTACGCCATGTTTGCTCAGATTTGAAACCTCAATTTCAGCACTTTTGCGCCTCCTGAATGAGCTGACATGGATGAGATAAATGCTGTCCTCTGCTTCCGCGGAGATCACAAAACCAGTAAGTGGGCTGTATAGGAGGAGTATTAGAACTGTAATCAATATCTTGAAGAAATATGTGATGCGGGGCAAGGAAATCACAATGTTGTGCGTTCCCTCTTTCTCTCGCTTTTCAGAGTATCTCACCACTCCTTTGCGCCATGTCTGACCAGGTGCAGGGGGAGTGTGCACCTGGTTCTCTGTGAGGGGTTTTATGCGGAGGATATCGTCAGCGTTATCCCCCATCAACAAAATCTCATCAGTCCTCCCGATGATCCGACTCTTCATGGTTATTCATTCCTCCTATCATCGTCATCGGGATTGTGAAGTAGAATGTCGAACCTTTCCCGGGCTTAGAGTCCACCCAGATGCGCCCGCCGTGCTGTTCCACAATCTTCTTGCAGATCGAAAGGCCGATACCGGTTCCAGGATAGTCGGCCTCCCTGTGTAAGCGCTGAAAGATCATAAAGATACGTTCGAAGTGCTCTGGATCAATGCCAATGCCATTGTCTTGCACCGAGAATAACCACTCATTTTCCTTTTTTTCGACCGAGACATGAACGCCAAGTGGGTCCTCGCCACGGAACTTAATAGCGTTGCCTATAAGGCCCTGAAACAGCTGAATCAGTTGTGACGCATCGGCCATCACGATCGGCAAAGGATCATGGCTCACTGCCACATCGTTCTCCTCA
>JGI2172J19969_10001679_pt1 | contig 10079 bp, 9 predicted proteins | sample DeeMarSWOR230_32_FD_19969 | JGI IMG/M metagenome (IMG submission 19969)
ATATCTGATAACAACGCAAAATCTTACAGCCTTTCCGCCGGATTAAATCTTCGTCCTTCCGACCGAATCGATATCAGCCTCTCTCCCCGGTTCAGTGATGGATTCCGGCGCCTCCAGTATTTAAGCCAAGAAACCATCGACGACCAGACCCATTACATCCTCAGCCGGATCGATCAGACCACCGTTTCATTCACTCTGAGGGTTAATTACACTCTGACTCCGAATCTCAGCATACAACTTTACACTCAACCTTACGTCTCAGCCGGAAAGTACAGCGAGTTCAAAGAAGTCATCCAGCCCCGCGCGGAAAACTATGACAACCGCTGGTACATTTTTTCAGACAGTGAAATTTTCTTTCAGGATGGTTATTATCATCTCCTGCCTCCAGGCGGTGGAGGAGATGTGTTCACTTTCGAAAATCCAGATTTCAATTTCAGACAGTTCCGTTCCAATCTAGTTCTCAGATGGGAATACCTGCCGGGTTCGATCCTCTATCTCGTCTGGACGAGAGGAATCAACGATTATTCATCTGACGGGAATCTTTCCCTTGGAAATGATATCCGGAGCCTCTTCAACTCAGACTCCAATAACGCTTTCATGGTCAAAATCAGCTACTGGTTTAATCTCTAGGTAACAGATATTTAATCCTGACCACAGAGTCAAATTCATATTTACAAAGCCAATTTTGTGGAGAATGATTTTTTTTCCGTCATTTTAGGAACCAAGATAAAACAAGGCTGGCTTTTTTTGCTGGTATGATAAGCTCCGTTTAAGGAGAATCCAGCTCGAAAAGCCAGCCCAGCTTTTTCTTATTTAAGGACTTTTCCTGAGATAACGAGGATTAAAGCTTTGTCTCCGCCGTCAAGCTTGGAGACACCCACAATAGTTTTTTCTCCGCTTTTTAGAGTAAAAGCCGTCTCGATAAGGCGAACATTTTTTTCTGTTTGTGTCGATGATCCTATTTTATGAACCCTATCATGGCGCAATTCAATATTGACTTGAAAGGTGTCTTCTTTCTCTTCTCTCACATAACGAGGTATTAACGCCAGCCTGAACTCATACCCGGACCCGCCAATTATCTGTTCGGAGTGCCTGCTATCCTGAACCCTCATCAAGGCAGACCCGATCTTGTCCAAAGTTTTAAAGCTCATGAATCTCTGCATCTCCTTCATCAGAGGGTCAGACTCCAATCCCTTACTCGAGGCCCTTTTCCCGGCCACTTTCACCTCTTCAAGCTCCTCTTCAAAAGAACCGACAATCAGTTCCACGGTGAACAGGATATCCACCGGCTTGACATCGATTTCATTGACAACCGAAAGCATCTTATCAACGATTTCAGGAGTGTCCTGGATCGTCACGATATTCAGTTCATCATTGATCCTTATCCGACCATATTCACTCTGATAACCCATGAGGAGTTCATAAATTTGCCTTGCTCTTATGTATTTGAGCTTGACAAGCTCCTTCCTCAATTCTGGCTTTGGCACCTGACTTTCTGACGTAAAAGCGCTTAGAGTAGTCGCGCCCAATAAGACAAAAACTAGCAAAGTCCCTATCGATCTTTTCATTTTTTAACCTCCAATTCAAAATTTTTATCGAAAAACCAGACAATTTTCTGGCCCGTTTCGGGCAAAACCATTGTCATTTTAACCACTTCCTGTTGAGATTCCTGGAATGCGCTTCTCAAAAGCTGCGCCTGAGTTCGATAGAGAAGTTCTGAACCTGGCGCTGCCCCTTCACCAATAGAGAAGGGCTTTATGACAAAGAGAAGACTCAAAGCCACAGCCAAGACGCCCATCAAAGCGAAGGCCCAGGCTTTCTTGAACGGCCAGGGAGCCAGAGGCGAGATTACGGATTCTTTTTCTTTGACAGCCTCTTGAACCGCCTGCTGCCACTCTCTCTCCACCCAGTCCGGCTTATCCTCTTCAAGCCATTCCTTTGTTTTCTCGAGCGCCAGGGAATAAGAATCGTATTCCTGCTGGCACTCGGGACATGTTTCAAGATGAGCCGTGATGGACGAAATTTTGGATGGGGAAATATCCGAACCCACCATAAGCGGAAGCCAGCGTCGGACCTTTTTACAGTTCACTTTTCACCTCTTTTCTGAAGCCAAGATTTGATTGTTCAAACTGCGCCCGGATTTTCTTCCTGGCCCGGGACAGATGGGTGCGAACGCTCAGAGAAGAGCATTTGAGAATTTTTGATGTTTCTTCGACTGAGAAGCCATCTCCATCCCGGAGAAGAAAAACGGCTTTTTCCTTGGGGCTCAAATTCTGAAGGCAGGATTCGATCTTTGTGCCGATTTCTCTGTTCAGGAACTGCTTTTCAGGGTCCGAACCGCCGTTAACAGCCTGCCTTTTTTGGCTTTCAATGATGTCCTCGGATTTCTTTCTCTTCCTTAAATAATCATAGGCAGAATTCATGGTGATCTTGTAAACCCAGCTTTTGAAGTTTTTCCCTTTCTCAAACCTATAGAGGTATCTGTAGATTTTGATCAAAGCCTCCTGGCAAATTTCTTTTGCTTCTTCAATGTTTCCTGTCATTCGGTAAGCCATGTTTAAAAGCCCCTGTCGATGAGGCCGGAGAAGAGGCTCAAAGGAGGATTGGTCTCCTTCGAGGACTTCACTGACCAATACATCTTCATCCTTCATCCACATTAATATACTTGTCTTTACCTGAAAATGTTAAGGGGGAAAATACATTTTTTTTTATGAGATTGCCGCGCTTCGCTCGCAATGACATAAAAGTATTCAATTTAAGGATTCATTCAAGGTTTTTATCCCTTTTGAAATTTTTTCATCGTTTATGGTTGCAACTATTTTCGCATGATGATTGTTGACTAATAATAGGAAATAATTTATCTTGTAATCTATGGCTTTCGCTAAAAAAATTCGGACTTTATGAAAGTCAAAATTAAGACTTACAGGAAAAAGACCGAGCCCCGACGCATCCACCTTCTCCTTTTCACTCTTTTCTCTTTCTCTCTTTTTCTCGTCCTGAGCTTCATCCCCAAAAAAGAAATCCAGTCAGAAGTCACCATAACGACGCCAGCTGCGGAGATTTCTGATCCTTCGCCTCCCCTGGAAAAAAGCAAAAAAACCATCCGATGGGGAATGACCCTGACAGATATCCTGGCGCCGTATGACTTCACTCCGACTGAGATATACGATTTGAGTCGGAGTGTCAGACCCGTCTATGACCTGTCTAAAATTAAAGCCGGCCAGGAAATCAGGGTATACACGAATCCCCAGGGAGAAGTCGTTTCTTTCGAATACGATATCGATGAAAAAGATTACCTCCTCATCCAGAAAAAAGAAGGCATCTATACAGCCGAGATAAAAAAGATTCCGTACGAGAACAGAGTTAACATGATCTGGGGAACCATCCAGGATTATCTCATTTCTGCTGTCAATAAAGAGAACGAAGGCGTGCAGCTGGCTCTCGACCTTGTTGACCTCTTCGCCTGGGACATCGATTTTTATGCTGACCTTCGCAAAGGGGATTCGTTTAAAATCCTCTTCGAAAAAAAATATCTCGACGGAAAATTTGTCGGCTATGGGAATATTCTCGCTGCAGAATTCACCAATCAGGGCAAGGCATTCCAGGCCTTCCGGTACACTTATTCTGATACAAAAGAATCGGATCACTACGATTTCGAAGGTGATTCTTTGAGAAAAACATTCATGAAATCCCCAATCCGGTACGATAGAATCACATCCCGCTTCAGCTATAACAGGCTCCATCCCATCCGAAAGGTCTACCGTCCTCATTATGGAGTGGATTATGCGGCCGCAGTCGGTACCCCTGTTCAAGCCACAGCCGACGGGACAGTCATCTTTGCCGGACGGAAAGGGGCTTCAGGGCGCATGGTCGGAATCCGGCATCAGAACAGGTATGAAACCCAGTATCTTCATCTCAGAGCAATCGTTAAGGGAATAGAAAAAGGAGTGAAAGTGAGAGAAGGACAGGAGATCGGGTATGTGGGTTCATCCGGAGAGTCCACCGGCCCTCACCTGGACTACAGGATCAAGAAGGATGGAAAGTATATCAACCCCCTGGCCTTCAACCCCGAGCCAGTCAGCCCCCTCAGGCCAGAATTCCTTGAGGATTTCAAGAAGGTTGCCCAAAATTACCTACTCCTCTTTGATGCCTCCCTCTTGGTTTCCTCCTGTTCCGGCGATTCTATGACTCTGTAATTCCCATTGAAGAAAAAGGGGACTGTCCCCTTTAGTCCTTATTATAAGAAAGGAAGGGACTGTCCCCTTTTTGGAGTAATAAGTAAGGTGTCGGCAGATTTTATGAATAATTCAGGGGACTTGTGTTATTCACGAGTCGAGGTTGCCGGAGGTACGAGGCACAGCGCATGAAGCTGTGGTCGTCCACCGCGATTGCGCTGTAACGAAGTAGATGCGGTGAGATCGGCTCGCCCGAAGGGGAAAAGATGTCGACATAGGATGATTAGTCGTCCTTAAAAGGTGATTTTAAGTAGGGTGTCGGCAGATTTTATGAATAATTCAGGTTAGTCCGGAGTCCTCTTGTAGTCCAAGCCACAATCAGAATCCTAATATGAGGCGGTAAAGATTAAACGAGTGGGAATCGATCTGTTGAATTTAAAGAGTGGACGAATCAGGCCTGATTCATCCGAATTTTGGACTCCTTATTTCTTTCTCGCACTGCCGCGTGAACTTCCTCCCCCGCTCCCTTTGCTGCTTCCTCCTCCGCCTGAGCTCTTTGAGCTTGAAGAGACGGCTCCGCCTGAGGAACTTGAGCCTGAACGAGAAGAAGAAGACAGACTCGGGCTCGAATAATAACCACTGCTTCTTACTGAAGAACTCCCTGTCATCGTCACCATATTCCTGGATCGACGCACTGACCTTGAGGACAGACCGAGCTCGGGGCATTTTATTTCATTTGTTCGACTGGAATATTTCAAGGAGACACCCATCCGGTGGGCAACTCCTGCATCAGGATTCCAGTCCCTGATGTGGGCAATTGACCGATTCGACCTTCGGGACTTCGGTATTGATACACTTATGGGCACGGCTGAAATAAAACGAGCCTGCCTCTCTTGAGAATCTGATGACACGCTTCCGGATTTATCCTCCGCAGTATCCTTCTTGTTCAGGGTTATGGAACGCACGGCATCTGACCGAGAATTGCCTTCTTTATTTATCTTTCCAGAAGCACCTGAGAGGACATCTTCTTCCTGCAGAGATCCAGTCTCGTTCTTCCGGTATATTCTGACGGCCTCACGATGGGGATTTTCAATGGTTTCATTCGGCTGGAGGCTCTTCTGGAGGGGCAAAGGAAGTTTGTGAAAGACGACCGCTCTTTTATGAATCCCAGCCTCGTTTAAATCCCCTTTTTTCACAACCACAGTTTGTTCCATATTCTTGTGCATGGAAGCCAGAATCCTTTCGTCCCCTCTCTCCAATGCAGAGACAACTTTCTTCAACGTCCCTTTAAGTTCTCTCGGCAGCGGATAAGCCGAGGCAGATTTCTGCAACTGGCGTTTACTGATTCGGCCGTAATAAATCCCTTCTTTTTCTTTGCGAAGGAGTTCTTCCCAGCCAGGGTCGAGAGGAGAATCAGGGTATTGAGGATTGAACAAGTAAAAATAGGGATACCTATGATAAGAGTCGCACAAATACCAGTCCCAGAACGACCAAGCTCTCCAGCCGCAATAATCCGCCCAGGTGTGAAAGGATACCCAGGCAGGAGCAAATGCGGAGCCGGGAATCCACAACCAGCCGCGCTTCTTGTTCCATATCCAGAGGCCGAGATGATGGGGCACCCACCCCCAGGATTCCATCGGCACCCAGAAAAGCTGCCCGTTCACTTCTCTCCACTGGCCGTAATAGTATGGCTGCCAGGTTCCCCACGGATAATAATCGTTGTAATCACAACGCCAGACATAGCCATACATATCGTCGTAGATCCATTCTCCATACAGATTGGAATATTTCTGGGCAAAATAAACGACTGCCCTGGGGTATCTATAAATGGGTTTGGGGATGACACTCATTCCCTCATGAAGTTCCTCAAAATTTTTGTTTATGGAGACATTCCACAACTCAAAATTTTCATCCTCTTTGTATTCTCCCTCAAGAGCCTGATGGCCTCTGGAAATCGTTATCGTTAACCTCATTTCTTTCGTTAAAATTCTTTCCATTAAGCTGTCTTCATTAGGTCCGTAGAGGATAAAGGCTTTTCCAAACTTGACTTGAATGTCCGTCCCTCCGTCTTCTCTCGCCGCAATCAGGGCGACTGTCCTGTGCCTCAATTTCGTTGATGCATTTGGAGTGATCACCTGAAAAATCTCCGGATAGTTATACCTCTTATACATGATATAGATCTCCCCTTTATTGAGGAGAAAATTCGTGACCTTTCTGTGTGAACTGAGGCTTTTGGCCATGATGGTTTCGATGACCAACTCCGTATTGAAATCCAATCTGATGATCGTTCCTGTGTCTAACTGAACCTCACAGCGCCGGCTCCCAGTGGTGCGGATGGTGTCTCCCGGAAGCAGAGGAAAATTCAGCACAGCCACTCGAGGGGCCTCTTCTCCTTCCCGAATCACCACAGGATCATTCCCATCATGCTCAACTTCGGTATAGGTTATATGGCCAAAATAAATATCGGTTTTCGGTGAGTGAATGTATTCATAGTTGGATTGTGACTGAAGGAACTGCGGAAGCGAACCAATCAAGGCAAAGGCTAAAATAAGTGTCAATCTTTTCTTTATCATTTTTTTACCCCTCCTTTCCATTGTTCTCGTAAAAAATATTTGCAAACTTTGTGCCAAATAGCACTTGGCTAACAGAAAGATTTTAAGCCAGTTATCTGTCCTCTTATCCAGCCACGTGTATCTTTAAAGAGACACTCCTTTTCCAGCCTGAAAACACAGGCCATTATCTTTATTACTTCCATGGCTCTTTTCTTGTCGGGATTCTCCTCATGGATTCCTGTTGACATTAAGAAGCCAAAAAACTTAGAATTGACTAGCCTGGATTATTCACGAGTCGAGATTGCTGTAGATGCGAGGCGCCGGCACATGAAGCTGTGGTCGTCCACCGCGATTGGGCCGCAACAAAGCAGATGCAGTAAAATCGGCTCGCCCGAAGGGTAAAAGATGCCGACATAGAATTATTGAATGGACATAAAAGATAGTTTGACTCTTGATGTTGAGAAAAATATACCAAAAGAGCTCATATCATTGAAAATAATGTATAGTGTCGGCATATTTAATATGAATAATTCAGGCTAATTAATAAGACAAACAAGACTTATTTTAGAAGGAGGTTTTAATGAAAGTCACCCTCAGCGTTCTCAAAGCGGATATAGGCAGCATTGGCGGTCACATCACGCCAAGCCAGGCGCTCGTCGATGAGGTCAAGAGCTTTGTCAAGGAGAACGGCAAAAACCTGCTGATCGACCATTACATCAGCCATACCGGAGACGATATCGCTATCCTGTGTACTCATGATAAGGGCGTTTCAGACGAAAAAATACATAAATTGGCCTGGGATGCTTTTATAGCCGGAACAGCTGTCGCTAAAAAACAAGGACTCTACGGCGCAGGTCAGGATCTGCTCAAAGATGCCTTCAGTGGAAACATAAAAGGAATGGGCCCGGCTGTTTCAGAGATGGAATTTGAGGAACGGCCTAACGAGCCCTTTGTGTTCTTCGCCGCGGATAAGACTGACCCTGGTTGTTACAACCTTCCTTTCTACCTGGGATTTTGTGATCCCATGTACAATGCAGGACTCATTCTCAGCCCAAAAATGAGTGACGGCTTCACTTTCCGCATCATCGATGTCGAGCACACCGAAAAAGATAAGATCATCGATCTTAATGCACCCGAGGAAATCTATGACATTGCCGCCCTGCTCCGCGATAACGAAAGATATGTCATCGAGAGCATTTATTCCCGCGCTTCAGGAAACCAGGCAGCGGTTGTCTCCACCACACGACTGCACAACATCGCAGGAAAATACACTGGAAAAGATGACCCTGTCGCCCTGATCCGGGTCCAGGGAGAATTCCCCGCAACCGGAGAGGTGCTGGCTCCCTTCCAGATCGGGCATTTTGTCGCGGGCTTTATGAGAGGCAGCCACAATGGTCCTCTCATGCCCTGCAAGCTCAACTCGACAATCTCCTTTTTTGATGGGCCCCCGGTGGTCACCGGCGCCGCCTTTTGTGTGAGAGAAGGAAAGCTGACAGAGCCTGCAGATGTATTCGACCACCCCTACTGGGATCACGTCAGAGATCAGATATCCGAGAAAGCCACAGCCATCAGACGACAGGGATTTTCCGGTCCAGCCATGCTTCCTTACAGCGAGCTCGAGTACGGAGGCATTGTGGAAAAACTCGAAAAACTGGAAAAGAAATTCAAGCTCGTCGGCTGACAAGCCTTTCATCTACTGATTGTCTCTGAAGGTTCGTCCTGACAGGGCAGAATCTCGAGTGGAAAATTCTCTACTGAAATCATTATGACAAAATACAAAAATCCCATCCCTACTGTAGACATCATTATCGAGGTCCAAAGGGAGGACGGCAAAGAAGGAATTGTGCTGATAAAGAGGAAGAATCCTCCTCACGGATGGGCCATTCCGGGAGGATTTGTCGACTACGGTGAATCCTTAGAGGAAGCGGCTGTTCGAGAAGCCAAGGAAGAAACTTCTCTCGATGTACAGCTCAAGACGCAGTTTCATACCTACTCCGCCCCGGACCGGGATCCCCGTCAGCATACAATCTCAACGGTTTTTGTGGCCTCAGCTCGAGGAAGGCCGAAAGCAGAGGACGATGCGCAGGAAATCGGGATATTCACAGAAGAAGAAATCAATTTTTCTCTTGCTTTTGACCACAATAGGATACTCACTGATTATTTCGAACAAATAAAAAAGAAAAAATAAAAATTTTAAAGAAGGAGGACAAATGGGAGGAGGCGCTTATCATGAATCAATGGACAAGCTGACGAAAGAAACTCTGGAATTGCACCGAGCCATTCAATCACTCATAGAGGAGCTCGAAGCGATTGACTGGTATCAGCAAAGAGTGGATGCGACTGAGGATGATGAATTGAAAGAAATTCTGGCTCATAACCGGGATGAAGAAAAAGAGCATGCGGCAATGGTTCTGGAGTGGATAAGGAGGAACGATGAAGCCATGGCTGAAGAGTTAAAAACCTATCTCTTCACCGATGCAAAAATCACCAAAATCGAAGAAAAAGACTGAAATCGAATTAAAAGACAGTCGCAATTTATTATTATTGTTTATAAAATAGATAAAAGGATTGGATTGCCTTATCGAGGATAGATCGAAAGGAAAGAGCATGAGTGACACGAAAAAAAAGAAGACTGACCCGGTGGTTGATTCAGAGCTCAAGGAACTCCATAAAGTCTGGGGACCTGTTGAAGCAGAGATTATCAAAAGTTATCTCGAAAGCAACGGCATTGTCTGTATCCTCAGAGGAAGGGTGGTTCAATCCGTCCATCCTTTTTCGGCAGATGGTCTGGGTGAGATAAAAATCCTTGTGTCAGATGAGGACTATACTAGGGCCCAGGAACTCCTCAAAAAAAAGGTCGATATCTAGTCAAAGAGAAAAAAAGCTAAAAAAAGGGGACAAGTTACTTTGGGGACTGTCCCTTTCAGTCCTTATCTTATAGAAGGATAGGGACTGTCCCCTTTGTTACAGTAACCTGTCCCCTTTTTGACTTTCCTTTTTTTTCTTTTTCCCTTTCTCTCCGAAAAAATCCCGCTTTCGATTCTTTTTTATTGGGTTGTTAAGTACTCTTCTCTGCCCGCCTGTATCCTTTATATAGTAGCGTCGCGCAATATTACACAATATCTAGAAAACAGTAAAAATAAATACTATTTTTTTGTATCTTTTCCTTGACATCGGGAATTTTCTCCTCTATATTAGTGGAAAACGGGACGGAACGGGACAAAATGGGAAGTTTTTTACTAGGAAGTTATACGGCAAGATTCGACAGAAGCAGTCGAATAAAAGTCCCTGAAAAATTCCGCGCTGCCATTGAAGAACAGTACGGAAAAGACCTGTTCATCACCTCCCTGGC
>JGI2172J19969_10001685_pt1 | contig 10054 bp, 6 predicted proteins | sample DeeMarSWOR230_32_FD_19969 | JGI IMG/M metagenome (IMG submission 19969)
GTCTCTATCCAGCCGGGATACCAAAAGCCAGCCCAACTGCCGCTTTCCACGTATCTATTCATAGTGTTGACAATCATAGTGTCAACGCTACTGTACCCTGAAGGGTCTATGTAACGCATTGTGATATGAATCTTGTAGGGCTCGGAGTAGTAGTCATAGGTGAAGTTCATGAACCCAGAGGCCAGAAGTTGTCCGAAGGGATCATATGTATTCAAGGCGTAGTTTGCGTACTGACCTTCAACTGGGCTTATAAGTGGGTAGTGCACAGAGACAAACTTTGTCCTGATGTTGTTGAGAGTGATATTTTCACCTGGTACAGGTTGCGCGTACCCTGTAACGTTGTAGATCGCTTCTGTCGCGGGACTCCACGAATAGCTTATTGTATACGCTGTGCCGTTCACGAGTTCAGGGATTGTGGCGTTGNCTGCTATTGTGCCGTTTATTAGAAGAGTCAGCTCGACATTAGTTTCGTTGTTTAATCCCCGGTTGCGAACTGTTGCATTCAGCATAATGGTTTTGCCTGGTTCGAGGTAGTTTGGCGCGTCCAGACGCACTACTAACTCATGCTCTTGCTTCTCGCCCACCAGCCAATCTATCATGTTGTTGGCAAGCTGCATATTGTCTCCACGGGAGATGGCATAATCGTAGACTGTGTGTTCGTCAGCAATGCCTATCACCTTTCCGAAGCCTGCCTCAGATGCTGCGAGCATTACGTCGCCAGATCCATACCCATCCCGAATCAGACTTATTGAAGTAAAGTTGAGGAGGAGTTGAGAGACAGGGGAATCAAAGTATGCCAGTGCAACCCCCTCAGTTATGTCGTGGGGCGTTATATCGCTTGTATATCCCCACCAACCGGTGTAATAGTCCCAGAAAATGTCAGCGAAACCTGTAAGGCTACTGTATATCCAAGGACTGTCATCACCGATAACCAGTAGCCCTCCGCCGTCAAGCACAAAGCCTTGAATAGCCGAGACTTCATCGAAGGAATAATCCGACCACGCCTGTGGAATAACTAGAATGTCATAACCGGCTAGAACCTCAGGAGTAATCACCCCGTCCGAGTAAGAGTCAACCACATAGCCCCTAGCCGTAAGGTTCGCCACCCATAAGCTGTAGGCGCCGATTGCGTCGCAACGAGTCTGATCGAAGAGCACAAAGCCAAGAGCATACCTGACCATAATCATCTCCGTCACCACGTTGTTATCAGTCATCGTCTCTCCCGGAACTGGAACCACGACCAAGGTCACGTTGTAAGTCCCCTCAGCCAATGGCATCCACGAAAGCGTGGCGGTTCCTAGAGTGCCCCTAGCTAGGTTGGTGATATTTGCGGAATCTGTTTGGTTTCCGTCGACCAGCAGCAAAACTGTTACATTTTGTTCGTCGGTTGCTCCGAAGTTGAGCACATCTACGCTTAAGGATACAACGTCCCCAGGCTCGATGTGGGACGGGCTTTGCCAGTTGAAGACNAGAAGATCATGGTCTGGCGGGGCTTGCTCAACTGCTTTTCTTGCATTGACTCTTCCGTGTCCATAATAGANGTCGNAGCCTGGATCTCCCAAATCATCTGATGTAAATCTTAATTGAGCTCTAATCCAATCCNTAGACACGTTGGGGAATTGGCTCCATATTAGGGCCGCTACTCCTGAAACATGGGGACAAGCCATAGATGTCCCATCCTTATAATCATAGGAGCTGCCCAGAATCGTTGAGTAAATATTGACTCCTGGAGCTGCTAACTCAACCCAATCCCCGAAATTAGTGAACGTTGCAGGGTAGTCATTGGAGTCCGTCGCTGTTACAGCAATGGCTTCATCGTAGGCTGCAGGGTACAGCTTGTTGCTCCAGGCTTCATTACCAGCAGCGGCAACCACCAACACGCCGCTGTCGTAGGCATATTTAACGGCATCGTGGATAAGCATGCTTTCACCATAACCCCCCCAACTATTGCTAAGAATGTCTGCCCCCTGGTCAACAGCGTGGATAATAGCGTTGGCAAGATCGTCCTCCCATCCGTTGCCGTATTCATCCAATCCTTTCTCTGCCATAACTGTGACATTGGCGACTCCGGCGATCCCAACGGAATTGTCTATGAGCGCTGCAACTATTCCTGCACAGTGAGTGCCATGTCCATTATCGTCAACAGGGTCCGGGTCATCATTAACCCAGTCCAAACCCCCAACCACATAGTTCTCAGCGAGGTCTGGGTGGGTATACTGAACACCAGTATCGATTACAGCTACGAGAACTGAGTGGTCGCCTCTAGTCGTATTCCACGCCCAGTCAGCTTCAATTTTCTGCGGTCCCCACTGCAAATTCCAGCAGGAGTCATCTGGAACAAATTGAGTCCGAAACCTCATATTGGGTTCTACAAATCTAGCAAGGCTGCTCGCCTGAATCTGCCGCGAAAACATGGCCGCAAGCTCCAAGGGGACGTCAACGACCAAGGCGACGACTCTATCTCCCATCGAAACAGTGTTGACCAGCTTTCCCCCGTTCTCAATAACTAGACCAGTGACCCTTTCTTGGCTATTAACCTCCCCGGACAAGCCAATAACCAGCTCAACTGAGTCGTTATCAGCAACGGCAAAGCTGCCCCACTCTTCAACCCCGTCAAAGACCACGTTCCTCTCGGAATCAAACAGTCGGAAGAAACCTGAACCCAGGACGTCTGTGTTCCCGATTCCGGTCTTAGGGTCGTCACTCAACGTGTCAAAACCAAGTCCCCCAGAACGAATGTCATGGCCGCTTGTTGTGGCTTGCATTTGAGGATCCACCAAATCCTCAGACTTTTCGCTTTCTTCGGCCAACAGGGCATGACCCAGGCCCACAGCGAGACAGTTCATCACAAGCATAAGCAAAACTAGAGCAGTTGAACTTAGAGTTCTTAACCTCAATTCTCCAATTCTTCCCCAATTCTTATGCGCCATACTTAAGCGCGAAGCTATATAGATAGCCTTCTAGTACATATGGTTTATCGTGGAAAGCCCCTCTGAGGGATGGTTTCCGATTTAAGCTCAATTTCAAGGAAAAAAGTCAATTCGAAGGCACGCTAACAGTTTCAAAACATTGGAGCTATCTAGGCTTGAAGAGTCGACGGGCCTTTCACAAAGTTTTTGAGCTCCCTCTTGTCAGTTGGGAAAGGAAAGAGGATCATGAAAGCCCTACTAGGGCAGACAAAGAACCTGCTTCAACGGAATTTGCCACTCCATAACCTGAACAGAGACTTGAAAATACTATTCGTGTCAAACATTGTTGCCTCTTTCGGTGATGGTCTCACCATTTACCTCCTCCCGCTGTTCATAAGGAATCTCAACGCCACGCCAGAAGACGTAGGCTTTCTGTTCTCTGTTCTGACGCTAGCATCAGCAACGACAATAATTCCAGGAGGGTTCCTAGCAGATAGATATGATCGGAAAAAGATTATGATCCTGGGCTGGGCAGTATGGATTCCGGTGCCACTCTTGTTTGCATTTGCCGCCGAATGGACGCAGCTCCCTCCCGCTATGTTCCTCTATGGAATCTTGCTTTCCGGCCCAGCCTCTAGCATCTACATTGTTGAACGTGCTCAAGAAGAAAGGATAACATCAACTTTCACTATACTCGTCTCGGCCTGGGGCATAGGATATACATTTGCGCCAACTGTTGCTGGCTATTTGACAGAAGCGGTCGGGATGCAGCCGGTATTCCTCCTAACTACTTTGTTGTACTTCATCACATTAGTGTTGCTGACGCGAATAAGCAGCCAACATCCCCCAGAAGGCCGGCTTTCCAGTCCAACTACCCAAGAGCCCTCATACGCCCCGACCTCAAGACTTCGGAGGATACTGTTACTCACTGCCCTGCTTGCCTCTGCGATGTTCGTTCTCTCCCTCATTTTCCCACTAGTACCGCAGTTCCTAAGTGATGTGCAAGGCTATGATGTTGCTCAAATCGGGATCCTAGGCTCGTTCACCTACCTGGGCGGTGCAATCCTGTCGCCACTGGTAGGGAGAATAGGGGACAAATATGGCAAAACAACATCCATCTCGGCAGCCATGGTTCTTGTTGGTCTTGCGTTGTGGATGTTCACTTCAGTCAGCAACTTCCTTGTACTCATTGCAGCCTCCTTCTTACGAGGGGCATCTTTTCCTATGTGGTCCTTCATCGGTGCCATTATAGGATCCATCGCACCACCCATGACAAGAGGCAGATGGATTTCCCTAGTTCAAACGGCGACTCAAGTCGTAGGTATAATGGCTCCTTATGTAGGCGGCATATTGTATTCAACCTCTCCGAGAACGCCATTTCTCATTGCTATAGCTGCCTCCTTAATCCTTTCTCTGCTGGCCCTGACCAAACCCTTCAGAAAGTAGACCCTTGTAGGCTCCAGTTCGATTATCTGTGTATAGTCGGCTTAGGAGCTGGAAAATGATCGGTTTGGGTGCTACTTGGCATCTGAAGCCGAAAAAGCCTTCGCTATTCTTTGGAACTCTCTAGTGAGGGCAGATAGGAAGCTGATCCTCTCTTCGATTTTTCGTCTGTAGGCAGTAGTAAGTGAGTTTAACTTCGGCATAGCGTCCTTCATGACGGTAATGAGAAGGTCCCGGTGCTTTTCTTCCCTCAAATCTCTCAATTCTACACTCCCGCTTTTGTGCAGAACCACAAGCAGTCCATTAGGATCTACCCCTGCCTGTTCGGCGTCTCGCATTCCTTCTGGAAGCACTTTCACTGAGATAGGTATTGTTCCTGCAATCGGTTGCATGAGTTTCAAGAATGATTCGAAAAATGCCGCCACCAGTCTTTTCTCTTCGGAAGCCAATTCGCAAATCTGCCCCACATTATCTTGGAGCTTCTTCAGTGAGTCAAGAAGCTCCTCAAATGGTGTTTGAGCCGAGGAACCGCGCTTTGACCCTTCCTCAATTGTGAAACGTCCGGTTCCCTGAGCGAGAGAATTGGCTTCTTGGCTCATGCGCTTCGTTACCTCGTTTAGTGTTTCGAAAGCAAACTGCTAAAAACACTTGTATGTTACGTCCCTTCACGCACACGCTTGATTAACGCGTCAGGAAATGAGCCCTTTCTCCCGCATGGGCATGCATGCGTTTCTGGGTAAGAATAGCGTATCGCAAGTCGTAGTACGCAATATTTATATTTTGTTCCCAGCTCTTATATGATGTTGAGGCGACATCTTTTGAGCTACGGGCGTCAAGGGTTGAGGGAAACCAAGGAAGCCAGCCGAATTCAGGAGGTTGCCTCACTCCGGCGAGAGAACTGCAAAATCACAGTGTCGATAGACAAAGAACGCCCCATGTCCCAGTCGCCTCTTTACGAAAAGTATGAAATTCAAAAGTACGACCTGCATCCCAACTACAGCTTCGCACATCTATACGACATGATCCCCCGAAACACCCCCGAATACATCGACAGTGGACAGCGCTACGTGGAACGAATCGTCCGGGCACTGTACTACTTCAAACAATGCTCTCTCATAGGACCCTCAGGAACCGGCAAAACCCACATAGTCTACCTTGTGGCAGAACTATGCGGCCTGCCAATCTGGGAGATCAACTGCGGCCTCCAAACATCTTCATACGACCTAATTGGACGTTTCATAGGTCTTGGAAGGGAGAATTGGATCGACGGAATGGTCACCCGATGGCTGAGACTAGGAGGAATAATGTATCTCGACGAAGCCAACATGATGAAACAAGACGTCGCCACCAGGCTTAACCCAGTTCTTGACACCAGAGGTCATCTTGTACTGAACGAAAAGGACAACGAAGTTGTCGAAAGACACAAGTATGGATACCTTGTCATCAGCATGAACCCTTATTCGGCAGAGTTTTCCGGAACAAAACCGCTGAACGCCGCTATGAGAAGGAGAATGGCCGTGTGGATAAACTTCGATTACACCAGCGTGGGAAACAAAATCTCCCCCGTAGAAGTGAAAATGCTCCAGAAGAGAGCAAAAGTCCACGAAGACACGGCGTACAAAATCGTTCAGGCCGGCGCAGAGCTAAGGAGACAATACAAAGCCGGAGATCTTCCCTATGGTCCATCCCTAGGCGACCTCATAAACTGGGCCACTCTTATCCACGACGGCAACACAGCAAACGTCGCAGCTGAAGAAACCATAATTGCATTGACAAGCGACAACACCGAGGTTCAGGAAGATGTCAGAAGAATCATTCAAAGCTTCTTTCCAAAGCCTCAATGAACCGGATTGAAACAAGAGATGGGACTTCTTGAATATGCTTGGTCCGTCTCCTGCCAGAAAGACAACGAGAAAACGAGAATTCGCATAGATCCAGAACTGGAACAACCGACTCTAAACGCGAATAAGAAAGGCTTCAACATAACTCTGCCTGCTCCCTCCGTGTCGGATCAAGAAACCATATCCTTCTTGGGCTTTGATTTCCCGAGTGATGCTAACGGCAAGTATGAAGTTGGAAGACTATTCAGGGCGTGTGTCCTCCATTTGACCGCCCACACTTTGATCCCAAATGAAGGCGGAAAAGCGTTCTTGTCTTCAACAAAACAAACCTCGCTTGAAACTTTTTCTGAAACCTTGGTCGCTGATGTCTACGTCAACGCCTATATTTTGGCGCATCACCCCCACGCACTGGCAGATTTAGCTTTCGCGAATTCCCTTGCCTTACTCAAGATGAAAACTGTTGAAAGAATCCTCAACCCGGCTACAAGAATAATGACAGCTTTGCTTTCAGAAATGAACATAGGCTTCGTGAAAGGACGGATGTCCTCAGACGAAGAAGGCGCAACCAATCAACTGGCCCGACAGTTAAATATTCTCAAAGCAAAGATGTCTGCATCACTTGCAGGCGAAGACGTAGGAGTGAAAGAGGAGCTTGAAGGAGCAGCGGCCGCTGTTAGCCGAATCCTCGAATCATACGGCCCAATTCTAGAACTGCCATCGTTGCCATACGCCGAAAAAATCGGCCCCTGCACGGTCTTCTCAACCACGGAATCGGGAGTTCAACCCGATTCTGAAATATCAAGAGTTTTCAAGAAATCACTGGAAACCCTGGGCGGAACAATCCCCTCAGACTCGCCAATGGAATCTTGCTGGAAAAAGCAATTGAACGCTGAGACCTTGCAGGCATTCAACGCTTGGGAGAATCAGAAGTCTCGAGAGAAAAAGATCCTGACAAGAATCGAGGAACATATGCAGTCAACCAGGCTGAAGTCCGTTAGCTTTCCAGAGGAAGACTACACCCAATATCGCCGGGCCAGGCTTCTCCTCAGAGGAGGAAGCCGACGACTATTGGACAGCCTCAGGGTTGCGCAAGATGCGCTAGACGAAGATCCTCGAAAAGAGATGGGGCAACTAGACCTAACAGAAGTCATTCAAAAAGTTGCCAGTCAAAGTCCAAGAACCGACGTCTTCATGCAAAACGAATACCTAAGCAGAAGCTTCGCTTGGTCGATCCTCTATGATGTCAGCGCAAGCATGAAAGTGAAGGGGGAGCTGGGCCGAGCGCTAGCAATTTGCGTTGCTGAGGCCTCAAAGGAGCTGTTGATGGATCCGGGCTCGTGGACATTCTTTGCATTTAGCGATCGCCTTTACGTGTTAAAAGATGCCTCAGAAGCCTACTCTAATCGCGTTAGATCAAGAATCGGGGGACTGAAATTCGACGGGCTGACCTACATGCCCGACGCCGTTCGAGTTGCTGGTGAAACTCTTGCAAAGAGGTTTGATGAGCAAAAATTTCTCGTAGTCCTCTCGGATGGCTGGCTCTACGGCTATCAAGACATGCCAATAGCGCTAACAGAAACCGTCAAGAACCTAAAGAAGAAAGGGGTAAATGTGATCGGAGTAGGGTTGGAGAGCGAAAGAATGAAGGAGTATTTCCGGATAAGTTGCTCAGTCTACAGCCAAAAAGACCTTATCAAGAAATTCGCAAAGATCTACGTCCAAGCATCCACCGCCGCCCTCGAAGCTTGAAGAAACGTCTATAATCGGTTTCACATCATCAAGACCCTGGCGCACCTCTGCATTGGAATAAAGGATCCAAATGCGCAGGTCACTTGACTGCTCTTGAGCTTACTCGAGAAGCCAGCTTGTCCTGAAAAACCTCTCGCTTATCAAGCTCTGCAACATTACTCTGAAGTGGAAACAACCTCGCCTGGCGGTCAGGCTCTCTCAGGAGAAGATGCGGGCTGGCTGGTTGCTGTCTGCCCTTGACTTGCAGTAATTTGGCCCTCAATCCCTGCCTCTGAAGGCTCCGAATCTTCTGCCATCTGCCCATTTGCATCGTGAATCGAAGTAGTTCGCCCAATTTCAACTATAGGAATTTCTTGATCACTAGAGTGAAGCAAGCTTGCTGGTGGGTAGGGAACATCAATTAGAGTAGCAAGCAAGTACATTGACACGAAAACGTGTTGATAGACTTTCCTAAAGACGAAGGGAATCTGCGTTTCGGGATCTGGTTCTAAAATCTTTTTGATGTCTTCTTCTTTCCCTTCCGCTGTAGCTCTCCCTTTCACCTCGAATTTGGCCACGCTAGGCCTAGTCCCCACAACCAGAGCGAAGCCTACGTCGAGCAAGCCGCTTCTCCGCTCCCTTTCCTCCATCCGCGCCTTTACGTCAAAATTGACAGACTCCCCACTCGCAACTTTGTCAGCTAGCCTAACTCCTGACAGACTGCTAACTGAAACCTTCACCTCAACGTCTAGTGGGCTAGTTTGTAGGGAGATTCTCTATACCTCTCTTGACCTAGGCGTTATCCACCCTTGGCTCGTGACGACCATTCTCTTAGGTAATGCAGTTTTTCCTTTGTGTGTATTCACCGGTTACATACAACACGAATACTTCTGTAGTTCCATCTTGCACAATATGTATGTCAGCTATCATCTCAAGCATACAATACAGGTTAGAAACAAGCCTTCTAAACTTGTTTTTGGATAGAAAAATCAGCTACGTAACTAAACTTCTTGGCGAACTCCTGATCCTTCTTGTGCCTAAGAACTATTTTCTCTGGGACTCCATCTGACACATATGCTATGTAAGTTATGTCCTTTCCAAGCCCTGATTTCTCCAACTGCAGTAGTGAATCTTTCACCTTTTCCAACCGCTCAACTTTATTGTTTATTTCTTCTATCGCCTCGAAAAGAATCTCAGCCTCACCCTGTTCGGATGCACTTAGTAATATGTACTTAAACTGAACCCAATTCGGGGATCCCCTGTCCTTACTAGGCTTGCCTTTCTTTTTCTCCTTTTTAGGCGCCCTTTTTTTCCCTCCCTTTCCTAGGTTCTCCATTTTCTTAGCCCATTCACTGTTTTCTTCGGTCACCTCCGAGTCCCTTAGAAAGGAGCCCAGCCATTGGCTGTACTCATCCACCGTGGCCTTCCATTGTCCTATCTCTTCTTCCAGAGCGAGACTCAACTCTTTGATTGAATGGAAACTTCGTATCTCCGTGGAAGCATTCACCAACACTCGCACCTGGTCTCTACCAACGCACATTTTCTAACAGCATTACCGTGAGATAAGAGAATTTGTATGTTACGAGGTTTTACACACCAAGAGTATCCTGGAAAGCGAAGTCACGTTCCAGCAGCGGGCTCTTGCGGGAACAGGGCAGGAAATGAAGGTGGAAAGAGCTAAGTCATTCTACGAAAGTATGATCAAGATGCTGCCCACGTTTTGGAATTGGGCGCGACTCTTTGAAGTTGTCAGATTGGTCCCGGTTTCTCGTCAACTAGGCAGTTTTCAAGATAGTCTTCCAATGTTTCGCCGGCTACGACTTCTATGCTGTAGTCCCCTGGATCTATCGAGTGCTTGAAGTTTTTTGCCGGGATTACAACTTTCTTGAATCCCCAGGCCTCAGCGGCTTTGATCTTCTCGTGAAGCCCGCCTACTGCGGTTACGGGTATTTCGCCATCCACGCCGACGTTGATTTCACCAGTAACGGCAACATCTTGACGGATTAGCTTTCCTTCTATCAATGAGCAAAGCAAGATTGTCATTGTAACGCCTGCGCTCGGCCCGTCAACGCCATAGGCCTGTGCGAAGTCTAAGTGAGTGAAATAGTCTTGAGCAATATCTGCACCATATTT
>JGI2172J19969_10001686_pt1 | contig 10053 bp, 12 predicted proteins | sample DeeMarSWOR230_32_FD_19969 | JGI IMG/M metagenome (IMG submission 19969)
TTCATTAGATAATTTTCCATCTGGAAACGGATACGTAGACGTTGATATAGGATCAAAGCTTAAAGAGACCTTTTTCCTAGATATTGTCAATACCATTCTTGAAAGCAAGACCTCAGAGTCTCATGAGCTTCAATCATATATTGGCTCTCAATATGAGAAGATCCATCAAGAATACTCTGATTCTACTCCCGAGACAACAGGAACAGCAGAGCCGTCTAAACGAGAGATTCAGAATTCTGAGAGAAAAGAGGATGAGAAATTTCCATGGGAGGATTAGAAAAAGGAATTTAGTTGATATAACATCACACTAACAATCCCTCAATAATCAGTTCTACTGCTTCATCTTCTGTCAACCCCCTGGCCATCAATGTCTGCAGCTGTTTGGAATCCACGCTCCCAATAGCAGCCTCATGGGTAATATGCGCTTTAGNATGGCTCACTTCCACAATGGGAACAGCAGTAGCCACCGCATTGTCCTGAACAATCTCTTTACAGTCCACATGACCTCGCGCATAGGCTGCTGTAGCAGTCATCTTATTATACACTTCTGCTTTTGCTCTATCCCGTAAGGCAATCTTAGTAGTTAGAGCACCTCGAGCGTACTCACCTGCTAAATGCCCAGTTTCTTTTATTTTGATAATGTCGTCACCACTCCCGTTGATTCTGGCTGTCATCTCCAGAACACTATCTGCACCACAGGTGGTCTCGTAATCAATTTCAATTAACCCCACCCGTCCTTTTATTAACTCGAATTCAGTTTTGAACCTCGATTTTTTACCTAAAGTTACTGCTGCCTTTGGGTATACCTTTATCCCACCTTCAGGTCCATGGATGTGCTTTTCCAGATAGGAGTATGCTGCTCCCTCTTCAATGGTAATTTTAGCATCCATAATGTGCTGTAGATCAACAGCATTGGGAAAAATACAGTGAGCCAGCACATCAATTTTCGCATCCTTTTGAACGTTGACATTCATCAGAATCTTTTGCACACCACTTTCAGCAATGACTCCAAAACAGAGGTGAACAGTCTTTTCAATGATAGTCCCCTCTTCTACTGTAATATCCGCTTTTATACCCTCTTTTAATTCTTCTACATCTAAGTATAACCCAGGCACCAATCGAGAGCTCAACACCCGATTATAATCAATGGTTAGGTGGGCAACATCTGGGGTTTGCAGCACATTGGGGTCTGTTTCTGTATTCTGGTATAACTTCTGAATGATATCCTGGTTGCTCATGTGCTCACCTGTACATCAGGTAAATTCTTGTGGTTGCAGGGGATGCACTTTTTCTCAAAGTACGTGCAAATCTTTCCAGTAACTCCCCTATCCACAATTTCTCCATTGCACATCAGAAATGCTTGTTCAGCCTGCTGCAAAACTGCCATACTGTGGGTAATGAGAATCACTGTGGTTCCCTTTTCTTTCAACACTTTGATAATATCAAATATTTTTTCAATAGATTCTATATCAATCCCCGAATCTGGTTCATCCAGTAAGACCAATTTCGGTTCCATGACCAGAATGGAAGCAACTTCAATCTTCTTGCGTTCGCCGCCACTCAAGGTTTTATCCACTGCTCGCACCATGTATTCAGGGTCTAGCCCCACTTTTGACAGCGCGTGCTTGATAGTATCTGTGGATTTGTCTCTGGCAGCTGCCCTGATGAACTGTTCAACAGTTAACCCTTCATAGCGAGCAGGTTCCTGCCAAGCCAGGGTAATTCCTTTACGGGCCCGTTCATCAATATCTAATTCAGTAATAGATTCTTTTTCAAATAAAATATCTCCCTGTATATCAGTATATCCTTCCAATCCCATTATGGCAAAGGCAATGGTGGACTTACCTGCTCCATTGGGCCCCACAATGGCATGGACTTTCCCCTCTTGGAAATTCATACTAATGTTGTTCAAAATTTTCTTTCCACCTAATATTATTCCGAGATTTTTTATTTCCAAAATCTCCATGGTTATACCTCCTGTAACTCTTTTAATTTTTGTTTTACATTGGTGACATGATTTTTAACTCTGACTTCTCTCCACCTGTAAACAATAGCGCCTTCAGGATCTATGATAAAGGTAGATCTGATAACTCCATAGAATTCTCTGCCATACATTTTTTTCAGCTGCCATACACCGTACTGCTCCGAAACTGTGTGCTCTGGATCGGCGAGTAAAGTAACCTGTAATTGATGCTTTTGGGCAAATTTCTGGTGACTCTCTATAGAATCAGGACTAATACCCAAGATCACTGCATTCATCTGTTCAAAGTCCGGTGAATGCTCTGTGAAATCCACCGCTTCTTCTATACATCCTTTGGTATTATCTCGAGGATAGAAGTATAAGACCACCCATTTTCCTGTAAAATCCTTCAAACATACACGATTATTGTCTTTATCAGGCAAGCAGAAATGTGGTGCTTTCTCGTCTTTCTCCATGTTACTCCTCCTTTTGTAGTCAATATGAATTGGAAGCAGTATCACCCCATGAATGTCTGCGTTTATATAACTTGTCTTTGCATTCCAGGTTGCTACCTTTCTATCAAAGACTGCTAAAAATCGGTGTGATTCTCTTTTTTGCCCAGCGCTGAAGAAGATGTAAAAGATTCTGTGAACACCACAGTCTGAAAGAATGTTGTCTATACAATCAAAAGANGCTAATGCATGGCACAACAGAGAGCAATACTGGTAATCTTGATTCGATAATGATGTTATTTGACTGTAAGAAATTCAGTATACTCAATAACTTTTATACCTCATCTGCAGCAAGAAAAATCCCATCGCTAGAACAAATAGACTGGATATCACCAACGTTGTCCTCCCTCCCAGAATATCCACTGAGAAGCCAAATAGCCAGATAACCACAGCACCACCAAACAATCCATTATACAGAAAACTGATACCAGAAAGGATACCTGCTCTCTTTTCTGATGGAATATGCCTGTTACTGTAGTATTCTCGTAGCAACCAGGCAAACCTTCTATTGGTGGAAAATATAATCAATAGAAATATTAGCCCAAATCCATTACTACAGTATGCCATGACCCCGAATACAACTACTTCCACCACAATGATGACGTACAGACTCCTTTTCTCTCCCAGCATTTTTTCAACATTATCCACGTAATATGAGCCTACTGCATTTACCCCTGCACATACTGCAAATATGATACCAAACACTGAGGGGTCCAGTCCAGTCAATTTGAGGTGGGCTTGGCTGAATACATCCCAGTACGATTCAGCAAAAATATCAGCAATGAAGAAGAAAAATGAAATCCATAGCAATTGTTTACTGTGAAATATAAAGGAAATACTTTTTCTCATGTCTGTAACATATGTTTTCAGGCTGTATTCCTGGTCAGATTTGCCTGGCTCGCAAACAGTCAGTATAATCCCCAAAGACGCCCCAATGAATGCAGTCCACAACCAGTAGGGCATTCGCGGATTCACTGTAAATAAGAATGCTCCCACCACCATGCCCAATATTCCAGACACTGCAGAAAATGCAATGCAGTCCTTGCTCCAGATTTGAATGAGAATACCAGCATAAATGCATTGGCTATGAAAACTGTCTGTTTCCTCCCCACAAAATCTGCTAAAACCCCTGTGGGCAGTTCTGTGGCAATAATGACAATAGAGGTTACCGCTTCAAACAGTCCAATGTCTTCAAAGGTAAATCCTAAGAACTGAAAATATAGGATGTAGATAGCATTTATGAGACCAAAACTGAATAACACATCTGATGCTGCTATTTTCCAAATATTAGATTCTAAATTGCCAGACAGCTCTTCATGCATGGTATATAGACTATAAATGTACTTATAAACATATTCAAGTAAGCCCTTATTGCTTATTGGTCTGGGAATGAATAATGGTAATGTCTGACCCCTCCATTTTGAATGTTGAGATAGAGTGTTCCTGAACTTTCTTCATAATTTCCTGACAGCTGGAATCCAATATATCAACATTTTAGCTTTATCTTTTAATAATTGAATCAAACAAGATAAGCAGTCATGTTCGCCATCGCAAAAACACTTAAAATCTTGCTCATAACCCAGGAAAATGTTTATATACCCTTTCGAGTTAGGTGGAGGAGATGTATTCATTTATTTTGCCCAGAGTAGAATCGAAGCGGTGGTATCACTCTCCCAAATATTTGATCATGGAAAAATTTCTTGATTACTTGAAAGAAAGGAATTTCAGTGGGTTCTCCGAAATGACCAGTGACGTGTACACGTTTATCCTCTTTTTTTTGGAAGGAAGGGCACTGAAAGGGTTTCGGTTGATTGGTCCCACGTTCTACTCATTTTCCAGCCTCTCTGAGAGACTTCCCCACTTGGAGTTAACACAGCTTATTCTCTATCCTACTCCTCCTGCTTTTGTCACTGGTGTTATAGATGTGGTTCATGACACACTCAAGCATGAAGAGCTCCATACCACTTTTGATTCCTTGAAACTGCTGCTCAAAGACTTGGAATCGGATAGATTTGAAGGAACAGTGACCATCCAGTGGGATAACGTAGAAGGTATTATTGTACTCCATCAGGGTGTCCCTGAGACTTCTCTCTTGGTTACTCCATCAAGTTTGGGTGAAGGAAAGGATGCCCTGACAGAAATCTTGGATAGAGTGAAAAAAGAAGGAGGGACCATCAATGTCTATTACAGAGCTGACACACGTAATAATCAGAAGAGTGTTCCTGAACGTGTACTTCATTTGAAAGCCACCGGCATTAAAGAAGAGATCACATCCCGCTACGGTCTCTTAGGCGCTGAACTGCTGGAAGCTGCTTCTCAAGAGATGGGACTCAATGATATACTACATTTCTTATGTGTGGATTTCAGTGAGATAGAACCACTGTGCACCTATCTAACAGAAAAAGGGTATATAGAACTAAGAAAGAGGGATGTACTGGAAGAAAAAACTCGAGATTTCTGGAATAAACTCTAAAGGAGGTGATAAAACGGAAATGAATCAATTACTGATCCTGGCAGCTGCAGGTATTACCTACGTTCTTGCTTTTGTCTGCTATCAACGGTACCGTCAGAAAAAGTTTCCCACATTAGCAGTATGGGGTACAGCATTTCTTGTCTATGCACTGCATTCATCTGGAGAACTCATCTGGGAATCCCTTTCTCCATGGGTTAATGGGCTGGGAGCTGGTCTCACATTGGGGCTGCTGCTCTCTGGGAGTATGCTCATCTATTCTCAGAGACGGGAACTGCACATCATTTCAGCTCTCATTGCTTTTAGTATCTTTATCAGTTTAACAATGGATTACGGACTTTTGAGGGCCATCAGTTTTTTAACTCCCATCATTTTGATGTTCATTATCTTTGGTATTGGATTTTACAAGACTCGAAATCAGCTGATTGCCCTGATGATCATGGGTCTGGCTTTGCTCACCATAGCAGGAGAAATCCATGGAGGATATCCCATGCTGTACAGATTTGTGGATGCTTGTGGATATTTGGTGATGTTGCTCGCGCTCTCTGGAATACTGAAGTAGTACTACCACTTTTTCATTTCTTCATCACTGGGTTAATGGGTCAGACAATTCCCGTTATGGTGTCTTCTACCTCTTTGATACTTTGCAGGACAGTAATGCCCCGCATGTCCTGTAGTATTTTAACATTTCTTAGATCTACATCCCGAATTCTCAACCTTAACTCACTGCCATCAGGGAGCTTTGTTACCACCACCCCAGGTTTCTGATCCACAGGGAAAATATTCACTGGTATGCCTGCTTTCATAGCCTGAGCTGCAGAATTGGTGATCAATGAGTCTGCAATGCCATGGGCTAATTTTGCCGCTGTATTTGCAGTTGCCGGACAGATCATGAATAATTTGTACTTTCCTATTTGGAGCTTCCCCGAAAGAAATGGTATATTAGGACCTTTCTCCAGGAATAGCTTTTCAAAATTGTCTCTGACTTCCCCCATGTACTGGTAGTGCTTGAGAACGATTTCAGCTTCTCTAGACAGAAAAACATCAATTCGCAAATCGTAGGTGTGACAAACCTCCTTCATTAAATCCAGGGTTTCCCTCATGAAATCTCCAGATCCAGTAATTCCCCATGCAACTTTTAACATGCTATCACCTCCTTGAAGCTACATCCACCAACCGATCCACCGTTCTGTAAAGACTTCTCAATCCCTCTTCATCTTTTCTTACTCCTTCAGCGCCTTTGTCTTTGGACCAGAAGGTGCCTCCCAGGTTTGCCCCAAAGGAGCCACCTCCCACCGGTATCATCTCGCTGATAATGTAGAAATTGAGAATAGCCTGAATAGCCAGCTCTTGACCCCCAATACGGTCTCCTCCTACTGCAATGGCAGCTCCCACCTTGTGCCTGAAAAAAGCAGGATCTCTAGCTGCCACTGCTCTGCACCGATCTAGAAGTACTTTGATCTGACCGGAAAGGGTTCCTTGGTATACTGGCGTGCCTATCAATAGTGCATCTGCCCATTCAAGGTACTGGTACACTGATTCCATATCATCCTTGAATACACATCCCTGTTTCTTTCTCACGCAGTAATCACAGTGAATGCAAAAGTGCACTTCCTTTTTGTGACATGAAAAATATTCAGTGCGGACTGAATAGGTTTCCTCAGCGTATTCCAGAGCTTTCTTGACTGCATAATCTGTGGACCCAATTCGTGGACTTCCGGAAATGCCAAATACTCTAATGTTCTCTTCCATATGATCAGCCAATATATTAAGAAATTGCCAAGTTTTTATCACTTGTCCTGTTGGCCTGTTCACCCAATCTCCTTTGAACTATTGGATCATTGTCTATTCACTGAAGTATTCCATTCACCTCCCTGCAGCAACAGTCGTCTCAGAATGCGTTAGAGTAACTGAATGAAAGAAGTGGATGTCTATTTCAGACAGTGCACAGCATGCACCCCACTGTAGCTCCTTTTATACTACTCTTGCAAAAGGTTTTTAAACACTTGCATGAATGTGCAGATATGAAGCTAAAGAAAATCTTTTCCTATGCTCCAGATGTGGATGCAATAGTCCTGGCTAACTCTCGGGAACCTCACGTTGACATGAGCTTCTTCTATGTCACTGGATTATCCTCAGGTCTTTTTGAAGGATGTGTAGCAATTGTATATCCTGATCACCTGGAATTGATTTCCAGTGCTTTAGAGGAGGAAAGTGCCAGAAAGGGCGGATTTGACATTTCAATTTTTGAAAATAAGAAAGAAGCAGAACAACTTCTCAAAGACAAGTTAGAAAATCTCAACAAAATTGGTGTCAATGCTGATGAACTGACCTATGCTTCCTTCCTCAGACTGAAAAAAGCCAGTGAAGCTGAATTTATCGATGTGAGCAGCGCAATTAACACAGCCCGACTCACCAAGGATGCTGAAGAACTCTCCCGCACAAAAAAAGCCTGTAAGATCATTTCCGAAGTAGCTGAGGAAATTCCCAGTCTGGTCAAAGAAGGTATGACTGAAATGGAGCTGGCAGCTGAGTTAAACTATTCAATGCAGAAGAAAGGTGCTTCCCAGCCTGCTTTTTCCACATTAGTATGCTTTGGAAAAAATGCATCAGAACCCCACCATTCCAGCGGAGAAACCACACTGAAGAAGGGAGACTTCGTGCTGTGTGACATGGGGGCCCAATACAAACGGTATGTCTCTGACATTACCAGGACATTCATCTTTGGAGAAGCTGATGCTGAACAGGTAAAAATGTATGAAACAGTCCTGGAATCTCAGAAAATAGCCTTTAATATGATGAAAGCAGGAGTCCAGGCACGGGATGTTCACAAAAAAGTCAAGGAATTCCTGGATAATGTGTACGAGAATCGATTCATCCATGGGTTGGGCCATACTATCGGACTAAGTGTGCACGATGGAGAACGGATGAATATTGACTCAGAACTGGTATTAGGGGAGAACATGGTGTTCACTGTAGAACCTGGTGTGTACATTCCAGGAGTAGGCGGTGTGAGAATCGAAGACGATGTGGTGGTTACAAAGGAGAGAATAGACATTCTGACCAGTGCAAGCAGAGAACTGCAAATAATTGAGGGATAATTTTTAATTTCTTCAAATTTTTATTTTTATTCTTTATCTTTTTTGTTTCTTTTTTTCTATTTTCTAGATTATATTTTTCTATTTTCTAGATTATATTTTTCTCTTTTCTAGATTATATTTTTCTCTTTTCAGTTTTTATTTTAATTTTAATTTTAGATTTGATTTCGATTTCACTTCAATAACAATATTTACATAACAATATTTACGTTTTCTATCTGAAGAGATCCTTTTCTCGATCTCTCAACAATCCTTTAGCTGTTCCTTCTCCTTTTAGGTAGCGGGCACCTCGTATAATCACGATAGGTATTCCCTCATTGGACTGTCCCTGCAAAATGGAGGCTGCTGAAGCCAGCTCGTCTGCAATGGCAATGGGAGATGCCGTCAAAACATACCCGTACAGATCGAATTCTCCTGCCCTCANCCAGATGGGAACCAACCCTGACAGCCCAATGGCTGTTCCTACTGCTCCTGCTCTCAACGGCCTCCCCTGGGTATCATTGATGATTACTGCTACCTCCTTTCCAGTGGTGTCTTCTATATCCTTTCTGATGTTAAAAGCTGATGCATCAGGGTCTTCGGGAAGTAAGGCTGCATGATCGAAGTCTCCTGCCACATTTGAATGATCAATTCCACAGCTGGCACAGATAATGTTGTGTTTTGTTTCTGCAATGATGGGTCCATTACCCACCCTGACCAGTTCTACTGCTTCTCTCAGTATTAATTCACACAATCGAGGATCTTTTCCTGTTTTTTCAGCAAGTTCCACTGCCTTTGGAGAAGGCTGAATCTCTCTCAAATCCACTATGTTTCCCTCTGCTTTTGAGATAATAGTCTGAGCGATGACAATCACGTCTAAATCCTGCACAGAGATGTGATTCTTTTCCAAACACTCTAGAAGAATCTGGCCAACATTGTCTCCCTTTTTGATCAAAGGGATGCCAAGGACTGGAATAATTTCGATTTTTTGAACGCTTACCATGGGTTAACTTGGAGGAACCTTTTTTAAAGATTGCGACCCTCTCACCTCTTGAAATTGTTCACATTTAGGTCTACCTTTCTAATTGCTTACATTTTCTTCCGAAAGATTTATAAAGGAATACCCATCTAATTAATTGCTGGTTCTGCAATTCCAACGAACTGGTTTTCTGGGAGGTTTCCGATGAATGCAAAAAAGGAAACTACAACGGCGGTGCGTGTGTATAATGGCATTCTTTCTGCTGCAGACAACCAGATACCTGCAGGGAAGGCCGCTTCCACTGCTTTCAGAACAACGAAAACTGTGGCACAGGAGATCAGTTCAGAAATAGGTTGGATCTTCAGGCGGTAACCATTACTGCAATCAGACTTGAGAAAAGAGCAGTTCACTCTTACTTTGTTCAACCAGATCTGACCAGAAAAGGGATTGCACCTTCTGTAACTGCACCAGCATGAAGGATTCTCAAGAAAAGAAATTCGAAACAGACGGTAAGATTGTAAGGTGATTCTTTGACCTCAGAAGAGATATTACAGAACATCAAAGAAGTTGTGAATAAAACTATTCCAGTCGGGGTAGTAGTATCGGATGTTGAATTTGAAGGTCCCGACGTGGTTATCTACTCCCGCAACCCTGGAGTGCTCATTGATGACAACAATTTGATCAAAGAAATGGCCAGAACCTTGCGCAAACGTATTGTCATCAGACCAGATCCATCAGTGCTCACCGATGAAGAAACTGCTACTAAGGAAATAAAATCTATTGTGCCAAAAGAAGCAGATATTAGCAATATTACCTTTGACCACACCTCCTATGAAGTGATAATCGAGGCGAGGAAACCAGGACTGGTCATTGGAAAGTCGGGAACCACGCTACGGACTATTGCCAAGAAAGTGCGGTGGGCACCCAGAGTGGTGCGAACATCGCCTATTGAATCCAGTACAGTGCGTGGCATTAGAGAAACGCTGGAAAGGGAGACTGAAGAGAGGCGGGAAATTCTTAGAAAGGTTGGCCACCGCATCTACAGAAAGGAAGAT
>JGI2172J19969_10001687_pt1 | contig 10047 bp, 7 predicted proteins | sample DeeMarSWOR230_32_FD_19969 | JGI IMG/M metagenome (IMG submission 19969)
AGAGGGCTTATTGTATCACCACCTAAGGCAGGCAAGACTGTGCTTCTTCAAAAAATTGCCAACGCCATAACTACTAACTACAATGATATTCACCTCATGGTTTGCCTTATTGGAGAAAGACCCGAAGAGGTCACTGATATGAAGAGGTCAGTTGAGGCCGAGGTTATTGCTGCCACCTTCGATGAACCGGTAGAAAGCCAGACTCGGGTAGCGGAATTAGCATTAGAGAGAGCCAAAAGGCTAGTAGAAATGGGCAAAGATGTGGTCATGCTCCTTGACGGCATTACCAGACTTACAAGAGCTTACAACTTAGCCCTGCCCCCTAGCGGGCGTACTTTATCCGGCGGTGTTGATTCAACAGCCCTGCACCCCCCCAAACGCTTCTTCGGCACTGCTCGTAACATTGAGGAGGGGGGAAGTCTAACCATCATTGCTACTTGCCTCGTGGATACCGGTAGCCGTATGGATGACCTCATATATGAGGAGTTTAAGGGAACAGGTAACATGGAACTCCACTTAGATAGAAAATTATCTGAGCGAAGGATCTTCCCGGCTATAGATATTATGCCTAGCGGCACAAGAAGAGAAGAGCTTTTGCTGGATGAAAATACCGTGAAACAAGTATGGCTGCTCAGGCGCGTGATTAGTATGATAGATAGCGATTCCCCTAACCACGGTGAGGCTACACAAAGGATCCTGGAAAGGCTAGCTAAGACAAAGAATAACGCTGAATTCTTAGCCACTCTATCTAAGGATATGTAGGGAATATTATTGCCCCGGCTGCCACTCCGAACGAAGTGAAGAGGCGAAGCAATCCCAGTTGGCTAGACAAATTCAAACTGGGGGTCAAAAAAACCCTGGGCATGAATATTTTCCTCTGTGACAGTTGTAAATGGAATTGGAGAACTGCTTGCCATCACCCTGAGCGCCCCAATGCCACATGGTGCCCTGATTACACGAAGAAGGGGAAATAACTAAATTCTTGGTTGGCGTAAGCGTCATGTCTGATATGTCATCCCGAGCGGTAACGAAGAGCTCTAGATTCTTCATCGCCAAAATTCATTTGAGTTCCTCAGAATGACATTACTAAGTGCTCTCTTACAGCCTGATTGACATTAAAGCTGTCACCTTCTAAAATCAAGAGGGTGAATGGTAAGTGACTGGTGACGAACTGCGGCAAGCCTTTCTGGGGTTTTTTCAGGACAAGGAGCATAAAATTATCCCTAGTTCCTCCTTGGTTCCTCATAAGGACCCAACTTTGCTATTGACCAGCGCTGGCATGGTGCAAATAAAGCCGTATTTCCTGGGATTAGAGGCCCCGCCTGGCCGGCGATTAGCTTCCTGCCAGAAGTGTTTTCGCACCACCGATATAGATTCAGTAGGTGATAGCAAACACCTTACCTTCTTCGAGATGCTGGGTAATTTCAGTGTCGGTGATTATTTTAAAAAAGAAGCTATCTTTTGGGCTTGGGAATTTGTTACCAAGTATTTGAAACTGCCTGAGGAGCGGCTCTGGATAACCATTTACCTCGATGACGATGAAGCCTTCGCCTATTGGCGAGAGGTCGGCGTCCCCGCTAGAAAGATATTGCGATTCGGCGAGGAAGACAACTTCTGGGGGCCCGTTGGCGATTCTGGTCCCTGCGGACCATGCAGCGAGATTCATTATGACCTTGGTGAAGATTTTGGCTGCGGTAAAGCTGAATGTAAGCCCAATTGCGACTGCAGTCGCTTCTCTGAAATATGGAATCTGGTATTCACTCAATACAATCAAGACCAAAGCGGACAACGCACTCCTTTACCAAAGCCGAACATCGATACCGGTATGGGACTGGAGAGAACTCTGGCAGCTATTCAGGGCAAGTCCTCCCCTTATGAAACGGATTTGTTCTCCCCTCTTGTAGACCGCGTTTGTCAGTTGTCCGAGAAAGAATACGGTCGGGACGATAATACCGACCGAGCCATCAGAATCGTTGCCGAGCATTCACGCGGCACTATTTTTCTCATCACCGACGGCGTAATGCCCTCCAACGAAGGCAGGGGATATGTACTGCGGCGAATACTCAGGCGCGCTTCGCTCTTCGGCAGGAAATTAGGATTGAATGACCCTTTCCTTAACGAAATGGCTGAAGTCGTCGTTAGCACAATGCGCCACATATATCCTGAGCTTATGGATAAGCGGAACTCGATTACCAAAGTAATTAGAGTTGAGGAGGAAAAGTTCATTACTACCTTAGATACCGGACTTAACTTGGTGGAAAAGCTCACTGGCGAAGCTTCAGCTCAAGGGAGGGAGAGGCTAACAAGTGAGGAGATATTCAGACTTTACGATACCTATGGCTTTCCCCCAGAGCTAACCGCCGAGATTGCCAGAGAAAAAGGTCTATCCATAGACTGGGAAGGTTTCCAGACTGAGATGGAGAAGCAGCGGGAAAGGGCTAGGGCAACACAAAAAGTCAGTGCTGATGGAACTCTTGATTTGAAAGGTGCACTCAATGTTAAGCGCCTATCTAAGCAAACAGATTTTGTTGGCTATAAGGTAGCTTCTTCTCAATCTAAAGTCCTTGCGTTAAGAGTCAAGGAAAAGCCAGTAGAAACCGCTTCTCAGGGAGACGAACTTGCTATTGTACTTGATGAAACTCCGTTTTACGGTGAGATGGGTGGGCAAGTAGGCGATACCGGTGAAATCAGCAGCCAAAAGGGGAGGGTAACCATCATAAATGCGATTAGGGCTCCCTCCGATGTGATTGTCCACCAGGGAAAAGTTGTTGAAGGCAGCATATCTGTTGATGACGAAGTAAAAGCCAAGGTTGATTACTCCCGCCGTCTTGATATCGCTCGCAACCACACTGCTACGCACCTCCTCCAGGCTGCTCTAAGACAGATAGTGGATAGGCATATTGAGCAAAAAGGTTCATTGGTAGAGCCGGAAAGGTTCAGGTTTGACTTCTCTCACCTGGCACCTATAACTGAGGAGCAACTCAACGAGATTCAGAGACAAGTCAATGAGTGGATACGCCAGAACTTAGAATCAAAAGCAAAAGTACTCTCTTATAAGCAGGCCATCGCTGAGGGTGCTATCGCCTTATTTGAAGAAAAGTACGGAGAGGAAGTTCGGATGCTGGAAATCGGGGAGCCAGCAATAAGTAAAGAACTCTGCGGTGGCACTCATGTGAGCTCAACGGGAGAAATTGGCATATTCCTGATAACTAGTGAAAGCAGCATTGGCACAGGGCTGCATCGTATCGAAGCGGTAACGGGAGGGAAAGCTGAATCCCTAATTGAATCTCGCTTAACTGCCTTGCAGGGCGTAGCCAAAGAAGTAGAAGGCTCGCTTGACGACGCTCCCAACAAGGTGAAAACCCTTATCAGTGAGCTGGAAGCAGAGCGCAAGAGAGTTCTTTCGCTGGAAAGGGAGCTATCGCGCAGAATAGCGAAGGATTTGCCTGGGCAAGCTGAGCAGGTGAGCGGTGTGACAGTTCTGGCTGCTAAGGTGCCCGCATTGACCATGCCTATCCTCAGGGAAATGGGCGATATATTGCGAGACAGGCTAAAGAGCGCCATAGTAGTTTTGGCTACAGTTTATAACAGTAAGCCTAATTTTTTAGCTATGGTAACTCCCGACCTGATAGCCAAGGGGTTTCATGCCGGCGATATTATTAATCAAGTAGCCAAGGTTACCGGAGGAGGTGGTGGTGGCAAGGCTGCTATGGCTCAAGCTGGCGGAAAAGATGCCGCCAAGATTGACGAAGCTCTGAAATTAGTCCATAAACTGATTCAAAAGGTTTGATATGCGTAGCTTGGGGCTAGATGTCGGAGATAGGAGAACCGGTGTAGCCATAAGCGACCCTCAGGGGATTTTAGCTACTCCCTTAACCGTGCTCATCAGTAAAGACGAAGATGCCTTCATAGATGAGATTCTCAAGCTTGCGGAGCAGTATAAGACAGAGCGCGTTGTAGTCGGCTTACCTCGCCGCTTAAACGGCGAACTAGGAAAGCAAGCCAGTAAGGTAACAGCTTTCGCTGACAAATTGTCATGGCGAGCGAAGCGAAGCAATCTCAACCAGCTTGATGTACAACTATGGGATGAACGATTCTCTACCAAAGCTGCCGAGCGATTGAAGACGGAGGCTGATAGCAAGAGAAGTAAACTGCGCTCCAGGACAAAAAAAGGAGCCAAAAATCACAGCTTCTCGGTTAAAGCCGAATTAGATGCCATAGCGGCGGCCTTTATTCTCCAAGGCTTTCTAGATAGCCACCGCCCTGAGCAATAGCGAAGGATCCTAAGCAATGTCGAGATACATAGGCCTCATAGGTTATCCCCTCAAGCATTCTATCTCTCCTTATTTCCAGCAGGCGGCCCTAGATTATTATCGGCTCGATATTCGCTATGAGGCTTGGGAGACAAGCCCAGCCCAACTTCAAGACATAGTGAATGGTTTAAGAAAACCTCAAAATATTGGAGCTAACGTAACTGTGCCCCATAAAGAGGCAGTTTTACCTTTATTAGACGAAGTTGACGATCTGGCAAGTTCGATCGGTGCCGTCAATACCATAGTCAAAAAGGATGACAGGCTTCTTGGTTCTAATACTGACGCCTATGGTTTTATCGAAGCGCTAGACAAAGAAGGGCATTTTGACCCTGAAGGAAAGCGGGTGGTCATCCTGGGTGCTGGTGGGGTGGCTAGAGCAGTGGGTTTTGTCCTGGTGCAAAGGAAGGTAGCATCACTAGCCATTACCGATGGTATCTTTGAGCGAGCCAGGGTATTGGCAGGAAATTTGGTGAGGTATATCAAAGGGGCTTCACCAAGCTCAAAAGATTGGGGGCCAGATGTCACTGCTTTTGAGTGGCAGAGTCTAAGCTCGGCAGAAACTCTTGACAACTGCGATTTAATAGTCCATTGCACTACCATAGGAATGAAGCACAGTTCTCAAGAAAGACAATCGCCTTTGAGCCTCGAAGTGATTCCCAGGAGTGTCTTGGTTTATGACCTGGTATATAACCCCTGGCTAACACCCTTGCTAAGGCTAGCACAAACAGCCGGGGCCAATATACTTAGCGGTCTACCTATGTTAGTATATCAGGGAGCGGCTTCCTTCAAGCTATGGACAGGAAGGGAAGCCCCAGTTGATATAATGTTTAATAAGGCTAATGAAATATTGACAGGAGGAAACAGGTGAAAAAAAGGGCAATCATTATCAGTGTGGGCATATTAGCATTGCTTGCGGCGATACTAATTCCGACTATATTAATTCCCAAACTGGCAGGAGACAAAATCGCTGTAATCTCGCTCAGTGGGACTATTACCACTGAGGGCTCTTCATTGCTCCCAGGGTTCTCAGGCTCAACCATTACCCCAGATTTGGTGAGAGATTATTTAACAAAAGCGGAGAAAGATAAGGCAATCAAGGCGATTGTCCTCCGTATAGAGAGCCCTGGCGGTGAGATAGCGCCTTGCCAGGAAATCCTGTGGGAGATAGAAAGAGTTAAGGAGACAAAACCAATCGTGGTAAGCATGGGGGGCACGGCTGCTTCAGGCGGCTATTATATCTCAACCCAAGCAAATAAGATTGTTGCCCTTCCTACTACAATGACGGGGAGCATCGGGGTTATCTATGCGCTACCCAATATCGAGGGGTTTTTAGAGAAGCTGGGTATCCAGATAGAAATATTCAAGGGCGGCGAGTATAAGGACATGTATCAGGGATTGAGAGAGCTGACGCCGGAAGAAGTGGAAATCATGGAGCAAATGATTGATGAATATTACGAGCAATTTATCGATGTTGTAGCTGAGGGGAGGGAGTTAAGCAAGGAAGAGGTCAGAAATTTGGCTACGGGGCAAATTTACACTGGTACCGAAGCTAAAGAACTGGGGCTAGTTGATGAGCTAGGTGGTCTGGATACAGCCATAGACTTTGCAGCAGAACTGGCTGGTATTGAAGCTCCAACGGTGGAGTATTATCACCCACCTAGACTAACACTATGGTCGCTGTTAGGATTTGCCAATACTATACAAGCGGGGTTATCGGGCTTGAGCGCGCAAGATGTAATTTTATTAGAAATCTTAAACCATAACTATCCGCAACCTATATTTCTATATCAAAGCTAATGGGACAATTTCGTTTTCTTACTGGTGGGGAATCCCACGGAAGGGGGTTAGTAGCCATAGTGGAAGGGATGGTGGCCGACCTTTCCTTGGAAGTGGAGTACATCAACAAGCAGCTCAGGCGTCGCCAGCAAGGCTACGGGCGTGGTCCCCGCATGAAGATTGAAGAGGATAAGGTGGAAATTATGGCAGGTGTTCGCTATGGGCTCACTACTGGTAGCCCCATCGCATTCTTTATCACCAACCGGGATTGGCAAAACTGGCAGGAACAGTTAAGTATTTCTCCGGTAGAGAAAGAAGCTGAGCCAGTAACCTCTCCCCGCCCGGGACATGCCGACTTGGCCGGAGTGACTAAATACGGTCTCGAGGATATCAGACCGGTTATGGAAAGAGCCAGTGCCCGGGAAACAGCCGCCAGAGTAGCTGTCGGAGCTATAGCCCGAAGATTCCTGGAGGAGTTGAGCATTGCTATTAATAGCCACACTATAGCGATTGGGCGACATCACCGGGAACAAGGCGAAACAAGCTCTATAGATTGGCAACAGGTAGAAACCTCTCCAGCCCGTTGTGCCCATGCTGAACTAGAAAAGGCGATGATTGCAGCCATTGATGAGGCTAAAGCTAATGGGGACACGTTGGGTGGTATTTTTGAGGTGATTGCTACCGGTGTCCCCATCGGCTTAGGCAGCCACGTCAGCTGGGACCGTCGTCTCGATGGCAGGATTGCTCAAGCGATAATGAGCATCAATGCCGTGAAAGGGGTGGAAATCGGAGCAGGGTTTGCTTTAGCCGAGCTTAAAGGTTCGCAGGCTCACGATACTATTGAACTCAATCCTCGTAGCGAAGCTAAAGGGCTTCCCTGGCGACATGCCACTAACCGCGCCGGTGGCATCGAAGGTGGCATAAGCAATGGCGAAGACATAATAGTCAGGGCAGTAGTCAAACCCATTGCTACCATGGCTAGTCCTTTACCTTCTGTAGACCTTCGCAGCAGTGAGAGGGCCAAGGCTCACTATGAGCGCAGCGATATTTGCGTTGTCCCAGCCGCCGGGGTAATCGCCGAAGCCATGTTAGCCACTATCTTGGCTGACGCTTGCCTGGACAAATTCGGTGGAGATAATATAAAAGAGACCCTGGCAAATTATCGTAATTATTTGAGCAATATATCTTGATTGAGCACTATTACCCCAGAGCAAACTAGGCAATATTAGCGACAGCGAAGAACTGTCAAAAGAAGTCTCTGGATGGGATAATCACTGGAGGAAAGGATTTCCTCGGCGTTCATCACCGATAGTGGTGGGTGGTCCGTGGCCGGGATAGACAATTGTTTCATCAGGCAAAACCATAAGTTTTTCACGAATGCTCTTCATCAGACGTTCGTGGCTGCCACCGGGAAAATCGGTTCTGCCAATACCAAAATTAAACAGAGTATCACCGCTAAAGACTACTCCATGCCCTGAAAGACAGATTCCGCCAGGACTATGTCCCGGGGTATGGAGAACCTCAAAGTGTAAGTCGCCTACATCTATGCGGTCACCGTCCTTGAGTAACCTATCCGGCTGAGGGGGTGACTTAAAAGGAGTGAGGCCAAGCGGTATCAGCATACGCATGGGAGCGGCAGATAATAATTCCTTCTCTGCTTCATGAATGGCAAACTGGGCATTAGTCCTTTCTTTAACCGCACGAAGGGCATCAATATGGTCGATATGGGCATGGGTTATCACAATTAAGGATACGGATAACCCCATTTGCTGCACCGTTCTCAAGATATTCCCAGCTTCAGCACCGGGGTCAATAATCATCCCCTCCTTAGTGGAGGATGAACCAACGATATAGCAGTTAGAAGCCAAAGGACCGACCACTAACATTTTTACAATCACTGCTCTTTTCCCCAGTAATTTTACAGTCGAGTTCATGAAGTATAGCACGAGTTTGCTCTCTGGAAAAATCGCTGGTAAATAGCTTCATTTAACATGCGATTTACACTCAATTTTGACAAATTTGGCACTTCTGAGATACCTTATTCTTATCAGAGTCCTAGAAAAGCTGAGGCAATAATGGGTCAAAAGAAGGCAGCAACTCAGCGAACTGGAGGGAATGCGAGTTTAGACATGAACTTGCAGGATGTGACGGACGGCATAGAAGATAAGCTCTTTGTTATTGATAGGGAATACCGTGTCAACTTTGCCAATTTAGCTATGAAGCAGAGCCTGCCAGAAGGCAAACCGCTAATTGGCAAGCGATGCTACGAAGTCTTTGAAGGCAGAAACAATCCCTGCAGCTCCCCCCTGTGGAAATGTCCACTTACGAAGGTGCTCCGGAGTGGCAGCCCAACGACGATTATTTCTCCTGACCATGCACTTAGTAGCGAAACGATATCCAACAGTTATGTTAAGATCACCCTTTATCCCCTTAGAGACAGCCAGGGCGATATCAATGCGTTTGCCGAACTGAGAAAAGATGTTACCGCAGCAAGGGAGCTGGAAAATCAAATTCTGAAGCGCCATCACCATCTCCATGCCTTGAACCGCATTTCCAGTGCTACCAGCGGATTATGGGGCCTAGATGCCATCCTGAATATAGCTTTGGACACTGTACTGGAAATCATCGGTGCTACCACAGGGGGGATACTGCTGCTTCATGAGCAAACTCAGATGCTAAGCTACCGAGTGTATCGTGGTCTGTCTGCTAAATACGTTGAGCAGGTGAAGATGAGCTTGGGCGAAGGAGTAGCGGGAAAGGTAGCCCAGACCGGGGAACCGGTTGTGTTGGAAGATATTTCCAGAGACCCACGGACTGCCTATCCAGATCTGGTGAGCACGGAGGGCCTTAGAGGGTTTATTAGCGTTCCCTTAAAAGCAAAGGACGAGGTTGTAGGCGTGATGAATGTTGCTGCTCATATGCCAGGGCAATTTTCTGCAGAGGATATGTACCTCTTGAATTCAATCGGTTGCCAGCTTGGCACGGCCATTGAACAGGCCAGGCTATACCAGAGACTGGAGCTAGGTAGAGAAAGATATCAAACGCTTCTTCAGCATGCCCTGACTGCTCAAGAAGAGGAGCGGAAACGGATCGCCCGAGAGCTACATGATGAGACCAGTCAAGCTCTTACCAGCTTAACCTTAAACCTTCAAGCTGCTATAACAAAGGCGGAAACCGATGGTGTTGTAGAGGCCGATTTTATCGACAAGCTTCGGAAGATACAATCTCTGACAGTTCATACTCAGAACGAGATATCAAAGCTGATGAAGGAACTCCGCCCTACTTTATTGGATGAGCTTGGACTACCCGCAGCAATCAGTCGCTATGCGAAGGATAGTCTCGAATCCCTGGGGACTAAAGTATCTACGGAATTCGAGGGGGTGGCAGAGCGCCTGCCCACAGAAGTCGAGGTAACGCTTTTCCGCATCTCTCAAGGAATGATAGGCAACATTCTGGAGCACGCCGAGGCGAAGAATGTCTCCATCAAGTTGGAATGTAATGCCAGTGAATGTGTATTGGACATTCAGGATGATGGCAAAGGTTTTGATGTTAGTAAGATCACTAAGGTGGATAAAAGCGGTCGGGGCGCAGGCTTGTTTACTATGAAAGAGAGGGCACGTTTAGTGGGCGGCGGGTGCAGCATTAAGTCCCGGCCGGGGAAAGGAACGAGAATCGTTGTGAAAGTTCCAGTGAAGGGATTTATGGCGGATGCAGAAGATAAAAGTATTAATAGTTGATGACCACACCTTAGTGCGGGATGGGATCCGTGCTTTGCTGGCGCTAGTTGCCGACACAAAGGTAGTCGGCGAGGCCGCAAATGGAAAGGAGGCTCTGGAGAAGGTAAAAAAACTTGCCCCGGATGTGGTGCTCATGGACTTGGCCATGCCTATTATGAGTGGGCTGGAAGCAACGCGGAGAATACGCAAGAGGTTCCCAGGAACAAAAGTGCTGGCACTTA
>JGI2172J19969_10001689_pt1 | contig 10044 bp, 9 predicted proteins | sample DeeMarSWOR230_32_FD_19969 | JGI IMG/M metagenome (IMG submission 19969)
TGGACTCATTGAGACTACCCTGTCTGCCATGTACTATCATTCAAAAGGTTTTGCTCGGGATACCTCGGAGCCTCTGTATGTTACCGGCGGCGCCAGAAACAGTCCTGAAATAATGAGAAGAGTGGCTGCAATATGGCGCCGGCAGTTGATACCGGTTGAAACAGGAGGGGCGGCACTGGGAGCGGCAGTCGCCGGAACTTCCGCTCTATTTAAAGCTGAAGGCGAGAAACTGGATATCGAGCAATTCGTTGGGACAAACATTCTAAGAGTGAACAACCCGTCCAGCCCGGAGCAGAGGATATTTCAGCCTTTCACAGCCCCAGCGGATATCTGGACAGGTTCGCGTTAGAAGAGTCGAAGCTGGTAAAAATGTTTCCTTTGAAATAGAGGATAATGCTATCTTCTCATTGCCTTTATGCCCATTTATTCAAAAAATCTTTCGCCTTCTTTCTGGTCCTCGGGTTATCGCTGTTCAGTTGATTTTTCACGAATTCAACTTTATCCAATTATTTCGATATCACTCATTTTCACTCCTACTTGACAAAGGTAAAAAGGTTATGCTAAAAAAATCTAGCCCGTTTTTTGGACTACTGAAAAAGGCCTTCTTCAGGTATATTATAAAGTGTTGACAAAAAGTAGCGCATGTGCTATAAGTTTTAACAATGCATGATTAGGTGGATGTCGAAGAGGGAACCCAGCGGTATCTGAGAAGATACCATCAAGTTTATCTGGAGCACGATCAACAATGAAGGGGAGAATATGCGTGCTTATATAATCAGAAGACTCTTCCTGATTATCCCTACCCTCCTCATCATTACAATGCTGGTATTTCTGCTCGTCCGCTTTATCCCGGGCGATGTTATTGACATGATGCTTGCCCAAATGTCAGAGCAATCGGGGATGGGGGCGGAATTGACTGCCGATTATCTCAGACACGCAATGGGCCTGGACCAGCCTATGCATATACAATATGCACGTTGGATGGGATTCATACCACAGGAAACAGGTGAATTTCATGGGATTATACACGGCTACCTTGGCGAGTCCTTATGGAAAAACGAACCTGTATTAAAGGAATTACTTGAAAGGCTCCCGGTATCCATAGAACTTGGTCTGATTTCTCTGATAACAGGATGGGCATTGGCTATGCCCATCGGTATATACGCTGCATTAAGGCAGGACACCGCGCTTGACTATACAGCCCGCAGTCTTGCCATCATCATGATGTCCGTTCCCGGCTTCTGGTTAGCAACCATGGTAATAGTATATCCCTCAATCTGGTGGAACTGGACACCCTCTCTGGAATATCTCCCCTTCGTCGAAAATCCTGGCGGTAACCTGATACAGTTTATACTTCCCGGTTTCCTTATGGGCACACAGATGTCCGGGTCGCTGCAGAGAATGATTCGTACCATGGTACTGGAGGTATTAAGGCAGGACTATATCAGGACAGCCTGGTCAAAGGGGCTCGGAGAACGGACAATCATCATAAGGCATGCCCTGAAAAACGCACTGATGCCGGTTATCACCATAGCAGGAATGATGTTGCCCATGTTAATTGCAGGTTCGGTTATTATAGAGCAGATATTTTGTCTGCCTGGTGTGGGACGTCTCACCTTTGAAGCTCTTACACAGAGAGACTACCCCATCATTTCCGGGATTAACCTGGTTATGGCCTCTACTGTATTGATTATGAATTTAGTAGTGGATATTACTTACGCCTGGTTGGACCCCAGGGTCCAGTATCGGTAGGAGAAGAACGGGTAAATGGCAGACTTCCGGATAGATCGAGAAATAGAGACAGCGACTACGACGGTGGTACGGAAAAGACGTAACCCGATAGCCGACTTCTTTATCCGGCTAATTAAGGAAAAGCCGCTGGGTACTATTGGTCTGATTATTGTCATAGTACTGCTTCTAACCGGCATTTTTTCTGATCTGACATGGCTGGGCTTTCCCTCTGTAGAGGATGGAGGTCCTGGTCTTGCCCCTTACGGATTCAACGAAATTATCCTGAAACACCGCCTGGACGGTCCATCAATAGAGCACCTTCTCGGGTGTGATAACCTGGGACGAGACCTGCTCAGCCGTATTATCTTTGGGGCTCGCATCTCTATGATTGTGGCACTGGCTGGCTCGACTATCGCTACGGTAGTCAGCTTTTTTGTTGGTGCTATTTCGGGATTCCTTGGCGGCAGGTACGACATGATAGTGCAGAGGTTTGTTGACGCCTGGATGTGCTTCCCTGGACTGGTCCTATATTTAATCGTAATGTCCATCCTCGGACCGGGTCTATTGCAGGTTATCATTGTACTGGGAGTATCAATGGGCCTCGGTGGTGGGTCAAGAGTAACCAGGAGCGCCGTTATCCGCATTAAAGAGGATGTATATTTTGAAGCAGCCAAGGCTATCGGTGTCCCAACCTCAAGAATTCTTCTCCGGCATGTCTTACCCAATATCTTACCGGTTATGATTATCGGATTTTCAACCGGACTGGGTGGTTTCATCCTTGCTGAAGCTTCACTGAGCTTCCTTGGATTTGGCATCCCTCCACCGACTCCCAGCTGGGGCGGCATGCTCAGCGGAACAGGACGTACCTATATGCTCCAGGCCCCCTGGATGGCTTTATGGCCTGGACTTGCCCTGTCGATTGTAGTATATGGAGTCAATATGCTGGGAGATGCAGTGAGAGACCTGTTTGACCCGAGGCTGAGAGGTGGTCTCGGTCGCTACGGAGGTATTTCACAGGAAAAGCTGGCGAAGCTGGTAGAAAAGAAAAAGCTTGGGGTTGAAAGTCCAAGCGAGGCTTAAAGTTCGTAGCCCTGAGCATGATTTAATCTGAAAATAATAGAAACGAGGTGAGCTGACATCGCAGAGAGAATTCTCGAAGTTGAAGACCTCAAGACATACTTCTATACCGAGGAAGGAGAGGTCAGGGCAGTTGATGGTGTTTCCTATCACATCGATAAAGGAGAGTCTGTAGGTCTGGTAGGCGAAAGCGCCTGTGGAAAGAGCGTAAGTGCTCTTTCTCTTTTGCGCCTGATTCCCTACCCCCCGGGTATTATCGTTGGCGGCAAGGTACTCTTCAAGGGAAAAGACCTCCTCACAGTCAGTGACGAGGAAATGCGTCACATCCGGGGTGCCCAGATAGCCATGATCTTTCAGGAGCCGACTACATCCTTAAACCCGGTGCTTTCTGTACAGCTTCAGCTATCCGAGTCGCTGGAGCTTCATCGTGGTATTAGTAGAGCAGAAGGCGTTGAAGAAGCAGTTAAATTGATAAAACTCGTTGGAATACCGGACGCAGAGCGAAGGGCAGCAGACTATCCTTACCAGTTTAGCGGTGGGATGCAGCAGCGGATAATGATGGCCATGGCTCTGAGCTGTAACCCAGACCTTATAATAGCTGATGAACCTACTACCTCGGTAGACGTTACCGTTCAGGCACAGCTTCTGGAGCTGATTGACAACCTGCGGTCACAATTCGGCACGGCAGTAATTCTCATAACTCATAACCTCGGGATAGTTGCCCGCTATGTTGACCGCGTAAATGTGATGTATGCCGGGCGACTAGTAGAAACAGGACCGACAGATGCCATATATAATGCACCAAGGCATCCATATACTATGGGACTAATAGGTTCGGTCCCGCGTTTGGATTTACCCCGAAAACGCAAGCTATTCGTTATTGACGGTCTTCCACCGCATCTTGCCCGTTTACCCAAGGGCTGCGCTTTCAGCCCTCGCTGCCAGTATGCTATCAGCAGATGTCACGAGGAAAGACCGGAGCTGGAAGAAGTGGGAGAGAACCATTCTTCCGCCTGTTTTAGAAGAGAAGAAACAGAAATTTTTGAGAGGACTACCTAATGGCACAGGATGGTAACATAATCGAAGTCGAAAATATGTATATGTATTTCCCGGTATTAGCCGGCGTTATGCGCAGGCAGGTAGGCGATGTTAAGGCAGTAGACGGGGTGAGTTTTCAAATAAAGAGAGGCGAAACCCTGGGACTGGTAGGCGAAAGCGGTTGTGGCAAGACCACCACCGGACGTTGTATCCTGCAGCTTTATAAGATTACCGGAGGCAAGGTGACATTTAATGGAAGAGACCTTACCAAAATGAAAGGCAAGGAGCTCAGGAGTGTACGCAAGAACATGCAATTGATATTCCAGGACCCTTATGCTTCGCTTGACCCCCGCATGAACGCCGGAAGCATCGTTGGTGAGCCTATGCTTGTCCACAAACTGGTCAGGGGAGCTGAATACAGAGAGCAGGTTGCCGAGCTATTCAGACTGGTACAGCTGGAGCCCTTCATGGCAGACCGTTACCCCCACGAGTTCAGTGGCGGGCAGCGGCAGCGTATCGGGATAGCCCGTGCACTGTCAACAAGACCTGAATTTATTATATGTGATGAGCCCGTTTCAGCGCTGGATGTTTCAATCCAGACGCAGATCATTACTCTGCTGATAAGACTCCGTGAGGAGATGAACCTGACCTATCTCTTCATCGCTCATGACCTCTCGGTAGTCCGTCATATTAGTGACCGGGTGGCGGTCATGTACCTGGGTAAGATTGTAGAGATTACGAACAGCGACGAACTTTATGATAACCCGCTCCATCCCTATACCCAAGCGTTACTATCAGCAGTCCCCATACCTAACCCTGTGGTTGACCGCCAGCGAAAGCGTATCCTGCTAACCGGCGATGTACCCAGCCCTATTAATCCACCCAGTGGCTGCAGCTTCCACCCCAGATGCCATATGGCAATTGACATCTGCAAAGAGCAATTACCGGAATTTAGAGAAGTTGGCAGTGGGCACTGGGTATCCTGTCACCGAGTATAGTCTGTTAAAGCTTGGGTTTAGCGGCAAGCCCTGTTATCAGCACGGGAACCGGAGACCGTTTCCCCGCCAGATACAGTTATTTACACATGTTTCCATAAACAACCCGGGAAACAATTTGAACTAAGGTGAGGTATGTCTAAACCTAAAAAGAAGCGAACTGCCAGAAGGGCAGAAGAGCAGGCACCAAGCCCGAAAGTTAAAAAGATAAACTGGAAAGAGAAGCGGCCAGCATTTATTATTGGCGCCGTTGTGATTGTTTTTATGCTGATTATTTTTGGAATCAGCTATTATCCAACCTATATCGCGCCCATGCGTATTACCGTAATCTCAGTGGACGACGTTAATATCCGAATGGACTACTTTCTGAAGAGATGCGAGGCGTCTGGCACTGACCCTATGTATATGCTCACAAATCTTGCACAGGAAGAGATAATCAAACTGGAGGCACCAAAGTACGGCATAGAAATCAGCCCGGAGGAAATCGACCAGGCGTTGAGGACAATAGCCGCAGGAGCGAGCGAAAACATTGCTGAGAGTGAATTTAAGGAATGGTACCGCCAGCGGCTTAATGAAACCGGACTGTCAAATTCTGAATATAGAGAAATTATAGCTACCAGTCTAATGAGTTCTCACCTCTATATTTATATAACATCAGGAATGTCCATGACAGCCGAGCAGGTTCACCTGCATACCATCCTTCTCGATACCGAAGAGGAAGCGATTGATGTACTGGCAAGACTGGAAGCAGGAGAAAACTTTGCCGACCTTGCCAGAGAGCTGTCCATGGATGCAATATCCAGGGAGAATGGCGGCGACCTCGGCTGGATACCGCGGGGTGTTGCTTACGAGTCCAGGTATGACTATGTAATCTTTGACCTCGACATCGGTGTTGTAAGCGAGCCTCAGGCATATTATGATTCAAGTGTACAAGACCCTACATCACCGGCCCTGGTCAACTACTACCTCTTTTTGGTGTCTGAGAAGTCAGATGACAGGGAGGTGGACGAAGAGTACCAGCCAACTCTGATGGGCCAGGCCTTTGATGATTGGCTTGTTGAGAAAATGGGTAAATATGATATAAACTATCGCGGACTTAACAACGGATTTGACTCCGAGACCTATGCTTGGATAAACTGGCAATTGTCTAAAAAAGAAGAATAATTGTGGCTGGCACATGTCTTGTCCAGCCCCGACTGATTAAGGCAGGCATAGCAAAAATGATACGGGTAAAAAATTTAACCAAATACTACGGGAAGCGGCTGGCGGTAGATGACATCAGCTTCAATATAGAAAAAGGGGAAATTGTGGGTTTCCTCGGTCCCAATGGGGCGGGAAAAACAACCACGATGCGTATCCTCACCGGCTTTCTGGCGCCAACCAGCGGTGATGCCTGGGTTGCCGACCATAATGTACGGAGTCATTCCCTGGAAGCGCGCCAGCACATTGGCTATTTTGCCGAGTCAGTACCGCTATATACTGACATGACGGTACGCTCTTACCTCGACTTTTTAGCCAGACTGAGGGGTCTGGATGAAAACAGGATAAAGACCAGAATAGACGATGTCGTGGAGTTATGCCACCTCGAAGAATATATCGATGTGATTATCGGTAAATTATCAAAGGGATTCAGACAACGAGTTGGTGTAGCCCAGACAATTATCCATGAACCGGAAGTATTGATTATGGACGAACCGACAATAGGTATCGACCCAATCCAGGTAGCAATGACAAGACAGCTTATAAAGGAACTCAGTAAGAATAGTACCATCCTGCTTTCCACCCATATCCTGCCTGAAGCAAGTATGACCTGCGAGCGGGTAATAATTATACATGAAGGTAAGATAGTGGCTGAGGACCGTATTGAAAGCCTTTCTTCAATAGTAGCCGGCTCAAGACGCATCCGACTTGAAGTCGAAGGTCCTTCTAAAAAAGTGGCTGAAAATCTACGCCAGATAAAGGGAGTTAACCAGGTTCAATACGACGGCTCTTATTACATTGTTGAATATCCTACCAAACAGGACCTCCGCAGTAAAATAACTGAGACTATTGTTAAGGGTGGCTGGACTTTACTCTCCATGGAAACTATTCAAATGAGCCTTGAGGATGTCTTCCTCAAATTAACTTCTGCAGAGGACAAAAAACAGTGACAAATGCATTAACTATCGCCCGCAAAGAGTTCAAGTCTTATCTGACATCACCTATGGCCTATGTGGTNATTGGTATCTTTCTGGTGCTTACCGGCGTCTTCTTTGGTACCAGCGCATCTACTTATACCGAGACAAGTATAAGAGGTATCTGGGATTTCTGGGGAGCACTTTTTCTGATGGCATTTGCCGCTCTAATCACCATGCGTTTAATTGCGGAAGAGAAGAAACTGGGGACTTTAGAACTGCTGCTCACGGCACCGATTAGAGATAGTGAAATAATACTGGGCAAGTTCCTGGGCAGCCTGGGTATCCTTGTAGTTATCCTGTTGCTCACTCTATACTATCCCCTGCTTCTTATTATATTTGGCGACCCCGAGTTAGCTCCCATCGCTACCGGCTACCTGGGGATTTTTCTGCTAGGTGCTACCTGTCTGGCAATAGGACTCTTCGCTTCATCAGTAACATCAAATCAGATTGTATCGGTGGTAATAGCTGGGGGAATACTTTTCGCCCTCTGGTTCATCGGTTTAGTCGCCAGTTATGTTCCAGAAGAGCTCGGGAATGTCATCAACTACTTTTCACTTTCTTATTATTTCCCTGATTTTATCAGCGGAATAGTCGATACCAGAGGTTTAGTCTATTATCTTAGTATTACAGTTTTGTTTATATTCCTGGCAATCAGGTCACTCGAAAATAGCAGGTGGAGCTAAATGCAAAACGACACTCCCTTTTATAATAGATACTCGTGGCTAATCGCAGCACTCGGTCTGCTGTCCTTACTTATAGGCTTAATAGTTATTGTACTGCTACCTGAAATACGAACGGGAGCCTGGGGTATCCTGGCACTGGGAGTACTGCTTATAGCCACAGCTTTTATTATCGATTTTAGACGGGTCAGGAGTGCTGTAACCGGCAGGCGAGGTATGTTCAGTACCGGCACTACGGTAATGGTTTCGGTGTTTATCGGTATAACACTCTTAATCAATGCTATCAGTATCAGTAATTATCATCAGTTCGATGTTACCGGCGTTGCACAATTCCTTATTACCTCCAAAACAAAGAGTGTTCTCGACGAGATGAACATGCCGGTGAAGGCTTTATGTTTCTTCGTTCCAGACGACCCGTATGGCATCGCCAGCTACGCCAGAATCCTGCTGGCTGAATACCAGAAATATACCGACAAGTTGAGTGTAGAAGAAATCGACCCTGATGAGTACCCGGAGAAGGCAAGAGAGTATAGTGTAACCCAGTACCCAGCGGTTGTCTTTGAAAGCGAGCTCGGGCGTCGAATGGTACTACCAGAAGATTTTATTGAACAGCCAGAACACTTTTTTACCAGTGCTATCCTTGAGGTTACCGGGATTGTCCAGAAAAAGGTATATTTTCTAACCGGACACGATGAGAGTGATATTGACGGGGAATACAGCTATGCCAAGCAGGGACTCCTGGACAACCTTTATAAGGTGGATACATTAGACCTCATGCTTACTTATACAGTTCCGGAGGACTGTACCGCTCTTATCATCTCGGCACCCCAGAAGTCATTAACCAGTGATGAACTGGAAATTATTAACGAGTACCTCGAGAACGATGGATGGTTGTTGGTCCTGCTGAATCCCGACTCTCCAGAGGAGATAAAACAGCTACTTTCTAACTGGTGGGTAGATATAGAGGACGGGACTGTTATTGATGCAATGTCCCACCTGGCCTCTTCGGATGATGCTCACAACATGGAAAAGGTTATTGTGCCCAGAATTAGAAATAACTTTGAACTGCCAGAGGTCTACTTCCCGGGAGCTACCTCAATCATACCCCAGGATGATAACCCTGATGATATTATGTTTATTCCGCTGTTTTACACCAGCCTGTTCAGCTGGATGGAAGAAAGTCTTGACCCACTGGTTGAACCTGAGTTTGATGTAGAAACTGAAGAGTTAGGTGTTAGATTTCTCGGCGTTCTTGTCTTTATGTATTTACCTGAGGATGCCGAAGAAGTGCCTGAAGGATTCAAGCTGACCCGCCTGATAGTCATAGGTGATTCTGACTTTGCTTCCAACCAGCATTTTTATAACGGCGATAACGGTGACCTCTTTCTCAACGCGGTGGAGTTCCTGACGCAGGGAAAGGAATTAATTTCAATCGAGCGTAAGGTCCTTCCCTTCCGCAGAATGCTTATTGGACCGGAAGAAGAAACTTTCATCCGTGTTTCCAGTATCGGCTTGCTTCCACTACTGGTACTGATAGCAGGAGGCATTGTCTGGTGGCGAAGAAGGTAATGAGATATGCTAATCTCGAGGAGGTGATTCCTTGAGACTCCAAAACATCATCATCTTACTGGCTGTTCTCCTCGCTGCCGGAGGTATCTATTACTTTTCCAATGTTCCCGAGCCGCCTGAAACGGTAGAGCCACAGACATTTGTGTGGTCGATAGAAATGGAGGACATAAAGCATATCGAAATACGACTCCCCCGTGAGGACATGAGCCAGAAATTCATTAAAATAAGCGAAGAGGACAAGTTCCCCTGGTACTTTGACGACCCCGAAAGGTCTGACGTGAATGTGGAGCGCTGGGGGGGAGGCATACCACTTCTTTTAAGCGGACCGGGTGCAGGCAGAATCATTGCCAAGAATGCCTCTCAAGATAAACTTGCTGAATTCGGATTAACCGAGCCACAAATGGAGATTATCTTAACCCTGGAGAACGATTATGTTATGAATATCATGGTGGGCGATAGTACTCCGAACGGAGCATATTTCTATGTACAGGCACCCAGAACAAACGATGTCGCTCTGGTAGACTACACCTGGTATTACGTGCTTGAAAGACTGGTCAAAGAACCGCCTTATGCCCCCGCTTCAGAGGAATAGCCGTTCAGATAAAAATCCTTAAAACTTTTAGAATTCCCTCGCCGTCTGCTCATTCCCTTCAACACAGAACTTACAGTCGTATCTTTATGGTTACATATTTCCTGCATATACTGTAAGGTGTTATTCTGGTCCCTAATAGTGGAGTGAAGACAACGGCGGTTTAATTATGAAAGACTTTGCTGGGG
>JGI2172J19969_10001691_pt1 | contig 10030 bp, 14 predicted proteins | sample DeeMarSWOR230_32_FD_19969 | JGI IMG/M metagenome (IMG submission 19969)
TACTATCTACAGTGAGATAGCATTAAAGGTTATGAACAGAAAATCGTTACCGAAGCTAAACATAGTCCTAATCCTGTACATATTAGAATGCGATAAGTTCAAATGGCTTATTTGCCGATTTTTTCTCAGGCAACATAGCTGGAAAAGAAAAAACATGAGCGCGAAAAAGAGGATAATATTCCATGTGGACATGGATCATTTTTTCACTGCAGTTGAAGAAAGAGAGCACCCCGAGTTTAAAGGTAAACCAGTTATCGTCGGAGCTGACCCTAAAGAGGGAAAGGGAAGGGGAGTTGTCAGCACCTGCAACTATGAGGCAAGAGAATTCAGTGTCAGATCCGCCATGCCTATTTCGAGAGCTTGGAAGCTTTGTCCGCAAGCTATCTACCGACCGGTCAACTATGAGCTTTACAGGAAAGCCTCCAGCAAAATAATGCGAATATTGCGCAAATACACTGACAAATTTGAAGGTTGGGGTATCGATGAAGCCTTTCTTGACGTTACCTCAAGAGTGAATAGTTACGAACAAGCTGAAGCTCTAGCACATCGAATCAAGAGAGAAATCATTAAAAATGAACAACTCACGTGTTCAATAGGTATAGGTCCAAACAAGCTCGTTGCAAAAATAGCCAGCGACTTTCAGAAGCCCGACGGCTTGACAGTAGTTAAGGAGGAAGATGTCGAGAAGTTCTTAGCACCATTGGGCGTGCGTAAGCTCTTGTGGGTTGGACGAAAGACCGAGCAGAAACTGAAGAAAATTAGAATAAGAACCATCGGAGACTTAGCCAATTATGACCCGAATGTGCTATTGGAAAACTTTGGTGTTATGGGCACTCAGCTTTATCTAATGGCGCACGGAATTGACAGAAGTGAAGTTGAAGAAAGAGGCGAAATTAAATCCATCAGTCGAGACGTGACTTTTGAGGAAGACACTAACGATTTCGAATTTGTTCTAGGTATTTTGAATAAGCTTTCGAAAGAAGTGCATAAAGACGTTTCAGGGCAAAAACTTTGTTTCAAAACAGTTACGGTAAAAGTGCGCTATGAAAACTTTGAAACGCACACGCACGGCAAGACTCTGCCTTTTGTAACTGATCGTTTACAAGATTTACAGAAAACGGTAAATGAACTCATGCAAAAATATTTCAGACAAGACAGGAAAATACGGCTTGTAGGTGTCAGAGTTTCGAATTTTGTGTTCACAGAAGAACAAAAAAGGTTAATATGAAGGCTTAAACGAATACGATCTTTGAGGAAATATTGTGAGTGAAGTTAGAAGATTGTTAGAGGATTCAGGATACTCAAGCAAAGCGATAGAGTACTATTTGAAAAAAGTGAATGTTGGATGTGTGGAGAAACCAAGCGTGCATTTGACCTATACAGGGCCATGCGGCGACACCATGGAAGTCTACCTGAAAATCGAATCCAACGTAATAAGAGACGCGAAGTTTCAAGCAATAGGCTGTGCAGGAGCTTTTTCGTCAGGATCAGCATTAATGGAGATGGTGAAAGGTAAAACCTTGGAAGAAGCAGCAAGAGTAACAGAGGAAGACATAGTAAATTTCCTCGGAGGCATCCCAAAACAGAAGATTCACTGTGCCTGTCTGGCAAAAAGGACCCTGCAAAGGACGATTGCGAAGTACAAAGGGAGCAAGACCGAAACTGATACGTGATTAATCAAGTTCGATAGAGGAACACGGCAGTATGCGCAGAAATGGCAAATTTCACCTCAAGTCAGAACTGAAAAAGTTAGTGAACAAAGCCTAAGAGTTTCTGATATTTACAGTAGAGTTCTAGGAAGGGTTTTTTGTACAACCACTTCACGAGCCTAATGTCACGGCATAGACTCCATCCGTAGATCTCTCTCCACAGCTCTTCAAACAGTTGAGGGCCATTTTCGACGACCACTTGTGCCGCCAATTCACCGTCTAGGAGAGCATACATTATGCCTTCTCCAATTATCGGATTCACATGACCTGCAGCATCGCCGATCAATATCCAGTTGAGCCCTGCAACTGGAGCGCGGAACGTTTTGACATTTTTTATGTTTGGGATCAAGGCTGCCCATTTGGATATCTTCTCTGCTTGGGGATAATGTTGCTCAATGAACGCGTCCAGTTGCCTTCGAAGTCCATGAGAACGCGATATTTCGGCGCAGCCTATCCCTAAACATGTGTGGCGGGCTCTTGGAAACACCCAAATATATCCGTTTTTGTGAAATAAGAACCTTACAGTTAGGTCTTCTTTCTCTAAGCCTTTCATCAAATATCCGTAGCAGATGCCTTTGTCGTCTTTACTTAAGGGTTCAATTATGGTTCTTCTAGTTAAACTGTTCACACCGTCAGCGCCGATTAACGTCTTAGCAGCATAGGAATTCCTTGTAGTTTTGATTTTCCAGAAATCTCCTTTTCTTCGTAAGGCTGTGGCTCTCTCTTCAATCAATTCAGCGCCCTTAACGATAGCCTTATTCAGCAAAAACTGGTCAAGTTTTAGCCTTGAGAAACAAAGAAGCTTGCCTCTTCTGCAAAGAATGCACGTCCGCTTTCCGTAAGGTGAAATGAAGTAGATTCTATCTCTTTCAACGTGTTCTATTGGGGTTTCGCTTAGAAATGGAAATAGTCTTTGTGCTAATGGCGAAACGAGCCCGCCGCAGGGTTTTTCCCGTGGATGACTATGATCGAAGATGACTGCGTGAACGTCATTTTCGGCAAGGCTGTATGCGCAATGAGAACCTGCTGGTCCTGCTCCTACAATTGCGACTTCGATCATGATATCCATTAGCCTCGTGCTTGGCTAAATCTGTATGGTGGACGGTTAAAGCTTGAATTCCCATCTGCACCACAAGTCTGGCGGATGCTCGCCTGGCGGACAGACTAGACAGTTCACCTCGACGTTTGCATTCAATGTTTTTGCAAAGTTTTTCAAATAGCCAAACCGAACTTTTCTGCATGGAAACTCGCCTAACCCTTTTTTCAAACGTGCTTCTTGTGTTCTGCATCTATCAACGCTCAGAATGGCACTGTTACTGTTTATCTTGATCGTTTTGAAGGGTTGGTCTAAGGCCCAGCTTGACTTGCGTAAGAGATTCATGATTGCTGGAATGTCCGCGTTTTCGCCTACTTGAAACATTCTTTGTAAGCTTTCGGCTTCGATTTTCGCCATGATCTGCCAGACTCCAGCGTCAATTTCTGTTGCAGCTTCAGTGCCGAATTTTTCCTCTATGCCGAGGAAGTATAAGCCGTCGACCCTCCATAGGTTTCTGATTTGATGAAAGAAGAAGTCAAGCAGTTTTTCCATGGGTATTTTAGCTGTCATTTTGCGGTCTTCAACGCTTCCATGAGGGTATCCACTCACAATAAACACCAGCGAAGAGATTATAGAGTATTTAGGGAATAGCCTTTTAGCTTTTAGTCTTCGCATTAGATATTGAGCGCTGAATTTTTGGGCTTTCTAAAGGTTTGGCTCCTTTCAATTCCGCGATGAGTTTGCAGCTGGGGCCGTCTTTGAGCAAGTTTAGATGTTGCTAAACTGTTGCCTCTGAAAGCCTCTACCCCCTCCTTTATATATAGGTTGAACCAAGCCTTGAAACGTCTTCGGTCTGAGTCTAAGAAGAAGCTAGCCTAGGTACAGCATATCCACTCTTGCATAGGGCTCAAGTTTGTATAGTGCAAGCCGTTCCGTCAAAGTGTTGAAGAACCTCATCGGGGATGACCTTGGCTTTGTTCATCATTTGTCATGTTTATTACTCTTTCCTCTAGTGTTACACCGACATGTTCGAGCTAAAGACGACTGAGACTACAGCATTTCCATTACCCATGTATCTTACGATATTGGTAGTTGTCTAGCATTTCAAGATTGGCGTTGCTCACAAATCACTCAAATCAGGCTAGTAAGGTTTAAATAAAGTATGGTTCATTCGATAGTTAGCTTCAGTATCGATGGTCGGCGATAAATGTCAAGCGAATTTCGTCACATACTGCGAATAGTGGGCACAGACATAGATGGCACCCTAAAGATGCCATACGCCCTAAAAAGAATCAAAGGAGTAAACCTAACCCTCGCAAACGCCATATTAAAAAAGGCAGAAGTAGACACAGAGAAAAGGGCAGGTTTTCTAACAGAATCAGAAGTTGAGAAAATAGGACAAATAATAAAAGACCCAGCAAAGTCTGGACTGCCAAGTTGGCTTTTAAACAGAAGAAAAGACTTAGAGACCGGGAAAGATTTGCACATTATTAGAGCAGATCTTGACTTGGGAACAAAGATGGATATTAAACAGATGCAAGAATTGAAATCGTGGCGGGGATATCGTCACGCTTACGGATTAAAGGTGCGTGGGCAAAGAACAAGGACGACTGGAAGAAAAGGCAAAGCTGTCGGAGTCAAAGTGAAGACACAGCAGCGAAGGATGTAAAGCTCATGGGCGACCCTAGAAAACAAAGAAAGAAATATCAAACACCACGCTTTCCATGGCGAACAGACATCCTACAAGAAGAGCTCAAACTCTTAGGTCAATATGGCTTACGAAACAAACGTGAACTATGGCGACATGAAACCATGCTATCAAAATTTAGAGGAATAGCCCGCTCCCTCATAGGGAAAACACCTGAAGAACGCAAAAAAATGGAGGAGATGCTTCTCACCCGTCTGAAAAAACTCGGGATAATACATGAAGCAGCAGCTCTTGACGACGTCCTAGACTCAACAATTGAAGACATACTTGAACGAAGACTTCAAACAATCATATTCCGAAAAAATCTAGCCAAGTCGATCTACCAAGCCCGTCAACTGATAACTCACAGGCACATAGCCATAGGAGAACAGCGAGTAAGTGTCCCAAGTTATCTTGTGCCAATAGAAGAAGAAAACCAGATAACATACACAGCTAAAAGTCCTGCTGCAAATCCACATCACCCTCTACATCAAACAATAGCAGCTGCGCCGCCACAAGCGAAAACAGAGGAGACGCAAGATGAGTAGCAGTGGTGGATTCAGCAAGAAACCTGAGAGGTGGGGTGTAGTGCATATTTACAGCTCGTACAACAACACAATAATCCACATAACGGACATTTCAGGCGCGGAAACCATAGCGAGAACATCCGGCGGGATGTTTGTGAAGGCGGATAGAATGGAATCCTCAACCTACGCCGCTATGCGCTCAGCCTCTGCAGCGGCAGGAGTGGCCAGAGATAAGGGAATAAGAGCGATACACATTAAGGTAAGGGCTCCAGGAGGCTCTGGACCAAGAACCCCAGGTGCAGGCGCACAAGCAGCGATAAGAGCCCTGGCAAGATCAGGATTTCGTATAGGCCGCATAGAAGAGGTCACACCCATTCCTCACGATGGAACACGAAGACCAGGCGGTAGAAGAGGAAGAAGAGTCTAGCTCCAGCGCGTGCAATTCAAGTTTCCACCTTTTATAGAAAAGTTGAAATAATGCACTAATGTTCTATTGAACGGCATAGCATTTACCATGGGCTATCGTGGAGTGTTTAAATAAGTGGATATAGAGACACTTGAAAAAAACGATACGAGTATACGTTTGCTTATTCAGGGAGTCGACGCTCCCTTTGTGAACGCCTTAAGAAGGATCGCACTTGCCGAAGTTCCATGTATGGCAATCGATGAAGTCGTAATGATCGAGAACTCTTCTGTATTGCAGGACGAAATCGTAGCCCATAGACTCGGGCTAATCCCCCTCANAACCGATCTAGACGGTTATAATCTACCAGAAGAATGCCCATGCAAAAGCGAATTCGGATGTAACCTTTGCAGGGTCTCACTCACGCTCGACGCAGAAGCAAAAGAAGAAACGAGAACTGTTTATTCAGGGGAGCTAATCTCAGAAAACCCAGACATAACTCCAGTAAGCGACAAAATACCCATAGCAAAGCTGACCAAAGGACAGAACCTAAAACTTGAAGCATACGCGAGACTCGGAAGAGGAAAAAACCACGCGAAATGGCAACCAGTGTCAATGTGCATGTACAAGTACTTCCCGCAAATCAAAATAGGCAAGCAATGCGATGCATGCGGCAAATGCATAGAGATCTGCCCGAGGAAGGTTCTAATCAAGGCTGGAGACCAANTTAAAATTCGCGATTTGATGGCTTGCACTCTCTGTCAAGATTGTGTTGACGTTTGTCCAATGAATCCTCCAGCCATAGAAGTAGGCGAAAAAGCGGACACCTTTATATTTAACATTGAATCCACAGGTGTGCTTTCTCCGGAAAGAATAGTCAATGAAGCCGCTAAGATCTTAGACAAACAGTTGAAGGAATTCGCAAGTGAAATCAAGGTGAAGAAAAAGTGAAGTCTAAAACTACAAATCCGGAGCTTATCAAACTTATCCGCTTTCTGAGGGAGCAAAGCAGAAAAAACAATGTTGAGATTTGGAAGGACGTTGCCGAACGTCTATCAAAGCCGAGGAGAAAGCGTATAACTGTCAACATAAGCCGATTGAACAGATACACTGAGAAAAAAGAAACGATTGTCGTTCCAGGCAAAGTCGTAGGTACAGGCAAAATCAACCATCCAATAACCGTGGCAGCCTTCGCATTCTCGGAAACGGCAAAAGAAAAAGTGAAGGCTGCAAGGGGCAAAACCCTATCAGTTGTCCAACTTATCAAGAAAAATCCGAAAGGCTCAAACATTAAAATGATCGGGTGAAAAAATGGAGGCAATGAACCAAACAATTACAATAATAGACGCAGAAGGCCTTATTCTTGGGAGAATGGCTAGCATAGTTGCCAAACGACTGCTAGAAAACGGAAACATAATAATCGCAAACGCTGAGAAGGCTGTACTTTCAGGTAAAAAGAAAAGTAGATTAAAAGAAGTAAAGAAATTCCTTGAAGTGGGGCATCCCAAAAAGGGCCCATTTCACTATAGAAGACCAGACAGAATAGTTCGAAAAACCGTGAGAGGCATGCTTCCTTTTAAGCAGCCTAAGGGCAAACAAGCTTTTAAACGGCTTAGAGTATCCATTGGAATACCAGAAGGGTTCAAAAAACAGAAGATGGAAACTCTAGCGGAAGCCCGTGCTGAAAAACTGACATGCCCATATTTGACGCTTGGTCAACTCGCGAAAGAAATAGGATGGAACCAAGGTGAATAGCTATGCCAGGTAAGAAAGTTCTGGTTATTAGTGGAAAGAGAAAAACAGCCATGGCACGAGCCGTTGTCAAGCCTGGAACCGGAAGGATACGTATAAACAGAATCCCCATAGAGATTTATGAACCAGAAATTGCCCGCGAAAAGATAATGGAACCACTCATGCAAGCCGGCGACGACGTCTTGAAGGAATTGGATATAGACGTCAAAGTTTCAGGTGGGGGATATATGGGACAGGCGGAAGCCTCAAGAATGGTAGTAGCCAACGCCTTGTTAAAATGGACGAAGAGCCAACGTCTACACAGACTTTTTGTCGAATATGACAGAACAATGGTTGTTGGAGACCCGAGACGCGTAGAGCCTAAAAAGTTCGGGGGCCCGGGAGCAAGAGCCAGAGAGCAGAAAAGCTACAGATAGAGAGGCTGATTAAAAGATGATTATACCTGTAAGATGCTTTACCTGCGGCAAACTGATCGGAGACAAGTGGGAAGAATTCGCGAGAAGGGTAAAAGCTGGAGAGGAACCTGGCGAGGTCTTAGATGGCTTGGGCATTAAAAGATACTGTTGCAGGCGCATGCTGTTGTCTCACGTAGAAATCATAGATGAAGTTTTACGATTCTATGAAGTGGCAGAGAAGAGAAGAGAGGCACGAAATTACTATTATTAAGCAGTGGAAGGAGAAATATGTCAACTGTTATTGAAGATATAATTGCAAGAAGGGTTTTTGACAGCCGTGGGGAAGAAACAATAGAAGTTGATGTTGTAACAACCTCAAGTTTCGGAAGAGCCTCAGCTCCATCTGGAAAAAGCCGTGGAAAAGCTGAAGTGGTTTACTATCCTCAAGGCGGAGTGGAACAAGCAATCAAAAAAGTTGAAGAGGTAATATCTCCCGAACTAATAGGCCTGAACGTGGATTGCCAAGAAGAAATTGATAAAGCACTGCATGAAATTGACGGCACGAGAGATTTTAGGATCATAGGTGGGAACACAACCTTCTCCATTTCACTAGCGAGCGTCGAGGCTGCAGCAAATTCCTACGGTTTGCTTCTATTCCATTATTTGGGCGGATACGTCGCTCATGAAATGCCGTATCCTCTTGGAAACGTGATAAGCGGTGGAAAACACGGCAAAGGTAAAATTCCGGACTTACAAGAATTTCTGGTTCTTCCCTATGGAGCTGAATCTTTTCTGGAAGCCGCAGACGCTAACGCCAAAATTCACAGAAGAACTGGCGAAGTACTGAAGAAAAGGGATAGGCTCTTTGGTGGTGGGAGAAGCGATGAAGGAGCTTGGATTGCGAACATCGGAAATCTGGATGCTTTAGACGCGCTGGCCGAAGCGTGCGAAGAAGTGGCCAACGAAGTGGGTTTCGAATGCGGTTTAGGCCTTGACGTTGCAGCGTCAACCATGTGGAACGCCAGAAAGAAAACGTACATCTACCAGAGAGAAGCGAAAAGACGAGATTCAGGAGAGCAGTTAGAATTCATTCGCAACCTAGCCCAAAAATACCACCTTGTATATGTGGAAGACCCATTCCACGAGGAAGACTTTAGAAGTTTTTCAGAGCTCGCCAAAAAAGTGAAAAATTGTTTGATTTGTGGTGACGACCTGTTCGTGACAAACGCTGAGAGATTAAGTCGCGGAATAAAACTGCGAGCGGCCAACGCAGTTATAATAAAGGTGAATCAAGTCGGCACTCTCACGGATGCTTGGGAGACTATTGAAATGGCGAAGGGGGCTGGGTATGTCCCAGTAATGTCGCATCGTTCGGGCAGTACGTGTGATTGGCATATAGCCCATTTGGCTGTGGCCTTTAGATGTCCAGTGATTAAAACGGGAGTTGTTGAGGGAGCGAGAATAGCAAAGATAAACGAGTTAATAAGAATAGAGGAGTTTTTAGGGGATAGGGCTAAAATGGCTGAACTCGAATTATCTTAGGGAGATAGAAGATTGTCAGGAATTGAAGACGAGAAGTTACACAACGAGGGAGAAACAACAAGTGTTACGACAGAAGAGGAGCTTCTGCTGCCAAGAGACACGCTTCTTTCTGCGGGAACACACATTGGCACAAGAATGAAAACAAGGGACATGGAGCAATTCATATACCGTGTNAGACCTGATGGTCTATACGTCTTAGATGTNAAAAAGACTGATGAACGCATAAGAATAGCCGCAAAGTTTCTAGCCAGATTTGAACNATCGAAAATCGCTGCTGCAGCGGCTAGACTTTATGCACAAGAGCCTGTTAGAAAATTCTGTGAGGTAACTGGAGCNGTTCCCATCGTTGGACGCTTTATTCCAGGGNCTTTTGTCGAATCCACTATATCCTGATCGCATTGAACCACATGTTTTGATAGTGTCCGATCCAAGAGCTGATTCGCAAGCGGTTAAGGAGGCATCTTCGGTGGGTATACCCATAGTGGCCTTATGTAGCACAGACAACGAGTTTTCAGGCGTGGACTTGGTGATTTCTACAAACAATAAGGGTAGAAGAGCCTTAGCCATTATCTATTGGCTTTTAGCGAGACAGACACTTCGAGAAAGGGGGGAATTGCCGCTGGATAAGGATTTGCCGCTGACAGTCGAGGATTTCGAAACTAAGATTTCAAGGGAAGAGGAGGAGACCAACGAGTAGTGAAGATACGGCAACCAAGCCAAGCGGGAGCCTTCTACGCCGGAACAGCCAAATCACTGAAAACACAGATTGAAAGTTGCTTTCTCGACAGGTTCGGACCCGGAAAAATTCCAGAAATTGTTGAAGGCCGAAGACGGATCGTAGGCTTTGTTTGTCCACATGCAGGTTATATGTTTTCGGGTGCTGTGGCCGCTCATGCCTATTACAAACTGGCCTCAGATGGTAGACCCGACATCGTGTTTCTTTTTGGTCCAAACCATACGGGTCATGGAAGCGGTCTGG
>JGI2172J19969_10001693_pt1 | contig 10023 bp, 6 predicted proteins | sample DeeMarSWOR230_32_FD_19969 | JGI IMG/M metagenome (IMG submission 19969)
AACCACAGCCCCCGCATTCCCTAATGTTCTCTGCGCTTTCTCCACAACCCGATTAACCGCCCAGAACAAGTTCACAGCAGTAGGCCTTGTTTTCCGCAACATCTCAGCGGATTGCTCAAGTTCCTTCAGTAACTCCTCTCTTTTTTCAGCTTTTGAATAGTACGCTGTGAGAGCCAACCCGTAGGCAGCTGCCACGCCTATGAGCGGAGCGCCCCGTATTTTCATGTTTTTTATAGCAGCTGCCACTTGGCGGCACTCTTTCATCTTTAGAAAAGACGTTTCGCTAGGCAGTTTTACCTGATCTATCGTGATGACCAGCCCATCTTTCCACTCTATAGTTCTCATATGCGACACCGTTAACCTTCTCTATTATGCAATTCACCATTTTTACTTTTGTTATAAACTCAGATCGTGTTCAGTTTTTTATAATTCATTTAAGTATTTATCAGACAGGGGAGTTCTCTATGAAAGATGTAGCTCTGTTAATTGAGAAACTTGGACAGAGATACTCGGATATTTTAGGGATAAATCTGAAAGAAGGAGACGAAAAAGAAATTTTCAAATGGTTTCTGACCTCAGTTTTGTTCGGCGCTCCCATAAACGAAACTTCTGTCATAAAAACGTACAAGTGCTTTGAGAAGCGCAAAGTATTGATGCCAGAAAGTATCGTAAAAACTGGATGGCAAGGGTTAGTCGATATACTTGACGAGGGCGGTTACGCTCGATATGATTTCAAAACCAGTACCAAACTCCTAGAAGTTATGGGTAACTTAATTGCGAATTATGAAGGTAACTTAAGTTTACTTCACGACCAAGCTTCGAGTTCTTCTGATTTAGAAAAACGTTTGAAAGAACTAGGAAAAGGCATAGGAGACGTGACTGTGAGCATTTTTCTGCGAGAGCTAAGAGGACTTTGGGAAAAAGCTGATGCCAAACCTACTCCACTGGTTATTCTGGCAGCGAAAAAACTAGGGATAATAAGAGAGGAAAATTCTGAAAAAGCGCTGGAAGAGTTGAAGAGTTTTTGGAGAAAAAACAAAGTGGCTGGAAAAACTTTTGTGAATCTTGAAACCGCTTTGCTAAGATTTGGCAAAGATTTGCGCAGAAAAGAAAAACATAAAAAATAATGAAACGCATTCGTTTGCTAGACCGACTTGATTTTAGTCACAATCTCGATTGGACATCCCTTAGGCAACTTCAGCTTCTCTTTCCACTCCTCTCCAACAGCGATGAGACAGTATACCCCAGAAATTTCTGCTTTTGCCTTGCGAACGATGTTAACAAGGGCAGCTTGAGTTTCCCCNCTCTTTATCATATCATCCACAATGAGCACACTGTCCCTCCTTTTCAAAGCTTCCTTNGGCAANTACAGCGTTCTAGTTACACCAGAGCCNCTAAGCACATATGTTTCCTCATAAAACGCGGGAACCCCCACCTCCTTGTTCCATTTCGCTATGACCAAGTTTATGCCTAAAGAATCTGCAACCATAGTTGCCAACGGTACACCGTCAACCGCAGCGGTTAAGATTTTTGTCACTCGACTTCCAGCGAAGGTTGCGAGGGCGTGATGTGCAGCTTGTCTAAGTATGTTAAAATCACCGATGATCCACGTGTTGTTGAAATATCCCTCGTCGTTGAATTCTATCCTTTTGCGAAGCTCAGTTGGCAAACCAACGAGTTTTTTTAGAGTGCCCCAAAGTTGTCGAGCTCTCTCAGCATTTGGCAAAACGTGACCTTTAGCGTATCGGCTTAGAACCGTTACGGGTAAGTTAGTTTTGGCAGACAACTCACGATAAGTGTAACGTTTCTTCGCAGTTCGAAGTAGCTCAATTGTCATTAATCGAAGCTTGAGGTCTTCAGCGTGGGTGCTCATTCTCTCCATCTCTTTTATACAATAATATGGCAAACTCAAATGGTAGTTACCTTATTTTTGTCTTTAGGCATTTATAATTTGCGTATACGTTTGTAAATCTTCAAAACGCTTCATCTACAACTGATCTCGAAAACTGGCGGGCCCGCGGGGAATTGAACCCCGGATCTTCGGCTTTCTCCCGTTTTCCTTCATAATAGAAGGCCGACGCCTTATCCAGACTAGGCCACGGGCCCATATTGCTAAATGAAGAATAATCTTGGAATCGCCTAGATATAATTTCTCTTATTCGAGGTATATGGCGGGGCGGTATGGCCTAGCTAATTCGCTCTTTTTCTTTGGGTCATAACGTTGAGAGTCTTCCTCACTGTAAACGTGAACTTTAGCGTTAAGTTCTTGTTCAAAAAAGTTTTCAGCTTCTTTTAGTGTTTGATGTTCATTCAGAACCTTAACTTGCAGTTGCCTGTGTTTTTTGTCGTCGGGCATCTGATTAATTTCATCAATGATTAGGCGGGTGAATTTTGCAACTTTTTCCGCCATCTTCTTTAAGTCGGGACGGGTCATCAATTCTTTCATAAGAGCGCTCAAAACTATTCTTTCAGAAACGGATTTTTCCAAGGATGTCAGGTAGACTTTCCATTTCCATGGCGCTGCGACATAATAGTTTATTCTTTTCGGGGCGATTTTCGTTGCTTTAATGATGTTTAATGTGTCTTCCAACACATTTCTGACAAGAGTTTCGCCTTCCTCCGCTCCCATGTCAACTCTAGCTTCGTTATACGTTGGCCACTCAGCTAAAGAAACGAAACCTTCCCGCCCCATCTTCTCCCATATTTCTTCACAGATGTGAGGAGCAACAGGGGCAAGCATTCTAACTTGAGCATCCAAAATCTTATTTAACACTTCAGTGATGGCGCTTTTCCTCTTTGGAACCATATTTTCTTTAGCGATTCGACGTAGGTACCACTGGAAATCTTGGTCCAGTGCGTATAGGGCGCTGTGGATGGCTTTTCTAACCATTAGTTTATCCATTGATCTAGTTGCTGTCCTTACGTGTTCTTGTAGTCGGCTGAGCATCCATCGGTCTGTTAGCGTTAATTGACCGCCTTTAACGTTCGCTTGGGCTTGCACGGTTTCAACTGCGAATTGATAGAAGCGTTCAAGTCGATCTCGCACAGATTTCGCTAGGGTAGAGCTGAAGTCGGCGTCTTGCAGTAGTTCAGAGGTGGCTAGAACCGCAAATCTTAGCGGGTCTGCTCCAAACATTTTGATGGCTTCTCTGAGGGGGATTATGTTACCTAGGGATTTGCTCATTTTTTGGCCTTCCATCAGCACGCTTCCGTTTACGGCTATCTGACAAGGCCACAACGTTTCGGGAAAAACCGCTGTGTGAACGAAAATCATGAAGGTGAGATGGTTTGAAACTAGGTCTCGACCTGAGTGGCGGCTGTCTAGAGGATAGAAATACGAGAATTCGTTGTGCATTTGTTCTAAAACTTTCTGGTTCAAAGCCGCTTCTTTCGCCACTTCGTTTGGTTGTCCAATGCCTAAGAAAATGTAATTGAAAACGGCGTCAGTCAACTGGTCTGGCTGAACATTATGTTTTTGAATGTGCTTCATGATAGTGTAGTAAGCCATGTATATGACGGAGTCTGAAAGCGATTCTATAATCCATTCTGGGTCCCAAGGCAGTTTTGTGCCGAGTCCAGCCTTTCTAGCGCAGGCTTTCTCATGAAGCCAATCGATAACATAGTTGAATTCTGGACGCAAGTCTTCCGGCAAGATTTCCATGTTGTTGAGGCACTTGTGTGCTGTAGCTTTCCATTCGGGGTTTCCATAATTGATGAACCATTGATCTTGAAAAATTTTGACGACACATTCGGTTCCGCATCGGCATATAACAGGTTTGTTGACGAGTTCATACATGGTTTCAGCTTTCCCTGTTTTAACCAGATTTTCTTTGACTCTTTCTTTTGCTTCAGCCACTGGAAGTCCTACATATTCTCCAGTGTTTTCTTTCATTCTTCCATTGTGGAATTCATGTCTATAGACTTCTCTTGTTGCCTTTTCGAGACTGGGGTCTAGCTGATTTTGTATATTCATATCTTTGACTACGTCAGCTGCTGGATACGGAGAATAATTAGGAACAGCGATAATGGAGATTGGTTTAAGCTTGTCTATGGCTTCCTGTGTGATTCCGTACTTTTCAAGTTTGGAAGCTTCTCTCTTCACTCTTTCTAACGCTATGTAATCGTAAGGAGCGTGTGCAGGAACAGACATGACCACTCCAGTTGCGTTCTTTGGATCAACAAAATCGGCTGGGAGAATGAGAATTTCTTCGTTGGATACCGGGCTTTTTATTTTTTCCCCGATGAGTTCTTTTCCTGAAAGACTTTCTTCAACTTCAACTTTGCGATTTAGATACCGCAGTTTTTCAATGCTTTCCTTGCTGATGACCCACTGTTCATTGTCAACTTTTGCCTTTACATACTCAACTTCTGGGTTAAGCCACATGTTTGTTACGCCAAACACTGTTTCAGGTCTTAAAGTGGCGGCTGGCAGAAAATATCCGTCATAATCAAATTTTATGAGTGTAAACTCTTCGATTTCAGGTTCAACATCTCCCTGCGTATCGTGTTGACCCACGGGGTTTCCGTCGCTTGGACACCACCCAACTGGATGGCTTCCTTGTGAAATAAAGCGGGCTTCACTTAGCTTCTTGAATTGCCACTCAATGAATCGATTATATTGAGGGTCGATTGTAGTGAATTCGCGTCTCCAGTCGATGGAGTAGCCTATTTTCTTCATTCCTGCCTTTATTTCTTCATGGAAATACTGAGCAATCTTGACGGGTTCAACAAAATTTTTCAAGGCTTCTTTTGGCACTTTGTATATGTGCACAAACGTGTCGATAAGTTCCTTGTCCCTTTCTTTCAAACGTTTCGACATGGCAAGAACAGGTGTTCCTGTGTAATGAAACGCCATTGGGAAAAGCACGTTGTATCCTCGCATGCGCATGTAACGGGCGTGAACGTCTGCTAACGTGTAAGTTCTTCCATGCCCAATATGTTGAGGAGAGTTTGGATACGGATACGCCACTGTAATGAAGTATTTTGGCTTATTCGACTCTGGGTCAGCCTCAAAAATTCCTGCCTTCCCCCACACTTTTTGCCATTTCTCTTCGATTTTTTCCCAGTCAACTGGCACTAGTTCTTCCTCTTCAGCTGTTTTCTCACAATTTCTTCAGCTTTCTGGATGGCATCTGACAATTTCTTTATTCGTGTTCCGCCGCCCTGAGCAAAGTCGGGTCTGCCGCTGCCTCCACCACCTAGTACAGATGCTGCCTCTTTGGCGATTTTGCTTGAGTCTATGCTACGTTTCATCGCATCTTTTCCAGTCATTACTACAATTCTTGCAGTTTTTTTGTCAGCTCCATAGAATACAGCAACTGCTTCGGGGTTCTTTTTTACTAGTTTACTAGCTATTTTGATCATGAGGTCAACATCGGCTGACTCAAACTCTTGCGTTGCAAACTTTACTTCATCGATAGGTGTTATTTTTATGCCATGTCCAACAGTGGGTTCTTTGGAAACCGTAATGCTAGCCTCACGCTTAGCGATTTCATCCAAGAGACGTTTCTTTTCACGTCGAGCTTCCTTCCACTCCTTAACTAAGCGTTCCGCGGTTTCTCCCAGTTTTTCAACAGGAGCATTAAGCGTTTCAGCGACTTTCCAAAGCAGCTCCTCGTTTTCTTGCACCGCTTTTAACGCTGGAAGCCCAGCGCTGAACACAATTCGCTCAACCCCATCCTGAATCCTTTCAGTGCGAACAATTTTTATGAACCCTATTTCTCCAGTGTTTTCAAGATGAGCCCCACCGCAAGCCTCAACATCCCAGTCTCCAGTTTTTACAACACGTATTTCTCTTCCAGGCACAACGCCCCCCTGATACAGTCTGAAACCATATTTTCTTTCAGCTTGTTCTCGGGGCATCCACGTGGTTTCGACAGGTATATTTCGTATTACTGCTTGGTTTGCCAGTCTTTCAATTTCATGGATTTCCTCTTTTGACAGTCGTTTGAAATGGGAGATGTCTATTCGAGATCTCTCAGCGCCTTTTTGTGATCCTGCTTGCCAAACGTGTTCTCCTAGCACTCGCCTAGCCGCACCCATAATAACGTGAGTGGAAGTGTGGTGCTTCATATAACTGCTTCTTGGTTCCCAGTTGATGGTTCCTTTGATTTTTTCTCCTTCTTGAGGGCTAGGACCTTTCATAACGTGAATGATGACGTTTCCAATTTTTTGAACGTCCACAACTTCTGACCGTTTTTCATTAAAGGTTAGATAACCGTGATCGGCTGGTTGCCCTCCGCCTTCAGGATAGAATGCCGTCTCTTCCAGTATAACATGCTGTCCGTTTAAGACTTTGAGAACCCGTGCTTCAAACTCAGAGAGATAAGGATTTTCATAGTAGAGCATCCTAGTTTCTGGGAGATCTGAAACCATAGATTCCAGTTCCGTCATTTTCCCTTCTTCTCGTGACGACGACGCTTGAACGTGTTTTTCAGCAACCATAGTGTAGAAGTTTTCAGGAACACTTACTCCAACCCCTTCAACTTCAGCTGTTTCCTTAACCACCTCGGGTGGAAGACCATGAGAGTCATAGAGTTCAGTGAGAGTTTCCAACGGAACCTCAGAAATTCTTTTTGATTTTAGTCCTTGAGCGATTCTTTTGACAAGAGAACTGCCTCTTTTAAGAGTTTGCTCAAACTTATCTCGCTCCGCCGAAAGGATTTCCAATATTTCGTTTTGCATGTCTTTTAGGCGCGGAAAATCTTTAGACCAAAACTCAATCTGCATATCAACGATGTCAAGCAGTTTCTCCTCGATAGCAAGAGTTCTGAGCAGTCGGTATGTCCGGCGAAGAAGAAGTCTAGCCAAATATCCTTCACGCACGTTTGAGGGAACAATACCCTCGGAAAGCATAAACGCTAGACATTTAGTGTGATCTACAACTGCAAAAGCGTTTTCGATTGGAAGCAACGTTTTTTCGAGTTCTTCTACGCTTATTCCAACCTTTTCAGCCATTATTCTTCGATTTTCTTTTCGGCTGACAGTTCCGTTTAGACTCATTATGCCAGAAAGTTTCGCCATTCTTGCCAGTAATTGATTATCGGTTCTGCTTACACCAGCCATGTCTAAGACTTTGTTCAAAACTGGACCATAAACTGCGTGAAAACAACTTATGGAGCCTTGTGAAAGCCATGTGAACCGTTCAATTCCGTATCCCGTGTCAACTGTTCTTATAGGCAACTCTACGAACTCGCCGTTAACCACTTTAAACTTCATAAACACCAACGTAGCGAGTTCCAGTCCTCCAATGACTGTTTCAAGGTCTGGTCCAGCATTTCCCCCGCCTGACCACACGTCTTCTTTGTAAACGACTTCCTCAGATTTTATCCCCAACTCCTTTGTTACAAACTCGTGGTGATAGCGTACAGTCTGGTCTTTCCAGTAGACCGTTTTATCTGGATAATTGAAGGCATGATGGCCGCCCATCTCGAAAATAGTTAAGTGACGACCAAAGGTGAGTCCAGTGTTATCTACATCCACAAGGCGGATACAAGGCTGACTTATGACGAGGGGATTAGCTGGCGGAGGACTTATACCGTTCGTAACGTAGGGTTGAAAGTCAATTATGCTGGCGTGAGTAAGATAGAGGTCATCTCTCCATCTAGCTACAACTGGATAAGGCTTAATTCTTTCGTGTCCTTGCTTCTCAAAGAATGAGAGAAAAGCCTCCCGCATTTCTCGTATGCTGTAGCGCTTGCGGGTTAGCGGATTATTGATAAAAGTGTAGGGTGAAGGTTCTGTAGGAGCTAGCTCTCCACATGTTTTCTGATCGGGGTTTTGAGTCCAAAAGTATTCTTTGCAAGCTGGGCATAACTTTCTAACGTATCCATACTCATCAAAGAAGGAAACATGATACTCGTCTTTTGGAAAGCGCCTCAACCTTAATCCCTCTCATAAGGGAGAGAATCTACAGTTTAAAAGTAACTGAATAGTTTAAGAAACCTTCTCTCCCTGCGAAGCCGCACACAAAAGGAAGGCTTGTTATCCGAATAGGGCTCCAAGACCTTCCATCGCAGCTTCTTCTTTCTCTTTTTCTTTCTCCTCGTCCTTCTCTTTCTTAGCTTCTGCTGGTTTTTCCTTTGAAGCTGGCGCTTGTGCTGCAGCAGCTGGCGCCGCAACCGCAACAGGCATCAGTGCTGGCGAGGATTTAATCGCTTCATCTATATCAACATCNGCGAGAGAAGCAACTAGGGCTTTCACTCGGATGGGGTCGGGTTTGATGTCAGCTGCACTTAACACTTTAGTTAAGGTTTCTTCGTTGATGGGTTTTCCAGCTTTGTGAAGGAGTATCGCAGCATGCACGTATTCCATAAATCTTTCACCACGCTTTTCATTGATTGTAGTTAGTCACATACTTAAACTTAACACTTTTGAAGGTTGTGCTTTATTGAGAGGTTACACACCAAAAAAAGGTTAGACACACCCCTTTACTCGAAATTCTTCAGCTTGCTACGTAAACTCAACATTTCCACATTAGCCTTCTTCAGAAGTTCAGTTACACTGTCGCTGGTGGGCACACTGGCGTTCATGGCAAGTGCAAACGACTCTTGACTAACTATCTGGAGAAGCAACTTAATGTTTTCTGGCGTTGGATAAGCAGAGTTTAGAGACAAATTCAATGCAAAAACTTGAGCTTCTCCAATGCTTCGCTGAACTTCTTCAAGATCCAGTTGCAGTTGACCTTCAGGTATGATCAACCCTTCATCATATGCTGCCTTTAAAGTGAGTCCAACCTCCACTGATTTCACACCAAGCTTAGCCAAAACACTTGCAAGCCTAGCAGTTATGACTTCTCCTTTCTTCACCACCAGAGTGTCACGATTTATATAAACGCCTCCAGACTCTATTCTTGTAGGTATGCCTACAGAACCAAATTGGCTTATTATGGGACCAGGAGGCAGTCCTGTGTTTCCGGCAGACACGATCACGTCTTCCGAAGCTATGTCTCCAGCCCTCGCGATTGCTTTCATTCTACTCTTTTGAAGAATTGACACGAGCTGGAAGGGATTAAGGTTAGTGAAGAGAAAAATGTTTGAGCCGGTTAGGTGTTCTTCCAAACCTTCCAGACCAGGCTTATCTTTGCACTCTGCAACTGCCCGTCTTATAATTGTGTTTTTAATCACGCGAAAACTTGCATTGCCCTTTAGTTTTCTCCTTAACCCTTGAAGTTGAGCTGCTCTGATTTTTTGTAGGCTTGCGACTCCAAGAGCCTTGTATTGCTGTATTAAATTCTTTATTTCTTCAACTTCTTCGGTTTTTTCCTGCACCGCTTGGCGTAGCATGGTCTTTCCCTTTACATTTTTATCTGAATAGACGGTCCCATAGTTGTTTTAATGTTAACTGACCTTATGTTTTTGATTCCTTTTTTGAGTTTTGCTTCTATCCTTCTGATGACCGTTTGAACGTTCTCCGCGATTTTCTCTTCTTCCATGTTTTCAGCTCCAACGCGGCACTGAAGAATCGGTTGACCCCGCATTCTAAGTGAAACCATTTTCCGATGCTTTTTTATTTGAACTGTTATGTTCGCTGCTGGAGGAACAGGAGTCGGCATTTTTCCCTTCGGTCCTAAGATTGCACCTAAAATCTTTCCAACTAGAGGCATTAACGGCGCTTCTGCAATGAAATAGTCGTAGGATTTTGACAGTTCTTTTTGTTTTTTCTTGTCACCTGCTATGGCTTCGAGTTCCCCTTTTTCTATGACGAGGTCTGCTTTCGCTTTCTTTGCTTTTAGAGCCATTTCACCTGAAGCTATTACACATATTTTGCTTTCTTTTCCTGCGGGATGTGGCAATTCGATGCGTTCTTGAATCTTTCCCTCAGGCTTTTTGGGGTCTATGTCTCGTAGGCTCATGATTAGTTCTATGGACTGCACGAATTTTCTCTTTTCAGACTTATCTTTTGCTTCTTTGATTGCTTCAAGGATATTCTTCGTGTCTAAGGGCATCTCTGAGCCTCGAACCAAAGACGTAGAAGAGCCGATTATAAAAATCTTGTTATAAGTTGCAGGTGAAACATTGACAT
>JGI2172J19969_10001698_pt1 | contig 10009 bp, 7 predicted proteins | sample DeeMarSWOR230_32_FD_19969 | JGI IMG/M metagenome (IMG submission 19969)
ACAGTTTATGCGTTATTGGATAAAACAGACCCGGTAACAACAGATGATGCGCCTTCCGGGTGGCAGACCTCTGACTTTACCGTTACATTAACCTGTAATGATGCAGTTTCTGAATGCGATGTAACTGGGTACAGGGTTGATGGCGGCGCATGGACAACAGGCACAACAATACCAATAAACACTGATGGCAACCATACAATAGAATATAATTCAACCGACAATGCAGGGAATGTTGAAGCAACAAAAACAGTTTATGCAGCACTTGATAAAAATCCGCCGGATATTGCAATTTCAATTTCAAAGAATTATACCAAAAACGGGGCGTTGATAGTGTATTCAAATTCCACAACAATTATCGCAATAATAACAGATACAATATCGGGCGTTGATATGGACAGTATTAACATTGCTATGTCACCGGGTGCACCTCACAACTGTTCAAATGTTTCTTCTGCAAACACAGTAACTGTTTCATGTGATTTTAATGTGACTAACGGTACTGCTTATAATGTAACTTTTAATGTAAATGATATTATAGGAAATGGTAACTCAAACACAAAAAATTTCACGGTGGATACATCAGGTCCTCCGCTGAATGTGAACTCACCTGCAGACGGCGTGATAACAAAAAATTCACAGGTAACAGTTAGTGGTACAACCGACCCCGGTGCATCCATCACCGTAAACGGAGAAGATGTGACAGTTAATGGAGGCGGAACATTCACTAAAACAGTAACTTTAACACAACAGGGTCAAAACATTATAACAATCACCGCAACACAAAACGATGTTCCGAGAACTGTGATAAAAACAGTAATTTTTGATTCGGGAACTCCGACAATAAATTCAGTAGATATAACACCGGATGTTTTAAAAGGCAGTGAAATAGTAACAATCACGGTAAATGCAACAGATAGTATAGATGATAATTTAACCGTAAATGTAACAATAAACGGAATAACAATACAATTAAACAAAACAGGTGCAGACACATACAGCGGCACAGTTAATGCACCTGCGACCACTGGAACTTACACTATAACCGTTACAGCAACAGATGATGCGGGAAATTCCGATTCAGATAATTCAAAAAATTTAATTGTTGATAATGACGGACCAACAATTAATATCGGAATTTCAAATATCTGTAAGTCAACGCCTGCAATAATAGTAAGTTCAAATTCCATAACAATTACTGCGACCCTGAACGACGCATTATCCGGTGTTGATATAAATATGACCAATATTACCCTGACCAGCAATAATGTCACAAGGCAATTCTTTAATAGCACAACCAATACCACAATCAATATTACGGAGAAATTGGATTTCAATTGTTCAAATATCAGCTTTTCAGGAAATAAAGCAGTCATTTCGTGCAATTTAACCAACGGCGGTAATTACACTGCAAAAGTGTATGCAGAAGATATTTTAGGAAATAATAATACACAAACAGAAATATTCACGGTGGACACATCATGTACTATACCAAAGCCTAAGACGAAATCAGCAAAACGAGGTTCTGCTGCTGCCCCGGTAGTACTCCCCCCTACACCCGAATGCACAATAGATATTGACTGCCCAGGAGGTAAAATCTGTGAAAATGAGAAGTGTGTCGCTAAACCAAAGCCGGAATGCACAATGGATGGCGACTGCCCGGAAGGCAAGGTATGTGAAAATGAAAAGTGTGTTGAAAAACCGCCCGAATGCACAAAAGATGCCGACTGCCCGGAAGGTAAAGAATGCAAGGACGGGAAGTGTGTCGAGAAATCAAAACCGGAATGCACAACAGATGCCGACTGCCCGGAAGGAAAAATCTGTGAAAATGAAAAGTGTGTTCCTGAACCAAAAGTTTGCGGCGACGGAATATGCGAGGGCGGTGAAACCTGCGGGAACTGCGAGGATGACTGCGGTGCCTGCCCGGAACCAGAATTAATAGTTAATTGCCCGAAAGATGTCAAAGCAGGTACAGCGGCAAAATGCAGCGTTAAAGACGAGAATAATAACCCTGTTTCGGATACCACCGTCACATTAAATATGCCTGACGGAACCACAGAAACATTCAGAACAGATGCCGATGGGAATGTTGAATTCACTACTCACGAATCAGGGAAAATTGATGTCTCTGCAAGCAAGACAGGTTATGCGGAAGGTGAAAAAGCACATGTTTCTGTTTCCGTAAGCAAGGAAACGCCGTTGTCATGGTATCTTTTACCTTTGCTCCTTATTTTAATTTTAGTGATACTTCTGGTGTTCAGGAAAAAAAAGAAAACAGCACTGGAAAGCGCGGAATAAGGAATATGTAATTAATTTTTGAGAATGGAAATTGCAAAAGCAAAAATAAAAAATAATATTTTAATTTTAATCCCCGCATCAATACTTATCATCGCGTTTATTTCAGGATGCGTGGAAAATGAAAATAAATATAAATATTCAAAAACAATCAGCGGTATTAATGTATATTCACAAATCCCTGTTTCCGAAGTTGAAAACTGGGACGATGTTCTCCTGATTCATAAAGATAATGACACAGTTATTCGCTGCAATCTTGAACTTTCGGCGGTTTCGCATTCAAATTATAACGGTCCTGAAATAAGTATCGGAAAAGGTGACAGAACAGGAATTTACATACACGAAAACTCGGCAGCGATAAAGGGTGTGAATGATGCGGATATTACGCGTGCATGCCACGCCTTTGTATGTCTCAAGGAAGGACTAACATGCCCTGAAAATTTAAGTAAAATTAAAGAAATTATTAACACAAATCACCTGAATATAATCCTGGACAACACAACAAGCGGGAAGTCGGTACACGGCTATATTGAATTGTTTGAGGCATTCGGTCATGTCCGGGTAAGTTCCATAGACCTTTATTTAATGGATAACCAAAAATGCGAGCTCATGAGCAAACTCCGGAGAGTTGATGTTGTTTACCAGAGTATAAATATAACAGGCAAAACAGTAAATGACTGCGATATTGACGGTATCTTAATCCTAAAATCGGATAACAATGAAATTAAAGTCACGGGCAAACAAATAATACTTTCGGGTGATGATGAGCACCTGCACAGTGAAGAAATGCTTGTTTTTGATATAATTGCACCGGAGTTAAGACAACTGATGCATCAAAATAAAAATTAACTTAAAATTTAATCAGAATAATGAGCATAAGGGGGGGTGCACAAGTGCACCCCCCTGGGGGATAGAGTGGACCCTTAAATTTTAATTTTTTGAAAAAAATAATCAAATTTTTAGTATTTCTATAATACTATTAATATATTTAATTTAATCTTTAAAAGTTAAAATGAAAAATACAATTAAAACAAAAAAATCTTTTTAGAAATTCTAAAACGATATCATACCTTATTTTAAGATTAAAATCTACTTTATTATTATAAGGGCTGTTTTTTAGAAATTCATGTTTTTTAGAAATTCTAAAANTTTGGATTATATTTAATCGTAGATTACAAATAACTTATGTGTAAAAATTGCAGAAATCTTTAAAAAATTGCAAATTTTACACTTTTTAAAACAATTAACAAAAAATATCAAAATATAGAATGGAACACAAACTAATCCGGAGGATATTAAAAGGTGTCGGCGAGAAAAAGATAATCACTGCGCTGACATTGATGAAGAACTCAAAGATGAGTGATGCAGAACTTATGAAAGTGTTAAATCTCGGAACAAGCAATTCTGCTGCATATTACAGGAAAGAGCTGGAAAAAGAGGAAATTATAAAAGGTTACAGGGCGGAAATTGACTGGAAAAAGCTCGGGTACCCCGTCAGGTTCACAATCATTGTTGAAGGAGAAAGCCCCGAATTATTGCTTGAAATGGAAGAAAAGCAAAATTTAGCCATAAAAGAATATAATGAAGTCGTCGGCGATGTTTATGTTATATCTACAAAAAGCGGGGGAATTATTCTTGAGGATATGTCTTTCTATTTCGGCAACCGCGCAATTGCAATCATTAAAGGGTGTGCAACATCCGAACACGATGTCGTTTTGTATTCATCCGAACACGATGTCGTTTTGTATTCAAAGTACCGCCTGTTTGACGTATATCCTGAAATTAAGACCACGATTGCGATATTAAAAGATAATGTTATTAAAAATTTTATCATTAATAAAGAAAACCTGGACATTTTAGTCCCTGAGTACAAGCCCGAAAAAAAGGACAGGATTGAAGAATCAAAATTAAAGCCCAAAGAAGAAACAGAGCATGAGCGGCTTCTCAGGAACCTTGAGGAGTTTTTCAGTTGAAATTAAAAATAAAGATATAAATGGAAATTTTAATTAAAAATTGTATTTTCAAAGGAAAAGAGCAGTCAATTTTAATTGAAAATAATAAAATAAATGGAATAGGAAAAATTAAAGGCGAGCACGATTATGTAATTGACGCAAAAAACAAGGCGGTAATGGCAGGAATTGTAAATACACACACGCATCTTGCAATGACCCTTCTTCGCGGGATTGCCGATGACCTCCCGCTTGACGAGTGGTTAAATAATCATATCTGGCCGTATGAAAGAGAACACCTCAACCCGGAGTTTTGCCATGTCGGCTCTTTATTAGGGTGCCTTGAAATGCTCAAGTCAGGAACAACCTGCTTTTTTGACCTGTATTTTTTTGAAGAGTCGTGTTTTAAGGCGGTTGAAAAATCAGGGATGCGCGGGTTTCTCTCGCAGGGAATACTTGATTTTCCGACTCCTGAATATGAAGCAGGAGAAGCCATCAGAACAGCGAAAAAATTTATTGAAAAATTCAAGGGGAAAAATGAAAGAATCAGGCCCGCGCTCGGACCTCATGCCCCGCACACATGCAGCAGCGAAACACTGATTGCGGTAAGAAATCTTGCAAACAGGTATAATTTAAAAATTAATATTCATATTTCGGAAACACGAGATGAAGTTAAAAGGATAATTGAAAAAACCGGGATGAGACCTGTTGAATATTTAAATGAAATCGGTTTTTTAGGAGATGATGTAACTGCTGCACACTGTGTATGGCTGAATGATAATGAAATTAAAATTTTAAAGGAAAGGGGGGTTTGCGTTTCTCACAACCAGGTAAGCAATATGAAACTGGCATCAGGCATTGCCCCTATTACAAAAATGATTGATGCGGGAGTAAATATAACCCTCGGAACCGACGGGTGCGCGTCAAACAACAATCTTGATATGTTTGAGGAAATGAAGACAGCAGCACTGCTGCATAAGGTAAGTAATTTAGACCCGACAAAAATGCCTGCAAAAAAAGTTGTTGAAATGGCAACCACAAATGCTTACCAGGCGCTTGATTTGAACTGCGGGATTGAAGAAGGAAAACTTGCCGATTTAATTTTAATTGATTTAAAGAAGCCGCATTTAACGCCCATGTATAATTTCAATTCGCATGTTGTTTATTCTGCAAAGGGAAGTGATGTTGACACGGTAATTGTCGGGGGAGAAATTTTAATGGAGAACCGTGAAGTTAAAACGCTTGACGAGGAGGAAATTTTAGAGAAAGCGAAAGAGATTGTCAAGTGATCGGGGAAACTAATTTTGTTGAAATTTTATTTTTTGGGAAATGTTGAATTAAAATTTTAATTAAATTCCCGAAATTTTCCCGGTATTTTGGAATTTTTATTTATATTCTAAAAAACTAAATATATAACAGATATAGAACATGGAACCTGCTTATGCTAAAGTTGGCTCAAAAGGGGAATTGTATCTGCCGAAGAAGATTAGAAAAAAACTTGGTTTTGAGCCAAATAAAAGGATTGTTTATCGTATGATAAAAAACAAATTAGAAGTAGAAAAAGTACCTGATGTAGTTGAGTTGCTGAAAAAACCAAAATTCGCATCCGTAACTCCTGATGAGTTTGAAGATTGGTCCGAAAAATGGCAAAATGAAATATTCGGAAAAGAAAGAGAAAAAAAGAAAAAATGATTTTACTTGATACTACTTATATCCTGCAGCTGTACGGTATTGACATAAAAATCCCTGGTTTTGAGTCTGGTTTTGAGGAAATACTTTCAAGTTCAGAAAAACCCGGAATTTCATCAATCTCTGTTCTTGAAGCAAAGGGAAAACTCACAAAATTTTTTAATACAAAAGAAGGACTGAAAAGATATAAAAGCGGATTTATCGCAATAACAGAAAGTTTGCGATTTAAAATTTTTGATTTCGTTGACAGGGAAATTGATAAGAATTCTACAAAAATTTTCCTCTACGGGCATAGAGACATTTTTGACTGCATAATTGCCGCAACAGCACTTAAACATGCAGACCTGCTTGTTACGGAAGATATTCCTCTTAAAAAGATTATGAATAAATTGTTTCCGGATTTTAAAGTTCTTGAATGGAGTGAATTTGCAGGAGAATATTGAATTAATTCATGTTTCAAAAAATTTCAATTAAATTTTCTTAATAACCAATTTAATAATTTATAATTTCAAATAGATTGGATATGCNGTAAAATACTACCCATAACTTATAATTACTTTTAATTTATTAATTTTAATTCCCAATATATTAATGGGTACTGGAAACTGCACAAAAATTATAGGTGCTTGCCAAAAAAATTCAAAACTATAAATCATGATAAAAAAAGCCGGTGTTATACTGCTTATTTGTGTAGTAATAGCTTTGTTTTTTGGTATGATAGGACTGGGTCTGATGCTAATTAAATAATACACAAGGTAAAGTTTAAGTTAAGTAGTAATGAGAGCGCAAGTTAAGCGCAGGGTTGATTTTCGGAAACGGTAAAACGCAATAAAACGGATTTGGGAACAGCGGTAGCTTGAAAGCAAGGACTCTATAGATGCTCATCAGATTTTTTTACCAATCGCATCCTTGAGTGCTTTTTTATGGATTTCTGCCGCCGCATGTATCGTACCCAGCGGGCCCCCTGAACCCCTGCATGCATGCTGTGTTAAAAGCCCGACCTTGGACAATGCTTCATCAATTTTTAGTCCTTTCAATTTATCTGCAAGAAAATAAGAAGCGCCGCAGGGAGAACTTTTGGTTACGGTAATATTTTTAATAATTCCGTTATCTTTGTCAATTTCAACTTCAAATTCGGGAATACCGAATTCTTCTGAAATGTCTGCCGCACAAAAACACTTCGGGGATACGACTTTTTTAACACCCGCCAGTGCATAAACAATATCTTTGTGTCCCGAATAATCGCAGATGACATCCGCATCAAAAATCTCTCGCGGAATTTTCTTTTTAAATATTTCAATATCGTCAATTATTGCCGGCAGGTTTTCAGGGAGGAATTGTAACATAAATTCTGTATGCTTCCCGTGTTTTTTAATTGTTTCAATAAATTTATTTGCGCATGCTGCACTGCCTATAATTGCAACTTTCGTCATTCTCCGGCTAAATTCCCCCGATAATTTATCGCGAGGTATATATAATTATATTGTAAATTAATTAATTATTGCAAAATTATGATTGTTTTTTGTTTTTTCAAATAAGATAAATTTTAGTATATTATGCAAAGTACTGTGGAGGGGGAAATAAAAAATTTAACCAGGGCATTAAATGGTTTAAAAGATACCGACCCTTTTGTGGTATCGGGTGCAATCCGGCAAATCGGGGACATGAAGCATAAAATCCCTGTCAATTTCCAGGGGAAGGTCATCCTTATGATTCTTAAACTAAGCGGCGATGCAAACCAGATGGTGCGTTTGCATGCTACAATAGAACTCGGCATGTTAAAAAACATCACGCCGACAGATATGCATGCTGCGGTTGTAAGAAGATTGCTTGAACTGTCAGAAGATGCCGAATGGGGGGTTCGCAGCCATTCTGTTATTGCTCTCGGTAGATTAAAATATAATATTCCTTACGCACTGAGAGCAAGAGTCATAAAAAGAGTTTTTAACTTAACAAGGGACAATAATTCCGAAGTGCGCGGTTTTGCGTCTATTGCCATTGGAAATTTAAAATATCTTATCCCGAGAAAGATGCGGGGAAAAGTTGTTAAAGAACTTTTAAACATGAGCCGGGAGAAGGATTTAAAAAAACCTGTAATAGATTCCATTGGAAATTTAATTGATATTATCCCGCAGTATCGCAGGAAAGAAATTGTTAAACGATTACAGGAATTAATGCACGACGATGAATTTATTGCAGCAACTGCCTCTAAAACCCTGGGAGATATCGGTAAAAAAATCCCGCTCAATATGAGGAGAGGGGTTACAAAAGAGTTAATGAAATTAACAGAGGAACAGGATGAAACTATTAAATGCGCGGTAGTTCTGACTGTTGGAAATTTAAATGAAATTATCCCTTCCGATATGCAAAAAAAAGTTGTTGACAGGCTGCTTGAACTGACAAGGGAATTTGACATTGAAAGAAAATTAAATTCGGTTGAAGTAAGGATTGCTGCAATAACCGCGATAGGTATTTTACACGCGGCAATTCCCGATGACATGAAAAAGTATATAACCGGGAGATTATTGAACTTAACGGCTGATAAAAACTGGAGGATTAGAAGTTCTTCTGTGCAATCTCTCGGGATGTTAAAGGATTATGACTACAAAAATATCAACAATGCACTTGACAGGTTACTTAAATTAATGGATGATTCTGACTGGCATGTGAAATCGGCTGTCTTGCATGCGATGGGAAATATCGGGGAAGCAATTCCAAGATACAGGCAAAATAAAAAAGCTATTGAAAAAATACTGGAATTAACTCACGAGCATAATCTTAATGTTAAAATTCCGGCAACCGTTGCACTTGGAAAATTAAAAAGCATTATTCCAAGGGAATGCAGGGAAGAAGTCACACAAAGAGTACTTGATATGAGCGCAGATGAGGGTCTTAATGTAAGCGGCTCTGCCGTCTGGGCAATAGGCGAATTGTGCGAGGTAATCCCGAAAAGCATCCAGGAGGATGTAGTCGTGAAATTATTGGAAATAGGTAAAAGGGGCGGCTGGGAATTCGGGCGCCCTGTTGCCGAAGCACTGGGGAAATTAAAAAATATTATTCCTCGCGAAATAGGCGAAAAAGTTATAAAGTCATTATTGAAATTATCCTGCGACAGCGACTGGGGAGTTAGAAGACCTGCTGCATGGTCGTTGGGTGAGTTAAAACTGATTATGCCGAAAGACATGAACCTGAAGGTTTTAAATCAACTCCTGTTACTTTCCGATGACATGGTTTCGGGGGTAAGGGCAAGAGCAGTATATTCCCTTGGAAAACTTGGTTCAATTATTCCCGCGGATATGCATGAAAAAATAATAATAAAAATTCTTTTCCTTGCCAAAGACCCGGACTGGATTGTAAGGAGAGCATCGGCGGAATCTCTTGGAAATTTAAAAATTATAATTAAAAAGGACATGAAAACAGATGTTGTAAATACTGTTGTTGATTTAAGCGAGGACCCCATGTGGGGGGTAAAAGAGAAAGGCATTCATTCACTTGTTTTACTTGATGAAATTGTCCCCGATAATATAATGGAAAGAACTATCGCTAAATTATTGGGATTAACAGGGGATGATAACGATATTGTAAAAGTTATGTCTGTCCAGTCGCTTGGAAAAATCGGAAAAAGAATTCAAAAGGATAAGCAGGTCCATACCTTTGAAAAAATCATTGAATTATCTTACGATTTTGAGTGGAATGTCCGCAGGGTCTGTGCTTTAACAATCGGGGAATTAACAAAAAAATTTAAAAATATTCCCGAAGAGCAAAGAACAGAGATAATTGAAAGAATGCTGAATCTTTGCAGTGATCGGGACTGGAGCGTGCGGGATGCGTCGGCAAGGGCAATCGGGGGCATGGGCGTTGTTATACCAAAACCCCTGTCTGAAAAAGTTATAAGTAAATTGATGGAATTGACCGTTGATTTTGACCCGAGTGTAAGGGATTCTGCGTTCAGGTCAATCAAGAGGTTGAAATTTATTATTCCTGCGAGCATGACAGAAGAAGTTGGTAATGCACTGGAATTTTATGAATAATTTTACTTGCAAAAAAATTTATAAAAATTTAAATTATCTTAATACACC
>JGI2172J19969_10001703_pt1 | contig 9995 bp, 7 predicted proteins | sample DeeMarSWOR230_32_FD_19969 | JGI IMG/M metagenome (IMG submission 19969)
AAGAAATGGGGCACTAACATAAGGCTCTTTAACAACATTTTCATTTACAACATTCTCAGCGCAACGAAATTCATCCATCAACTAATAGAGAAAGAAAACTACAATTTTGATGTGGTGTGCGTTCACGATTGGTTAAGCAGCATTTCAGGTCTGGTAATCAAGAATCAATCGAAAATGCCGGTGGTCTTTCATACTCACAGTACAGAATGGGGAAGAAGTGGCGGTCAAGGGTCTGAGGTGGTGTCGCATCTGGAATGGGCTATGGCTCAGAAAGCAGACAGAATAATAACTGTCAGTTATGCCATGCAACAGGATTTGATAAGGCACGGATGGCCTCAATCAAAAATCAGCGTAGTTTGGAATGGAGTGGACCCTGAACGCTACGACCCACGCAAGTACCATGAGAAAGATTTGGAGAAAATCCGAGAACTATACAAAGTTCCTAAAGATTGGAACATGCTCCTTTTTGTGGGAAGACTCGCTTGGGTAAAAGGCGTCAGAAACCTTTTGCAAGCAATGCCCAGCGTTTTAAGGGAATACCCCAACACTAAACTCGTTATTCTTGGCAAGGGAGAAGAACAAACTGATATTGTGGAAACTGCGGACAGACTAGGCATTAAAGACAAGGTTGTTTACCGCTTTGATTTTGTTCCTGAGGACGAAAGAATTCTGCATTACGCTGCTTCAGACGTATGTATTTTTCCGTCTACATATGAACCCTTCGGCATAGTCAGTTTAGAGGCTATGTCTATGGAAAAACCAGTGGTTGTGGGCGCGCGAGGCGTGGTAGGTTTCAAGGAGCAGGTGATAAGCTCCGGTGTAGACCAGAACGGTGTGCATGTCAATGGTGAAGACCCTGCGGATATAGCTTGGGGAATAAAAGAGACGCTTAAAAACCCTGAAAAAGCGAGAAATTGGGGCGAGAACGGACGCAAAAGAGTGCTGGAATACTTCACATGGAGAAAAGTTGCTGAAGAAACACTCAAAATCTACGAATCACTCCTCTAAAAAAGACTTTTAAGGCTGAAAACGGCGAGTTGCCGATTATATAGCCAACATTTCAGCCAGTTCCAGTAAGCGCAAATCTAATGGTTTCTGCGTTTCACACGACTTCTTAAGGTCTATACTCGTTATTGTGCCATTCTGCAGTCCAACCACTCTGTTTCCTTGCTGCTGAGCTAAGAGGTCTACGGCTTTTTCAGCGAAAAGGCTAGCTAAGAGCCGAGTGCGCGCTGTAGGACTTCCGCCTCGTTGAGCGTATCCTAGAATTGATAATCTAACTTCGGAGCCTGTTTTTTTTGCGATTGCCTTGGCAAGTTTGTTTGTGTCGCCGATGCCTTCAGCGGCAACGATTATCCCTGCTCTTTTTCCTTTACGGGTGTTTTCTTTTATCACATCGATAATCTGCGTCGTTTTGCATTCGTGTTCAGGGATAAGGATTATTTCAGCGCCGACTGTTATTCCCACTTCTAACGCTAGGAAGCCTCTTTTTCGACCCATGACTTCTACTATGAAGATTCGTTCGTGGGAAATTGCTGTGTCTCGGATCTTGTCGATTGCCACTACGGCCGTGTTCACGGCGGTGTCAAAGCCCACCGTTTCATCTGTTCCAAAAACATCATTGTCTATTGTAGCTGGAATGCCCACCATTAAAGTGTCGCTTTCTCTGCTCAAGTCTAGGGCACCTCTGAATGAGCCGTCACCACCTATAACTACCAAACCGTTCACTTCGTTCAGATCTAGGGTTTCAGCAGCCAACTCAACGCCTTCCGCCTTCTCGAATTCGGGACACCTTAAAGTGTGAAGCATCGTGCCGCCCAACTGGATTATGCCGCCCACGGCGCGCGGAGTCAATCGTTTATACGTATTCGTTAGCAGACCATCCCAACCTCTTTCAAAACCTAAGACTTGAAGTTTTCGTGAATGGGCAATCCGAGTGACAGCGCGGATGGCAGCGTTCATTCCAGGCGCGTCTCCGCCTGGGGTTACCACACCGATAGTTTTCAACAACCAACACTCCTTTGTTGTGCTTACCTGAAGACGCTTTAAGCGCTTACAGAATTAAAACCTATCTAAATATGCCAAAACACATAAATTCTTTTGTCTTATCCTAATGGTTTTTGTCGGGCGGTAGCTCAGCCTGGCAGAGCTTCCGAGTCGGCTAGCAAGCTTAGCTGGCGGAGATGCTGTAGAAGTCCACCCATGGTGGGCATCGCCCAGCCTGACAGGCGTACAACAGAAACCGGATTGTCGCAGGTTCAAATCCTGCCCGCCCGACATGCTTCTTTAACCAAAAAATAATATGATTTATTTTTGAAAAATAGCTCCAATTAATTTCTCATATACTAGCTCGCTTTAGAGCCACCATACATCCCGCGAAGAACACCAACCCAAAACCCAGAAGAGCCAACAAGGACAGCCATGGGAATGGTTGACTTAAAGCTGCTGCTCGCAGGCACTCACTCGAGTGAGTAAGAGGCAGAAAGTACAAGACAGCTTTCACTGCCTCAGGCAGTTGGCTTAATGAAAAGAAAGTACCGCTAAGAAAGGTCATAGGCAAAATTACTAAGGTGTTGAAGGTACCCATATCTTGGTGCGACTTTGCCACTAATCCAATAAGCACTCCAAGGAAGGAAAAGACAAAGCAGGAGCCAACCAAGACTAACACAAAGAGCGGACTAACAATCAGCATCGGCGAAATGAGTACACCCACTATCAATATAGCAACAGAACTGATCAGGCCACGTACTACACCTATCAAGGTTTTACCAATGGCTAATGAAAAGAGGCTGATAGGCGACATTAAGTATTCGTCGAAGCACTTATAGAAAAGACGATCCACATGCAGTTTCAGCCCAGCACCACCATAGCTACTTGACATCGCTGTAAGGGCAATTATACCCGGCATAACAAATGCAAGGTAGCTGACACCCCCAAAGCTGACTCCGCTCCCCAAACCATAACCAAAAGCTACAAGATAGAGAATAGGGTTGACAAGACTGGTTGCAAGTGTTCGAAGCCAGTGACGCCTCAGAAATCTTAGATCTACCCACAAAACTGCGTATATGTCCCTAAAAATGGTTATCATTTAATCATCACCCACCTTTTGCCCAGTTAGCTCTACAAAGACATCTTCTAGGTTTGACTCCCGTATAATAATGGTTTTAGCATCGGGGGGTAAGTTCTGAACAAAACTTGTCGCCGCCGCTCTATCAGCAAAATATTGGTAACGAGTTTCTTTATTGTTTACGAGCGTTTCCACGGTGACTAAACCTAATCTTTGACGCAACTCTAGGGGTTCACCGAGATTAATTAGGCGCCCTTGGTGGATTATTCCTACACGTTGACAGAGAGCCTCTGCCTCCTCGATATAATGAGTGGTGAGAAATATTGTGGTACCATCAAGATGTAGGCGACGTATTAAATCCCACAAACGACGTCGTGTCTGAGCGTCCAATCCCACCGTTGGCTCATCAAGAAAGAGCACCTTAGGCTGATGCATCAAAGAACTGACAATCATCGCCCGTTTTTTCATACCTCCTGAAAGCTCCTCAACTATCCGGTCAGCTTGTTCAGTAAGACCTACATAATCAAGCAACTCATTAATGCGTTGCCTGCGTTCAGATGATTCAAGATGATGTAGACGAGCATGAAACTCCATGTTTTCTCTTACACTCAAATCACGGTCTAAGCTCACATGCTGCTGCACTACGCCAATCACTTTCTTCACCTTATCAGGTTCCTTCACTACATCAAAGCCGCTTACACATGCACAGCCTGAAGTTGGTTTGGTCAAGGTGGTCAAGACGCGAATAGTGGTAGTCTTACCCGCTCCATTGGGTCCCAAGAAACCGAATATCTCCCCCGAATATACCTTTAGATCCAAGTCTTCAACTGCTCTGACATCTCCATATCTTTTGGTCAACTTTTCGGTCACTATAACCTCTTCCAATTTCCAACTCCTCTTCTATATCCAGTCAACTACTCCTCATCTATAGAGTGAATAAATTAAGAATTTTCCTCGCCCTCTAAGCTCATTTAAAGGCTCCGGTTTCATTCTGCCACCTCAACCAGCCCACTTCTGAGTCAGCCGTCGTGTTTCTTTAATGCCTCAGCTACTGCTGTCTTCGTCGAGAAACCAATCAATTCGCCTATTTTAACGTGACCACTAGTTATTTGTAATGGCTTACCTGAATTTTTTCCAGAGCCAACAATCATGTTATCAGTTCCTGTGCCAGTCGCTTGGTTTTGAGGTGCTGAGGTGCTTCTAACATCCAGATCTTGGAAGGCAGCGGTTTTTGCTTCTGTAGCAGTGATAATTGCGCGAGCCATAGCTCCATCACTTAGAGCAGCATTGGTTAGAATAATCACGTTAATAGTTCCGAGTGTACTTACAAAATTTCCATCACGCTCCACATAACTTGCTACATCCACACCTGTCCTCAGAGCGTTGCCCTTCGCTCCTGCGGTAGCCAGACAGCAGACTTTAAACTCTTGATAAGACTTCTCACACACAGCCAAATCAGCCATATCTACGCCTGTGCTCAAAAAGGTGATTTCTTCTGGACTGATTCCTAGAGCTAAAGGAAAATTCTTTTGAAACTCCCAATAGTTCTTCATCGTATGCCGTGACAAGGAAAGAGGAGTATAGGCGTTGGCTACAAACTTTACCTCTTTGTATCCCTCCAAAGTAGATAGAACCCGACGTTTTTCTCTAAAAAAAACAAGCAGAGTGTTTAACTCTACACCTTTATACGCGTGATAAACTATCTTTGCTTCAATTCCTTCTAATTCTAACTCTATTTTTCTTTCTTTCACATCAACAGCTCTCCCGCTTCACTTAACTTCCCCTACACCTTCAAGTAGCCCTTCAATGTCCAAGTAAATCTTCTGCAGTTCTTTCTTCATTTCTTCTGTTGCCTGCCACATTCCCCTCTCAATAGCTTCTAGAAGCCGCTCGACCATGTTCTGGAGAGCGTAAGGGTTTACCTCTTTCAACCACTCTTGCATCTCCGTGTCCAGGACGTATTTTTTGGTTATATCTTCGTACATCCAGTCTTCAACAGCTTCAACTGTGGCATCCCAGCCGAAAATAGTATCAACTGTTCGAGAAAGGTCGCTGGCACCGTTGTAGCCATGCCGCTTCATGCTTTGAACCCATTTAGGATTAAGAAGGCGGGAACGAAAAACATACTTGGTTTCTTCCGCTGTGCTCCTGACTTTGACCCGCTTAGGATCGGAGCTATCACCACAGTAAGAACGTGGTGCTTCTCCCCTAAGTGTCTTGACAGCAGTGATCATGCCACCATGAGCCTCGTACCAATCGTCACCGTCTAGTATATCGTATTCCCGTGAATCCTGATTTTTCACCGTAAGGTTGATTTTGCTCAAGCGAAGCTTGAACTGCTCTGGCACCGAAATTCCATAGTTTTTCCGCCCGTAAACGTAGCACCCCCACGTAACATAGATGTTGCTCAGGTCCTTCTGGTCTTTCCAGTTTTTAGAGTCTATTGCGTCGCCAACTCCGCAGCCGTAAGCACCAGGGCGGTCACCAAAAATCCTGTAGCAAGCCTCCTCTTTTGCCTTCTCCACATCAGCGCCTTGAGTTACGCGCTCTCTGACTTCAGTTGCCACATGTTTAGCAATATAATTTTTCTCTGGATGCTCCTTAAGGCTAGCTGCCAATTCTACTGCTTCGTCGAGGAGGTTAACAATGTTGGGAAAAGTGTCTCTGAAAAGTCCACTAATACGAATGGTGACGTCAATGCGAGGGCGCTTTAACGTTTCAAGGGGGATAACCTCAACCCCTTTTACTCTTCCACTGGTTTCTTCCCAGACCGGCTTAACCCCCATCAGGTAAAGAATTTCGGCTATGTCGTCTCCTTTTGTTTTCATGGCATCAGTTGCCCAGATGACTATACCTATGTTCTCAGGATACTTTCCTTCTTCCTTTAGATACCGTTCTAGCAAAGCATCGCCCAAGGCAACGCCTACTTGCCAAGCAGCAGATGAGGGCACAGCACGGGGGTCAACGGAGTAAAAATTCCTTCCTGTAGGTAGAATGTCAGCCATACCTCTTGTTAGGGAGCCAGAAGGACCTGGGGGAACGTATCCACCTTCGCAAGCTGAAAGAGCGTAGGTTAACTCATCAGTGGTGGCTGCTAAAGCGGGGGCAAGGAAACCTGCTATGTAGACTAGGCATCGCTTCACATTAGGGTCGTTCCCGCCTAGCACAACCTTAGTTACAGCATCTATGCTCTGTTCTTTGAACCCCTCACTATGAAACCTTTTCACCAACTCAAACGAAAGATTATTCAACTCTTTAATTAGGTCGCCATTGGTTCTGCCATCAGGGTTTAGCTTCCCTCTATTCGCAATCAAGTCATCATAATCATAACCTTTCATCTCAGCGATCGATTGCCTGAGGGAGGGCACAGCTCCATTGTTTAATCTGGTCAACGCCACTAGAAATTCCTCCAGACGCGAATCTGTTGGTGGCTCACCTAGAATATGTAATCCATCCCGAATCTGGGCATCCGTTAGTTCATTCAGGTAAGCATGCAACTTCTCCAAGAAAGCATCGAAATCAGATAAGGCAGATTCTTCAGTAAGCTCAAGGTCGTGATCCAGCTTGGCTTGACTCACGGTTTCCCAGATCTGCTTTTGCATAATTTTCAGTTTTCCTCGGTCAGAGGTTTTGGCGTGATAATAATCTTTCAATAGAACTTCTAGCTTTGCTATCTCTTCGTAGGCATCAGCATTATGCATCGCAGGAACTAGATGTTCTATAATACAGCAGTAGCTTCTTCTTTTCGCTGGAGTGCCTTCCCCTGGATTGGTAATAATATAGGGGTAAATATTGGGCAGATCGGAGATTGTTATGTCAGGGAAGCAAGACTTAGAGAGTCCCACTGATTTTCCAGGTAACCATTCCAAGGTGCCGTGTGTGCCAATATGCATTATCACATTAGCTTTGAATACATCTCTAATCCAGCGGTAGTAGCCATGATAATGGTGTGGCATGGCAAGGTCTGGGCTGTGATAGATAGATGAGGGTGCATCCAAAAAACCGCGAGGAGGCTGAAGACCAATGAAGACATTACCATTGACTATTCCAGGAACCAGTAGCTCACCTTTGTAGCTGAAAAGCTTACCAGGTGGTTTTCCCCAATCCTTCTCCATTTTTTCTCTGACATCTGCGGGCAACTCATTAAACCACTTTGTGTATTGAGCGCGTGTGATTTTGGCTACAGCCCTTTCCGCCAGTTCTTCGGTGCTTGCCCATCTGCGGTCGTTTGTCAGCCCCTTTATTATGATTTCAATTAGTTCTTGACCTTTTTCTGGTAAAAAGTCCAGCTTATAGCCTGCCTCGCGCATATTCCGCAATATGTTCAAGACCGAGACTGAAGAATCGAGTCCGAAAGCATGGCCAATGGTGTCATTTCCTGGAGGATAGTTGTGGAAGATTATGGCTACCTTCTTTTCACTATTTGGAATGTGACGTAGCTTTGCCCAGTTTATGCTCAAACTAACCAATTTGGTGACTCTTTCGGGGATAGGCTCATATTGGATTAATCTAGCTCCCATTGAAGTAGTTTGGGAGAAAGCCATTGCCGCAATAGGCACGGTAATCAAGAGTCCATCAAACTCGGGCATCGCTATACCCGAAGGTAAATCGATAATGCTGAGCCCTTGCATTGTATCGCGCCATTCTTCATAAGTATTACAAGTCAAGATTGCTTTTATTATGGGTACGCCTAGTTTCTTCAAAGCTGTAATTGGAGTGGAACCTGATAATGATGTGGACAGAGAGAATGATAAAGCGCTTATGATTACATCAACTGTGGGTTTTCCGTTTTTCATAAAGTAGTTTTCAATAACCCACTCCAGCCCGTTTATGCCCAAAGCTTTGTTTTTGTTGCCGCTGAAGAAAACAGGGAGGACGTTGGCGCCTTGCTGCTCTATTTCCTCAATTAAGCTGTCTACGAAACTTGTGTTTTCGCCCTGCCACTGAGTCTGATGGAACCAGATGCCGATGGTGGGTCTGCCTGGAACGATTTTCTTTGCCGTGTACTCCTCGATTGTCGGCGGATTCTCGAAGTCAGGATGGTATATGCCTTCCCACGTCGGCGGCTGAGGGGCTTTAACTTCGTAGCTGGCTCCAGTGAAACGGTTCGCCAAGTAAAGCAGAAGGTTTTCAAAGTTCTTTTTTCCGCCGAAGTTGAAGTACTTGAAAATCTCTTTATAGTCCTCTTGCTCCACAGTAGAGAGGTCCCTGTACTTCAGGTTGGGTCCGAAGAATGAAGTGGAAACGAAAAGTGGGACGCCGGCGTTTTTTAGCTCGGACGCGAGAAGGCTCAAGTCTGGAAGTTCACCCATTAAATGAACAAGGGTTACGTGAGATTTCCTTGCGAACTCAATGAACTCGTCTAGGCTGCCGAAGTCTCTAAAGTCGCCACCCGTTCGGAAACATGCCTCGACTGCATTGCCTAGGCGCTCGTTTATTGATGCGGTGGCTGAGATGAAAGGTACCGCATCGGTTGGAATAGTTGTAATGAAGGCTATCTTGATCCGCGCCATTCATCTAATCCTCTATTTATCTTTGGACGTAATTCGCGATGCTATTTTTGAGTTCTCAATTCCGTTGGGTACGGATACTATGGGCATAACCTGAGGTCTATCCAGAACAGAGTTTGTCACCCGTGATTTAACACCGTAGACCGACTCTATGTTTTCTTCAGTTAATACGGACTCTGGAGTGCCAACAGCAAATATGCAACCTTGTTTGAGAATAAGCAGCCTGTCCGAGAATCTGCTTGCCAAGTTCAAATCATGCATTGCCACTATGACAGAACAATGTTTGCTTTGAGCCAGACCTCTAAGTATGCTTAGTATCTCCAACTGATGCTTGATATCAAGATTGCTCGTCGGCTCATCTAAAAGCAAAATTTGAGGTTGCTGAGCTAGGGCTCGCGCAATAACGACTTTTTGTTGCTCGCCACCGCTGAGTTCATCAAAGTGGCGCATGGCTAGCTTGCCAATACCCAGAAACTTTAGTATTTCAGAGACTATTTCTTTGTCTCTCTCACTCAGACTCCAATGGATATAGGGTCTTCTTCCCATTAATACTATATCGAAGACAGTAAAGGGGAAGCTGCTGGTTGAATTTTGGGGAACGTAACCCATTATCTTGGATAACTCTCTGAGTCCAATCTTGCCAGTATCTTTACCATCGATTAATACAGTATTGTACTTGGTCTTCAAAATTCCATTAATACATTTTATGAGAGTGGTTTTGCCTGAACCGTTCGGACCGACTATGCACAGCACCTCGCCAAGCCCCACCTCCAATTCCACATCTTTTAGGGCGGGAAATCCATTGTAGTTGAACGAGAGCTTGTTTATTACGAGCTTCAATGCCAGAACTGCCTCCTTTTACTCAACAGGAGATAAAGGAAGAAGGGAACACCGATTAGAGCGGTCACAATTCCAACTGGGACTTCTGAAGGCATGAGTACTAACCTTGCTAAGGTGTCGGAGCATAGAAGCAAACAGGCGCCTAGAACTGTGCTGCAGGGGAGAAGGAATCGGTGGTCACTGCCGATCATCATTCGAGCTATATGAGGAGAAACCAAGCAGATGAAGCCGATAGCCCCTGTAAAAGAGACGATGCTGGCAGTTGCCAATGTTGCTAACGCCATGCATATCACTATTACTTGCTTAGAGTTGACGCCTATACTCATTGCTACCTCCTCGCCTAAGCTCATGACGTTCATGTCCCAAGAATACCTCATTGTGAGAGCTATTGCCACCAGAACTATGGGAAGCGCTATCAAGATGCTCTCCCACGTTGCAGTAGTAAGCCCCCCTCCTAAGAGCCAGATAAATACTACGCGTACGGCGGCGTGTTCAGGGGCAATGAATTGAATTAGTGCTGTCATTGCAGAAAAGAGGAAGCCAAAAGCCACTCCTGCTAAAATTACTGATTCGGGGGT
>JGI2172J19969_10001707_pt1 | contig 9986 bp, 3 predicted proteins | sample DeeMarSWOR230_32_FD_19969 | JGI IMG/M metagenome (IMG submission 19969)
TGTAAAGTCAGGCAGGATTCGAGTGGATCTTTATTCGGACGAGAAAAAATATATAAGAAGTGAAGAACTTGTGGCAGGTGACGTTATTCTTTTAGCCGGCGGAGGACACGGCTTTGTTTTTCTTGAGGAATCAGAGTTAATAGAGGTTAAGCAAGGGCCTTATGTCTCTTTTGAAGTTGATAAAGAAAGATTTGAAGAGACTGATAAACAACAAGTTCATTCCTATTCGTGAGCCATTGAAAAAATGATAACGAAAACAACTGAAAGCACTTTTATTCCGGTTAATGAGCCGCTGCTTTGCGGCAACGAAAAAAAGTATCTGCTTGAGTGTATTGAAAGTGGCTGGATTTCTTCGGAGGGTCCATTTGTCAAAAGATTCGAAAGGGAATTTGCTGCCCGGGTAGGTAGAAGGTTTGGTGTTGCTGTAAGCAGCGGTACCGCGGCACTCCAGGTGGCTGTGTCGGCATTGGGGATTGGGGCGGGTGATGAAGTTATAATGCCGACGTTTACGATTATCTCATGTGCCGCAGCTATTATGCGGACATGCGCATCCCCTGTACTGATAGATAGTGATCCTGTTACCTGGAATATGGATGTTTCACAAATTGAAGATAAAATCACACCAAAGACAAAAGCGATTATGATAGTTCATATTTATGGATTGCCGGTGGATGTGGACCAAGTTATCGCTATCGCGAAAAAGTATGATTTGAAAATTATAGAAGATGCTGCACAAGCACATGGTTTAACTTACAAAAGTAAACCCTGTGGTAGTTTCGGTGATATCAGTACTTTCAGTTTTTATCCGAATAAACTTGTGACAACAGGCGAAGGTGGAATGGTAGTTACGGACAATGAGCAGGTTGCTTGTAAGTGTAGCGGATTGAGGAACTTATGCTTCAAAAAGAACAAAAGATTTATTCATGATGAATTAGGCTACAATTTCAGAATGACTAATCTGCAAGCAGCGTTGGGGGTTGCGCAGTTAGAGCAACTTGATAGATTCATTGAAAAAAAACGCCAAGTTGGCAACAAGTATACTGAGTTACTTTCGGGTATTGAACAGTTGCAGTTGCCGACGGACCGAATCACATACGCAGATAATATCTATTGGGTCTATGGAATTTTGCTGGCTGATGATTTTGGATATGATGCAGACTATGTGAGAAAATATATGGCTCACAAACAGGTAGGGACAAGGCCCTTTTTCTGGCCGATACACGAGCAACCTGTGTTTAAAAAGACAGGTATGTTCGAGAGAGAAAAATATCCTGTTGCTGAGAAGCTTGCAAGGCGGGGATTTTATGTCCCCAGCGGATTGGCGTTGACCGAATTGCAGATTGAATATGTGGTGGAGTGTCTGAAGGAAATTCTTAAATGAAGGTCTTTGACAATTACGCCCATTATTATGATTTGCTTTACCGTGATAAAGATTACAGAGGTGAGACGGATTATATCTGCGGCCTTTTGGAGAAGTTTGCTCCTGGTGCGAAATCCATTCTGGATTTGGGATGTGGCACGGGCAGACATGCAGTGAGTCTTGCTGAGAGGGGATTTGATGTTTTTGGGGTTGACTTGAGTAATAAGATGATAGCGAAGGCCGGGGAACGTAAGACACAGCTCAGTAGCCATATCAGCCAAAAGGTAAATTTTGAAGTAGCCGATATTCGCAAGTTAAACATCGGGAAAAATTTTGATGTAATAGTCTCGCTTTTTCATGTTCTTAGTTATCAGACAACTGATGAAGATTTGCAGGCTGTGTTTGAAGTGGTTGCCGAACACTTAGAACCCGAAGGGATCTTTATTTTTGATTTCTGGTATGGACCGGCTGTACTGGCTGAAAAACCCGAGGTGCGAGAGAAAAAAAAATCGAACAGGCAATGGAGATTAAGAGAGTTGCAAGGCCAAAAATGCTTGAAAACAGCAATTGTGTGGAAGTGAATTATGATATGACAATTCATGACAAAACCACCGGTAACATCGAGGAGTTTGCTGAATGCCATCGAGTCAGATATTTATTTCTGCCGGAGATAGAAGAGTTTTTGCGCCAGGCGGGGATGAACCTGGTATTTTCATATGGATGGATGACTGAAGAAAAGCCTGGAACTGACACTTGGAGCGGTTGTTGCGGGGCTGTTGTTACCGAATAGAGCTTTTTGGGTTATCAAGCCCGGAATTTTATCTGTCCAGGGGATTATTTGGTTGAATGAGCAGGCCACAAAAGGGGGCAACGTGCTCGATATTTACATGCCTGCGAATGTACCTGCGGGGAAATTGCGCTGTACAGCCCGAACAACTCAACTGGTACGGAATTTGCCTCTTAGAAAGCCGTTAGCGGGCTAAAAATAAAGGAATTACCTCGATTATAAGTGAAAAGTCTTGAGAGTGAACAGTATATAGACAACTGCTCCCAAACTATATCCATATGAAAACTTTCGGTAAGAAATTCAGGATAGCTGTTGTTAGTTATAGATACTCCATAGAGGTATCACCGACTCTCAAAAATATCTGTTCTTACCTTTATGACTATGGTTTCGGACCGGTGGATGTGTTTGTGGACAGACTTTACAGAAAGAAAGACTACCGAGCGTATGGAGCTAATATTACAACCCTCCAGGACAAATTTTTGGATTGGGGCCCGTTACGAAATTTACCGAGATCTCCCGCCGAGAAAAAGGCCTTTCAGATCTTCTTGAGGGAGAACTTAGTTGATTATGATGTTGTATTTGCAGCTGAATTTCTGAGCGTGGCTATGCTGCATAACGCTGGATTCGACCTTTCACGAGTTGTGTGTCTCAATTTAGAAGGAGCTGACTTTATAAGACACGGAAATGATTTCACGATCGAGTGTCTTCCGCGTTGTGCATTCTTTATTGCTCCGAGTAAAGAACGTGCTGATGATTTACAGAAATACCTGGGGGCGAACCTCGATTTTGAATATCTGCCGGTCTCACTCAGGCCGGTAGAGCTAAAAGGCAGGAGCCATTGCGATGAACTGAACATAATCTATTCAGGTTATTTCGCTGAATGGGCGGGGCTCTTGGAGTTCCTGGAGGCGTACAGAAAATCCGGTGCATACGAATATTCCAGCTTGCTTTTACAAGGCCATTCAATGGGGACTGATGGATATTTAGAGGCAATCAGGAAAGATGCCGAAATTGTCCCTCGTTTGAAGATTGACACATCGTTTTATGAAGATAAAGACTATATGGACCTTTTGGCAAAACAAGATGTGGGAGTCGCTTTTTATAAAAACTTAGAAGGCACAGAAAATTTCACCAATTTAATATTCTCTTCAGGGAAAATCGCCTCATATTTATGGAGCGGCTTAGCCGTTCTAACCAATGTGGAAGCTCCGGAAACAAAATATCCGCCTTTTATTTATGTTAGGGATTTCTCAGAGCACGAGATTAAACAGGGCTTGCGTTACGTTAGAGACAATCGCAAACTATTTTGCGATTCCGCTTATGAATTAGCGTCAAAAAAGTACAACTTTGATACTTGTATAAAAAGGATTGTTGAAAGGGTATCAAAGTTATGTGAGAATCGACTCCACGCTACACCAACTGGTTATTCTACCTTTTTGTCGCCGAATAAGTCAAAAGAATATAGGCCTGATAAAAACGATGCCCCGGACAAAGGTCAGACTTATGCGGATTTGGTTGAAGAGAATTCTATTCCCAAATCAAATGTCTTAGATGATAAGATTTGTCCTTACAACAATCTTGCTTACAACGCAGATGCTATCAAGCCCGGTTCTGAAAAGCTCTATGAAAAAAATCCGGCATGTACTGAAACCTCGGAAAATATAATCCAACAACTTAGGGAAAAAGGGCTTTTGCATACCAATCAGCCGCTTCGTTTGCATCTCGGCTGTGGTGAGCAGCATTTAGAAGGTTACATAAATATTGATTATCCACCATCCGAACATAATCTAATACGAGTAAAGGCGGATATTTACGCTGATATAAAAAGCCTCAACTTTCCTTCTGAATCGGTTGATGAGGTTCGGCTCCATCATGTTTTTGAGCACTTCAACAGGGTCACAGCACTTGCCATGCTGATTAAGTGGCACAAGTGGTTGAAGATTGGCGGCAGAATCCATATCGAAACCCCTGACCTGATAGGAAGTGCGAAAACACTGGTTTCGAATGCCTCATGGAAAACTAAAATGGGAGTTGCTCGTCATTTAGCCGGGGACCAGGCGGCTAATTGGGGCTACCATGTTGACCATTGGTTTGGTGAGAGGTTCGAACGCACTCTCGGAGCATTGGGATTTAAGTCGATTCAAACATGGTCAACCTCGTGGACTAAAGAACCTTATTTGGCGAATGTGAAAGTCACTGCCGTGAAGACCAGAGGTAATTCTTTGCAACAGCAGCTAAAAGCAGCGGAAAAATTATTATGGGAAAGTACGGTTTCTTTAGAAGAAAGGTCAAAGTGGGAAGTTTGGAAAAAGCAACTCCATGCCGTCCTGGCAGGTGATTTTGTTGCTTCGCCATCAAATACTCAGACTCCGGATGTTTCTTCTGTCTCGGCAGCTCCAACCATACTTTCCCAGAATAGTAGCCGACTCCCGCTTGATGAGATCCATGGCTTCAACCAAAGGTCACGAAATCGGTGGGTCCAGGCAAAAGCCAGAACCGTTCCAGCTGGCTCACGGGTATTAGATGTCGGTGCAGGAACCTGTCCTTACCGTTCATTTTTCAAGCATTGTGATTACAAGACGCACGATTTCAAAAAATATAAAGGGATAAAGAAGGGTAATACGACTGATTTTGGGCAAATAGATTATGTATCTGATATTTGTAAAATCCCAGTTCCTGATAATTCATTTGATGTGATTCTATGTACCGAAGTCTTGGAGCATGTCGCCGAACCGATAGAAGCACTGCGGGAAATGCTAAGAATAGTACGACCAGGAGGAAGAATATTAATAACTGCTCCACTTGGATCAGGATTGCACCAGCTGCCATATCATTTTTATGGTGGTTTTTCGCCGGAGTGGTATAGATACTTTTTCGATAAGTTCGGCTGCCGAGTGGTAGAGGTAACACCCAACGGTGGTTTCTTTAAGTTACTTGCTCAGGAATGTGCACGGGTCCAATGGACACTACCACAGCATCAACATCTTCATGGGAGCAATGTTGAGTTTATTCGGCACTTATTTGGGGAGTGGCTTCCGCGCTACTTGTTCTCACTTGAAGAAGAGTGCTTTATTGACCAATTTACTGTTGGATATCATGTAGAAGCCATAAAAGTTGCGAATGCTAAGCTATTAATATCAGACTCTGAAATATGTCAGTGGGATAAGAGGCGAATGGAAGCCAGGCTAAATAAGAATACTATCTCACCGATATGTAGCAAGGATAGCACAATGCAGGCGCAGAACAGCCATTGGCCGGTAATTACAATGAGCGCGCTGGGCAAATTCGGTCGATTCGGCAATCAGCTTTTTCAATATGCCTCCTTGAGGATATATGCTAAAAAATATAATCTGAGGACTGAGACGCCAAAGTGGATTGGGCAGAGACTTTTTGGATGTTATGATCCACTGATACAAAAGAAATTACCACTTGTCGAAGTGCCAAACAAACTGGTTCCGTTTTGGGAAGATCCTACCTTCTATGCTAAGCAGCCTCTGACCAGTGTGGACTTGAAAGGGTATTTTCAATATCACACAAAATATTACGTCAAGTACAAAGAGCACTTGAGATCACTTTTTAGCCCCTTGCCAGAGATTGAAGCAAAGATGCGAATTGGATTAGAGTCTCTATGTAGCAAGGGCAAGACTTTGGTAGGCCTACATTTGCGCCGAGGTGATTTTGGGCACCACCACCATTTTATTGCACCTAGCCAGTGGTACAAAGAATGGCTAAAAGGCTTTTGGGAAACTCTTGAAGATCCTGTGCTATTCATAGCCTCAGACGAGCCGGAAAAGGTAGTGAGTGATTTTGTCGAGTATAAACCAGTAACCAGCGCCCAACTTGGTATGGAATTAGCCGAAGCCCCTTTTTATCCTGACTTCTACATACTAACACAATGCGACGCTGTGGCGATATCAAATAGCACATTCTCCTTTGTGGCTTGCATGCTTAACAAAAGGGGGAAGATTTTCGCGCGTCCAACACTTTCAAACAGAAAGCTTATTCCGTTTGATCCTTGGAATAGTGAGTCGAACTTTAAGAACGAAAAAGTTGTTGCAAATGAAAGCTACCACGAGCAGACAGATGTCTGTACTGAAACCGGTTCTACTGCTTCATCAGGCGATAGCAATTCTTTCTGTAGAAAATCTGGGACACTTGTATCTGGTAATGAAAAGAACAGAGACATAACGGTTAAACCTAAAATAAGTGTCTTGATGTCTGTCTATAACGGTGAAAGATTTGTCACTGAGGCGTTAAAAAGCATCTACAACCAGACGTATCAGGATTTTGAAGTAATTATAGTTGATGATTGCAGCACCGACAGAACCTCCGAGATACTACTCAATCTGAAAGACTCAAGAACCTGTATCTACAAAAATCCTGAAAACCTGGGATTGACGAAATCTTTGAATATCGGATTAAAGTTATGTAGAGGTGAATACGTTGCCCGTATGGATGCGGACGACATCTCTCATCCTCAAAGATTTGAAAGACAAATAAAATTTTTGGATGAAAACCCAGACTGTTTAGTTCTTGGGTGTTGGTACGGCCGAATCGACTCTGATGGCAAAATCTTGGGCAGCAAGGAACCACCAACAGAATATGAAGATACTAAGAAGCAATTGCTGATTGAAGCTTGTGTCGGTCATGGAACAGCAATAGTGCGAAGAGCTGCACTCGTGGAAGTTGGAGGGTATAATGAACAATATACTTATGCTCAGGACTATGATTTGTGGTTACGGTTATCTGAAGTTGGGCTGATTCGAAATCTGGATGAATATTTATATCTGTTAAGGTCATGGCCGGGAAATATTACCACCATAAAACTCAAAGAGCAAACTGAATTTGCCGAACTTGCAATAAGTCAGGCTTTGCAGCGCAGATATGGCAACGGCCCTATTGATCGTGAGGTATCCTATGGCTTTGTAAAAAGGGCAATCACGTGGTTTAACCTCAGAGAGTATGTAAACTGTATAAACACACTTAACAACACACAAAAAATGGCCCCCAATATCACAAAGAGGTTTAAGGGTTATGACCTTTTATTAGCTTTGGCTTATTTTGCAATTGGCAGAGAGCAGCAGTGCTTAACTTCTCTAAGAAGAGAAATACAGAATCACAACAACCCGGCTGCAGGAAAGTTTCTTTCTGATTATTTTGAAAAAAACCTGAGGATGGACGTACAAAATTGGTGTTCGCAAAACAGCAGGCATTATAATCTTCAACTGGTTGATCTGGAGAAAGAAAGTTGCCAACAACGGCAAAACAATAATATTTCCGAGCCTTACGTTTCTAAACAACAAAGCGAGCAGAAAGGTATCCGGCAAAGCTTGGCCAGGCTGGCGGTATTGTATCAGGACAAAGGTGAAACTGCACCGGCACGCAGCAACTTAGAGAAAATTTTAAGTACCAGACCTGATTTTGGCTGGGCAAAAGATATGCTGCCGGACCCTGCTCGACAAAGCAGCAGCACTGAAAGTCAGACCGACAGACAGAAAATCCTGTTTTACTTCGATAGAATAGGTAACTTCAACGAGACCAGCCCTGCCGGAACGGTAATAGCGGTACTAAACTTTGCAAGAGCGTTACAAAGCAGTAATCCTGACATAAAGGTTCATATCACCGGCGACCTCGTACGGTACCTGGAGAAGTATGAGTCTTTCCAGGTTGTTCCGCTGCCAAATGCCGAAGAAAGAGGTAAGTTTCTCACAGACTACGATGTCGTTTTCTTTGCGACGCACGTCAGATATTTCCAGGGCTTGACAAAGCCTTCCGGACAGATTTGGGTGCTTTACCAGCATTGTTGGGAGGCCGGTGACTATGTATCATTGTCGCATACCAGTGACTTTGATATAGTGATTTGTCTGTCTGAATTGCACAGAGCCTCACTCCGAGAACAGCATATTGGAAATGAAAAGCTAATCACTATTCCCAACTTAATTGACACCAATGTATATTCACCCGGATATATCCACAGGAACAATCACTCTATCATGTTTGCAGGGGGGCTTCACCCACATAAATGTATTCACATTCTGCTCGATGCCTTCCGATTAGTCCGTCAACAGGTGCAAGACGCGGAACTACATATTTATGGCGATGGCCAGATGTGGCGGGGCGGGGATGATTATGGAAACTACCTCAAGGGTATAAAACCGGAAGGTGTGCATTTCCACGGCTATGTAAGTAATAAAGATATGCCTCAAATCTATTCGAAACACAGCATATTATGCCTGCCATCGAAGCTTGAGACTTTTCCGATGGTCATTGTTGAGGCGCAAGCCTGTGGATGTATCCCGGTCGCACACAATGCCGGGGGTGTCACTGCCACCTTAGCTGATGAACAAACAGGTCTGTTATATTCGCCTAATACGCCTGAAAAACTGGCGGAGACAATAATCAAGGCCATTAAGATAGTTGACGCCGACCCCTCTGTCCGGCAAAAAGCAATTAATTTTGTGCATAATACTTTCAGCATAAACAGAGCCGCAGAGTATATTTCAAAACTGTGGGGTAGAATCACCATCGCTAAGAAAATCAATACTATTAGAACATTGCTCGAAGGTAATGAGATTGAGCAGGCTGACTTCGAATGTGAAAAATTATTGCAAAAAAACCCAAATCACCCGGACGTGCAGTTGCTGCATGCACTGATTATGCTGCAGCAGGGAAATGAGCCAAAAGCTAATGTAGCAATTGGAGAACTGCTGGAAAATTTCCCCAATCACCTCAGGGCGCTAAATGATTTCGGGTTGATGGCGATGAAAGCCGGAGATACAGAAAAAGCTCTTAGATACCTTACCAAGGCATACAAATTCAATCCATGGGACAAGGATACTATCACTAATTGCTATGCACTGTTGACAACATCCGGCAAATACAGAGATGCGAAAATGCTTCTCTTGAACTATCTGACAAATGTCGGCGAAGATGCACAGGTACTTCAGTTGTTCAGGGAAATTGACAATCTAATCGCGAATACAGGTTTAGGGACCAATGTCGTATCCCAAGAGGTGTTAGACAACAGGCAGGATGTATATTGTCGGAGCAGCACGAGCAAGCCACTGGTTAGCATAATAATGACTGTTTATAATTGTGCTGAATATATCGGCGATGCAATCGAGAGCGTGCTGATTCAAAACTATCCAAAATTCGAGCTTATAATCATCAACGACGGCTCGACGGATAGTACCAAAGAAGTCATTTCACGCTATGAAGATCAGAGAATTAGGTATTTCTACCAGGAAAACACCGGCATGTCCAACGCGCTGAACCATGCCGTAAGGCAAGCCCGAGGGCAATATATTATGCCTCTGGACGCAGATGATATGATGTTTCCGAACTTTATTGCCAAACACTTGTCGGAATTTGAAAAACACCCAGATGCCGACCTTGTATATTGCGATGTTTTGCTGATTGACGAGAATAGTAAACCGATAAGGATAATGAATAAGCCCGAATATCAAGACCGCAGGTATCTTATTAGAGATCTGTTCCGGGCGGGACATCCTGTAGTGCCATTTAGACTCGGCATCAAAACAACAGTCTATGACAAAATAGGCCTTTACGACGAAAAATTAAAAGTAGGCATGGACTATGACATGATGAGACGATTCGTAAAGGCCGGTCTTAAAGAACATCATCTCAGCGAACCGTTGCATCTAAGAAGAATGCACGCTGACAGTCTTTCAGGAAATCAATCCGCCCAAAAGGCAAAAAGCCATTTTGAGGTCATCAAGCGATTTATTGATACGTTTGCGTACGATGAGTTATTCCCGGACGTCGCGTGGGACGAGATAGCGCCCCAGATGAGGCAATTACATGCTAAATGCCTGGCTG
>JGI2172J19969_10001712_pt1 | contig 9976 bp, 9 predicted proteins | sample DeeMarSWOR230_32_FD_19969 | JGI IMG/M metagenome (IMG submission 19969)
AAGATATCTGTCAAAAGGCCAGTCAGTGGGGCTATGACGGCCTGGAGATCGCCTGCTGGGGAGACCACATGGAAGTCCGCAAAGCCGCCGATGACCCCGGCTATGTGGAACAGAAGAAAAAAATCCTGGAGAAAAACAACCTGAAATGCTGGGCTCTGGGCGCTCATCTGGCCGGTCAGTGCGTGGGCGACAGGTATGATGAGCGGCTGGATGTGTTTGTTCCCGACGAGGTCAAGGGAAAACCGGAAGAAATCCGGAAGTGGGCCGCTGAGGAGATGAAATACACGGCCCGGGCCGCGAAGAACATGGGCTGTTACGTGGTCAACGGGTTCATGGGGTCGCCCATCTGGAAGTTCTGGTACTCCTTTCCGCCCACAACCGATGAGATGGTCGAAGAGGGGTTCAAGACGATTGTTAAGCTCTGGAGCCCTATCCTCGATGAATTCGATAAACAGGGAGTGAAATTCGCCCTGGAAGTCCATCCCACCGAGATCGCTTTTGACCTCTACTCGACTCAAAAGCTGTTCGAGGTCTTCAAGAACCGTCCGACGCTGGGGCTGAATTTCGACCCCAGCCACCTCCAGTGGCAGGGCATGGAACCCCACCAGTTCATACTGAATTCCGGGACCGGATCTATCACACCCATGTGAAGGATGTCGCCGTCACCCTGGACGGAAAAACCGGGATTCTCGGCTCCCATCTGCCTTTTGGCGACCTCAGAAGAGGCTGGAATTTCCGCTCTCCGGGACACGGGGACGTGAACTTCGAGGAAATCATCAGGGCCTTGAACGATATCGGTTATAAAGGCCCGCTGTCGGTGGAGTGGGAGACAACGGCATGGACCGGGAGTACGGAGCTCAGGAGTCCGTGGAGTTCATCCAAAGCATGAACTTCTCTCCCTCGGAGATCGCCTTTGATAAGGATATGAAAAAATAGCTCTATTCACCGGAAAAAGTCTTAAGTGTTCCTTTTAAAGGCCTCTGAATTTGATGAGATTGCCGCGCTTCGCTCGCAATGACACACAATGAGGTCGCTTCGCTCGCGACGACAATAAAAAGTTACGATATGCAAAATATCTGTTGATTATAAAAGAACTGTCAATTGAAAAAAGGAATGTCTCCGAAGTAACATAAGGCCCAATGAAAAAGACATGAAAAAATGGCAAGACGACTTGTTTCTTCTTTTAATCGACGACCGAGTGTATTTAGCTGTTGTCCTAATGCTAAAAATAACCTACACGAAACGGAAGAAAATCATTATAATTAACGATATACATTAAATAATTAACGATATACGTTTAGATTAACACTCTGTGTTTGTGAGAAGGAAAATGTCTGAATCAAGTAAAATCGCCCAAGGAAAGAAAATCTCCCGCCGGAAATTTCTCCGTTCCTCTGCCTCAGCAGGGCTGGGAATGGCTCTGGCAGGAGGAGCTCTGGCCAAGTCCGCTCTTGCCCCAGCCGTGCAGACAAAAAGGCCGGCAGAGCTGACCATAGCCGTTATCGGAGCAGGAGTTCAAGGCCGGGTGCTGATCGAATCATGCCTGCGCATCCCCGGTATCCGGATCGCTGCGGTCTGCGATATCTGGGAGTACAGCCAGCGCTACGCCAGCCAGTACCTGAAAAAATACGACCAGCTGGTCAATGTCTACGAGGATTATCAGGACCTGCTTGCCAAAGAGAAGAACCTGGACGCAGCCATCGTGGCTACTCCGGACTGGATGCATGCTGAACACGCCAACGCCTGCCTGGAAGCAGGCCTTCATGTCTATTGCGAAAAAGAGATGTCCAATTCTCTGGAGAAAGCCAGGTCTATGGTCCAGACTGCCCGGAAAACCGGCAAGCTGCTCCAGGTCGGACACCAGCGCCGGAGCAATCCCCGCTACCTCCATGCCATCGACCGGCTGGTTCATGAACAAAAACTCCTGGGACGTATCAACGCCATCTATGCTCAGTGGAACCGGGCCAGGAGCGATATGCTCGGCTGGCCCAAACAGTACGCCATACCTCAGAATAAGCTGGCTAAGTACGGATACAACTCAATGACCGAGTTCAGGAACTGGCGCTGGTTCAAAAAATACGGAGGGGGACCACTGGTCGACCTTGGCTCACACCAGATCGATGTCTTCAGCTGGGTTTTGGGAACGAAACCTAAATCTGTCCTGGCCAGCGGAGGCCTCGATTATTACCAGGACCGGGAATGGTATGACAACGTGATGACTATCTACGAATTCCAGACCAAATCGGGCCCGGCCCGCGCCTTCTATCAGGTCCAGACCACCACCAAACATGGCGGATTCTACGAAGCCTTCATGGGCGAGAACGGCACGCTTGTCATCTCCGAGGTCCCGGAACGCGGAAATTGGGCCATGCGGGAAGCCCATGCCCCGGAATGGGATTCGCTGGTGAAGATGGGCTACCTCCAGTCCGAGAAGCCGCCCCTGCAAAAGGTGGACACCAAAAACATCTTTCTGGATGTGAGGGTCACGGCTGAAGCAGGACGGTGGCCTCTTCCGGTGGAGCTGGCCAAACCGGCCCATCAACCTCACCTGGAGAACTTCTTCAACGCCGTTCTTCACGGCACACCGCTGAGCTGCCCTGCTGAACTCGGGTTCGAGTCGGCGGTGACAGTGCTCAAGGCGAATGATGCCGTCAAACTCAACCGCCTGCTTTCTTTCAAACCAGAGCAATTTCGGGCATGAGACAAAATATATTTCTTGTGGGGATAATCCTGGGCTTGATGACCGTGGTTTTCCTCAATTCCCAGGAGGAGCAAAAACCGCAGCCCTGGGATGGAAGCCGCACCACGGCCGTTCATCTTATTCCGCTCAAGGACGAGTTTGACCAGCCCGTCGTCCCCACAGTACCCAACCCCCTGCCCTATTCGACACGGTACACCTGTGCCCCCTGTCATGATTACAGCATCATCGAACAAGGGCTACACTTTAACGCCACAGCCAATTCTCCGCCCGGCCGCCCGGGAGAACCCTGGGTCCTTGTGGATATCCAGACCGGGACCGTATTTCCCCTCTCCTACCGCAAATGGAAAGGGATGTGGCATCCTCGAGAACTGGGCCTGACCTTCTGGGATTTCACGCTCCTTTTCGGGAGACACATGACAGGAGGAGGCCTGTCTGAGCCTGAAATCGACCAGTTTAGTCCGGAATCCCGCTGGAACGTCTCCGGTAGACTAGAGATCAACTGCATGGGCTGTCATAATGCCTCCCGGATGCAGAGCCACAGCGAGTGGGCCAAACAGGTCCTGCGTCACAATTTCCGCTGGGCGGGTACAGCCGCCTCTGGTCTGGGAGAAGTCGGAGGCATGGCCTCCCGTCTTCCCGGAACATGGGATATCTACGACGGCCCCAACCCTGACGATACAGAATGGGCCGTGGTCCCCTTTGTCAAGTACGATAGGAAGAATTTTGACAGCAAACACCAGGTGTTTTTCGATATCGCCCCTGAAATAGAGGACCAGCGCTGCCTCGCCTGTCATTCGGTCACCCGGGCAGGGGTGAAGAGATACGAAGCGGCTGAGGATATCCATTCTGCTGCCGGGATAAAATGCGTGGATTGCCACCAGAACGATGTCAGCCATGCTATGACCCGGGGATATGAGGGCGAGGATATTGATTATCAGAACTCGGAAGCTAAAGAATTCTCCTGCCTGGGATGTCATCTGGGAGGAGACTTGAGGAAGAAGGGAAGAAACGGGTCTGGCCGGCTGGGGGCTCCCTACCCCCAGCACGCGGGGATTCCGGCGGTTCATTTCGAGAGGCTTTCCTGCACGGTCTGCCACTCGGGTCCGGTTCCTGCTAAGGAGATGACGCGGGTTCGCACCTCCCGCGCCAACCGTCTGGGGATCTACGGTGTCGCCCAGTGGTCCACTGCCTGGCCCTCGATCGTGGAGCCTGTCTTTGTCCGTGAGGATTCCGGGAAGATCTCTCCCCACCGGCTGATATGGCCCGCCTTCTGGGGACAGATGGAAGGGGAGAAAATCCTGCCTCTTCAGCCATCCTTCATCCAGCAAGCGGCCGGAAACATCCTGACCGTGGAGGAGGATGTGGCCCGGATCCTGACCACGATCTCCCTCTATTCAGAGATCGAGGGAATTCCGGTGCTGGTCCTATCTGGAAAGGTCTATGAGCCCAATCTCGACGGCAGGCTGGATGTATCTTCGGCTGGGGATGAGGCCCCAAAAGGCAAAATCCTCTGGGCAGTCAAGCAGGATGAGAAGATCAGCCCGATCATTCCGGAGTTCGATCCTGATGCCGAATTTCCGGACCCGGATATCGAAAGCCGCATTCAGATGCTGCTTGAATCCCTGGCCATGGTCGAGGATTCGCCGGGCAATCCAGCCTTGGTCTTCAAGAAAGCCCTCTGCCAAATCACGGAAGGCTACCTGGAAAAGGTTGAAAACCCGGAAGAATCCGCTGAGGAGGTGCGATTAGTCTGGGTCCAAGACGGGAAAATCATTCCTCTGATCACCGGTTTTCAGGTCCGGACCATGACCGCGCTCGTCGGAGATGAGCAAAGCCTGACCGAGGAACAAATCAAGGAGGTTCTCAAGGTCCTGTCCTCAGGAAAAAACTCCAGCGCTCAATCCCCAAATCAGGAATATTTTTATATTTCAGGCGGGAGGATATTCCGGCTGGATGCTGAGGGAAATCTTTTCTCTGCTCTCCACCCTGCCGCTCGACCGGTTGTCTGGCCTCTGGGACACCAGGTCCGCCCGGCCCAGCAGTCTCTGGGCGCGAACGGGTGTAATGACTGTCACTCAGCTGGCTCAGCCTTCTTTTTTGCCGGAGTCGAAGGCACTGGGCCGCTGAAAACCCAGAGCACAGCTCAAAGCTCGGCTCACGAATTCATGGGATTGAGCAAGCCCTATCAAAAGCTTTTTGGCCTCTCCTTCACAGGCCGCCCGGCCTTCAAAGTAATTCTGTTTGCAGCAGCAACAGTGGTGGGGTCGTTGATCTTAATGGTCATTCTTCTGGCTCTGGGAAGGCTCTCAGGGATCATCGAGAAAAGGAGATAGCGCCCGATGTACAGCATCATCTTCATCGTCTCTGTCCTGGCTTTGCTCCTGACACTCTCCATCCATCGCTTCCTGGAGATAAAGAGGAAGGTCCCGGCCNCATCCGGCACTGCATCGCGCGGGTATTTTTCCTGGGCAGTACGCAGAGTCTTTTTTTCTATAACACACTTGAATCAGTCCTACCAAAAATGGGTCGTCAAGCGCTACAAGACAGCTGAACGCTGGATTTTAATCTGCTTATCGTTGAGTTATGGCTATCAGGTTGCCAGTGGCTTTGTGTTTTCCCTGGCGGGGATACGGCTGCAGGGAGTTTTCCTCCTGCTCCATATGCTCCTGGGAGGTCTTTTTGCAGTTTGTCTGAGTCTGGCTGTGGTTTCCCAGGCACGTTTTTACATGTTCTATACTCAACCTGCCCCACGCCAGCAAAATAAAACAACCTTTCAATCCACAGCCAGCCATCGAAGGCCATCGATTTTTTTATTCTGGATATTCGTGGCCTGTGGCTGTCTGTTGATAGCCACAGCGCTTTGTCTGATGCTGCCCGTATTCTCCCTCCGGACCCAGCTGGACATATTTGCCATACACAGGTACGGAGCGTTGGCTTCGCTCCTTTCAGCCATCTCGTTCATTTCCTTCTCCTGGTACGATGACAGCCGATGAAACAGGGGAAAGGCATCTGGCGGTTCGCCCATCAGGCCATGGGAACCTTCTTCGAGCTTTTAGCCGGCGGCTGCGAGCGATCCTACGCCGCTCAGGCTTCTCAAGCTGTCTTCGCCGAAGTCGACCGGGTGGAGAGCCTTTTCAGCCGATTCAATCCCTCCAGTGACATCGGACAGATCAACCTTCTGGGACCCGGTGAATCCCTCAGGATCGGAGTCGAGACCTACCAGTGCCTGCAGACAGCCCTCTGGGTTCAGGCTGAAACAAAAGGGGCTTTTGATATTAATGTCGGCTCTCTGCTAAAATACAAAGAGAAGGAGCCTTTAGGGCGCAATAAACTGCCAGTGGATATCATGGAACAGATGGAATTATCCCGTATATCCGGAGGATTCCAGGTCAAAGTCCGGCCCATGAAAACAGCCGCAAAAACAGGGCTGCTTGACCTGGACCTGGGAGGGATAGGCAAAGGCTATGCCCTGGACAGAAGCCGGGAGATCCTCGCCGACTGGGAGATCGACAGGGCCTTGATCCACGGCGGAACGAGCACAGCTCTGGCGATCGGGACTCCTCCGGAAACTGACCCCGAAGAACACGGCTGGCCAGTCGGCATGGGCGGTGACTGGCATTGCCCACAGGCGCCCCGGAAATTCTATCTCCAGGACCGGGCTTTGAGCGGGTCCGGCACCGCGGTCAAGGGAGGACACGTATTTGACCCGCGAACAGGAAAACAGGCTCAAGGCCATCTGGCCGCCCGGGTCTCTCATCCTTCGGCGGCGACGGCTGATGCCCTCTCCACCGCATTCATGGTTATGAATACAGAAGAAGTCAAAGACTTCTGTGACCGGCATCCTGAAGTGTGGGCGCTGGTCGTCATCGATGCCGAGACATGCCAGGTTTTCAACCCGAAGACTGCTTCAAAATAGACATGGAAACACATAAAGATAAAAGGAAGGAGTCACTCATGATAAAAAAGAGCGATTCACTCGTTATCACCATTCTCCTCTTCTTCCTGGTCTCTTTGAGCCCTGGATTTGGCGTTCAGGATACAGCGCAGGAGAAGGTGGAATTGAAGCTGAAACTGCCCAAACCCATGTTCGTCGGGACACCGAGGAACATCCGCAGTGCCAACCTGGAGAGGATAACCGGCAAAAGGCGTCCTCCTTTCTATGTGCCCAAGGGTACGGAGCTTCTTTCTCTTGATCGGCCGGTCACGTCCAGTGATACTGAACCGGTAATCGGAGACCTGGGATTCTTGACAGATGGCGAGAAATCAGGCGAAGAAGGATACTATGTGGAACTGGGCCCGAGTGTCCAGTGGGTGCAGATCGACCTCGGCCGATCCTGCTCTCTGAATGCTGTTCTCATCTGGCACTACCACAGCCAGGCCCGGGTTTACCGGGATGTGATCGTCCAGGTCGCAGACGACCCTGACTTCATCACCGATGTCCAGACGATTTACAACAACGACCATGACAACTCCGCCGGGCTGGGTATCGGAAAAGACAAGGAGTATATCGAGACCAACGAAGGCCGTCTGATCGACCCCCGAGGGATCAACGGCCGGTATATCCGCCTCTACAGCCGGGGGAACACCTCGAACGAGATGAACCATTACGTTGAAGTGGAGGTCTACGGCACGCTCAACAAATGAACCGGACGCCCACCTTTTACGGCCTCTTCTTTCTGGTGGTGCTCGCCGCTCTGCTGTTCCGGGTGTCCTGGCTNGGGCTTCGTCCGATGCACCACGATGAGGCCAACCAGGCTGTCAAGTTCGGCTCCCTTCTCGAAGAAGGCAGATACCGTTACGACCCGAACCAACACCACGGGCCGAGCCTGTATTATCTCACTCTCCCTTTTGCCTGGATCAGTTCCGGCACCTCGTTCGCTTCTTTGAATGAGGTTACCATGCGCCTGGTCCCGGCGGTTTTTGGCGCAGGGATCATACTTCTGCTGCTTCTCCTCAAGGACGGATACTCTCCGCCGGCTTTGTTTTTCTCTGCAATCCTGGCCGCTGTCTCGCCGGTTATGGTCTACTACAACAGATTTTATATCCAGGAAACCCTGTTGGTTTTTTTCCTCGTGGGCGCTATCGCCTCTGGCTGGCGTTACCTCCTGGAGCGCAAATGGGGATGGGCGTCTGCCGCCGGGTTCTTCTCAGGAATGATGTTCGCCACCAAGGAGACCTGTATCATCCTCTTCGGTGCAGCCGCGGGTTCACTGGTCCTCGTCCATGTTCTGGGAGGAAGCATAAAATCAATCGAGAATCCCCGATGGAAAGAGAAGAACACGAAAAAAACAGCNCNCGTTCATCTGNTGGTCTTCGCCGGGACAGCGATNGCGGTNNCGNTTCTCTTTTTTTCCTCNTTCTTTCAGAANCCNAGAGGAATCCTNGATTCTGTACTGGCCTTCAAGACGTATTTTGGCCGGGCCGCAGGCGCGGGATTCCATAGCCATCCTTTTCCCTATTATCTAAAGATGCTGGCTTTTTCTCTCACTACGGGAACGGTCCTGTCTGGAGTGAAGCACTGGTGCTGATTTTAGCCCTGGTTGGGTGTGCAACTGTCTTCATAAACCGCTCGCAAAAGATGTCCGAACGCCTGTTTCTTCGCTTCGTCTTTTTCTTCACCATTCTTACAACAGCCATCTACTCTCTTATTCCCTACAAAACACCGTGGAATATTCTTCCCTTTTATATCGGCGTCATAATCCTGGCTGGACAGGGCGTTTATTTTCTCCTGAATGCCAGCCGAAAGATCATTGTCCAGAGCCTGGTCATCCTGATCCTGGGAGGCGGCCTCTATCATCTGGGCCTCCAGAGTTACAGGGCCAACTTCACCTACAGCGCTGACCCGCGTAATCCCTATGTCTATGCCCAGACCAGCCCGGACCTCCTCAACCTTGTCCACCGTATTGAGGAAATTGCCCGCTTTCATCCTGAACATAAACAGATGCTGATCAAGGTCATCACCTATCCTGATGAAGCCTGGCCTCTTCCCTGGTACCTGAGGAGCTTCGGGAAGGTGGGATATTGGCAAGAGGTTGAGGAAGCTGCCCCTTTCAGCGATGTCCTTCTTATCATCTCCTCCACGGACAAAGTCGACCGACTCCAGTTTCGTATCGGGGCCAATTACCAGTCGGAATACTATGGTTTGCGTCCTGAGGTCCTACTGGCTCTGCACATCAGGAAGGACCTCTGGGATAAATTTATCGAGGAACGGAGCCTGAAATAATGGATATCTCAATCGTCATCCCAGCCTTGAATGAATCCGGAAAGATCTGCTTTGATGTGGAAGCTGCGGCTATCTTCCTCAAAAAGCAGGATTTTTTGGGTGAGGTCATCGTGGTCGATGATGGCAGTACGGACGAGACCGCAGAGGAGGCCCGGAAAGCCTCCATTCCTTCATCAGTTGAGATGAAAATCATACGGCTGGAAAAGAATTCGGGTAAAGGTGCTGCCGTCAAAGCCGGGATTGAAAAGTCACGGGGAGAAATGGTGATATTTGCCGACAGCGGGACCTGTGTTCCCTACGAGAACGCACTGCGCCCGATCGGGAGGATCCAGGCCGGAGAGCTGGATATGGCCATGGCCTCGCGGCGGCTGAAAGAGACGGTTATACGGCGGAACCGAAGCCTGAAAAGAAGGATTCTCTCCTGGCTGTTTCGGCTGGCAGCTAGAGCCGCTGTCGGTCTCCCCCGCAGGTTCACGGATACCCAATGTGGTTTTAAGGTCTACAAAGGCGAAGTCGCCCGGGAGCTGTTCGCAGACTGCATCACCAAAGGATTCCTGTTCGAGCTGGAAGTGCTGCTTCGCGCTCTGGAACGGGGCTATCGNGTCGAGGAATTTCCCGTGGAGTGGACCTGCGACCTCGATTCCAGGCTGCGGCCGGGACGCGTCGCTTATAAAGTGACCAAGGACCTTTTCAAAATCCGCAAAATCATCTCCACCTAGTTTAGTTAATCCCTATATTGACTGAATCATATGTCCTTGACAGGGTTATATGTGATTGATGGGATTATATGTCATTGATGGGATTATATGTCATTGATGGGATTATATGTCATTGATGGGATTATATGTCACTGATGGGATTATATGTCATTGCGAGCAAAGCGAAGCAATCTCGTAAAAATAAATGCATTTTATCCCAAGAAATGGCTGCGCTTCGCTCGCAATGACATGGCGAAGGAGTTTCATCTTAACATCTGAGGTTTTTAAAAAAAATTCAATCTTTTAAAAAATTGGCAAAAATTGGGTGGCAAAAATTGGGGACTGTCCCCAATT
>JGI2172J19969_10001714_pt1 | contig 9975 bp, 7 predicted proteins | sample DeeMarSWOR230_32_FD_19969 | JGI IMG/M metagenome (IMG submission 19969)
GGAAAAGCTCTCCCAGCCGATAAATAGCATCATCATCAATGACATATTATTCAGCACGGCCGAGAGCCACAGCGTAAACATCACCGAAGTAAGCGCCTCAGTGGCAGGCGAATCAGACCTGGATGGTGTCCCCTGCCTGACGTTCCCCCTCACCGCCAGGGTTGAGGGAGAATTAAACAATCTGATAGATTTCATCACCGAGCTCAATGGTGACCTTGTCCCCACCACGGTCAAGTCCGTGGACGTCCAGATACCGTACACTACCGGAGATAGAAAGCCTTCCATCAATCTCCAGATGGTATTCTACACCTACGAGGAAGATTAAAAAATGGCTGAGAAAGTGGTCACTCTATACATCGATGATACCAGCGTCCGGCTCCTGGTAACCAGCGGAAAACGTATCAGGAAATGGGCAGATTTACCTCTTGAACCGGGCTTGGTGAAAAACGGCGTGGTCATGAAACAGGAGGAGGTTGCCGCTAGAATCAGGCAGCTTTTCAACATCCGCAAGGTAAATTCTAATAGGGTTGTCCTTGGCGTAAGCGGGTTGCAGTGCCTTACCCGTCCCATGCTTTTGCCTCAGCTGCCAAGAGATATGCTGGAAGAGGCGGTAGTACGTGAAGCAAAGAGGGTACTGCCAGTTTCCCCAGACCAACTGTATCTCAAATGGCAGTCTATCCCTGCCCCGGAGGGGAAAATACAGGTCTTCCTGGTGGCAGTTCCCCGTACCGCCGTCGATGCTTTATTCAATACGCTGCAACTTACCGGTCTCAAGACAGACCTGATGGACCTGAAACCGATGCTTCTAGCCAGAATGGTAAAGGACACCATGGGCATTATCGTGGATGTTCAGCCGACCGAATTTGACGTCGTCGTTATGGCGGAAGGTATTCCTCAACCCATCCGCACCGTACGTTTCCCTAACAAAGCATCATCCTGGACGGAAAGAACCGCATTGATAAAGGATGACGTGAGCAGGACCATCGAATTCTACAATACCAACAACCCCGAGATGCCCCTTGCCGCCACGCTGCCTGTTTGGGTTTCCGGGGAACTGGCCAATGAAGTCGAACAGTGCCAGGTGCTTTCGGATGCACTGAGCCGGCCGGTTTTACCTTTGCCACCGCCGCTGGAGAGCCCTGATGGGCTTGACTCCAGTCGCTACATCGCTAATATGGGCCTGACTCTCAAGAAAATCGCACCGACAAATAGCAGCGGGCTTTTGGTAAGCGAACTCAATATATTGCCTCTGGTATACCAGCCCGAGCCCATTTCCCTTACCAGGATACTGGCGGTGCCCAGCGCCGTTATCGCCGTAGGCATACTCCTTTTACTGGGTTTGATGATTCAGAACACATCCGCCGATATCGCTGAAATAAGAGAACAGGTGAATACCACCAATCAACTCCTGCAGCAAAGAACGGCCCAGAGGCAAACCTATTCCGCTACCATTGATGGACTCAATCAGAAGATCGCCAATGCCGAGACCTCGGGCGGCAACTTCGCCCTTGCCGTGTCAAATCTGGAAACGCAGAGCCATAAAGTAAACGGTGACCTTGAAGTGACCGTTAGCCTCTTGCCGGAAACGGTGAGTTTGACCAGTATCAGCTATAGCAATAACACCCTTACCATCAAAGGGAATGCTTCGAGCGAAGAAGATGTCCTGTCATACCTGAAGGAGCTTGAAGCCACCGAACGTTTCTCCCACATCACGATAACCAACTTCAGGAGAACGGCTGTAGATAGTAACGATTTCACTATCATTCTCGGCATGGGAGATTAAGCACATGGATATATTTGCTTTGGTTAGGTTGGCAGCAGAGAAGAGTGCTTCGGATCTGCACCTGGTGGTAGATAACATGCCCGTTCTCCGCATCAATGGCCTGCTTCAGCCGGAGTCAAGCTACCCACACCTAACCTCTGAAGACATAGCGCAGGCCTTCCAACAGATCACATCGGAAAAAGAGAGAGCTGATTTTCAACACTACCTGGAACTTGACTTCGGCTATACGCTGCCTGATGTTGGCCGGTTGCGCTGCAACGCATCCCAACAGCGGGGCAGCCTTAGCCTTGCCATCAGACTTATACCTCTGGTCATTCCCACGCTTGACGAGCTGGGATTGCCACAGATTTGCCAGGACCTTATCATGAAGCCCAGGGGACTGGTAGTGGTCAGCGGGCCCAGCGGCAGCGGTAAGTCCACCACGCTGGCGGCAATGATAGATTATCTGAATTCCCAAGACAGAAAACGTGTGATTACTCTTGAGGACCCCATTGAATACCTTTACACCAACAATAAGTGCACTATCACGCAACGTGAGCTGGGCAATGATACCCTGTCGTTTGCCGATGCACTGAAGCATGTACTGCGCCAGGATCCGGATGTCATTCTGGTGGGAGAAATGAGGGACCTGGAAACAGCCGCGGCCGTGCTTACCGTAGCTGAGACCGGCCACCTGGTACTGACCACCGGACATGCCACAAGTGCCGCGCAGGCCGTGGAGCGCATCATCGACCTTTTCCCCACCCATGAGCGACATCTGGCCCAGACCCGGCTGGCGTCGCTGCTCCTGGGAATTTTATGTCAAACGCTCGTCCCCAGGGTTGATTCCTCGGGGAGAGTAGCCGCGGTAGAGGTTATGCTGGCCCTCCCGGCAGTCAAGAATATCATCCGCGAGGGCAAAATCCACCAGTTGCCCAATGCCATCGTGACGCAGGCCCGCTCTGGCATGAAGCTTCTCGATAACGCCCTGATAAACCTCCACCGGAGCGGCGTCATCAGCGGCGATAGTCTGTTTGCCTTCTGCAACGACCGCGAGGAAGTGGCCAAGCTAATGGGACGGGTGGTAGCGGAGTAACAACAAAGGCAATCTAATATACTAAAAAGCAATGCTAGCATAAGGCCGTGCTTGCAAGGCACTCGCCTCCTCCTCACCATGTCCCCTCCTACTCTCCCGGGAGGGGACTGTTTATTGACCTTGACGAACGGAGAAAAAACGCTCAAAATACGGCGAAATGGACATCGTGCTTATTATTATCTTTGCTGTGTTCGGCACCGCCTTCGGCAGTTTTTTTAATGTGTGCATCGACCGCCTGCCCGTGGAAAAATCGATACTTCGCCCGCCTTCACACTGCGACGCCTGCCAGCACCGTCTGGCACCGCGTGACCTAGTGCCCCTCTTCAGCTATTTATGGCTGCGCCGTCGCTGCCGTTACTGCGGTGCGCCTATCCCCCGGAGACCCTTCTGGGTGGAACTGGGCACGGGTTTGCTCTTTGCCCTGAGCTACTGGTATTTCGGATTGAGTATTCAGTTCGCCGTCATTGCCTTTTACGGCAGCCTGTTTCTGGTTATCGGCGTCATTGACCTGGAACACCAGCTCATACTGAACAAAATCTCCTATCCCGCGATGGCGCTGGCGTTGGTTATTGCTGTCTTCCAACCGCCGCCGGCACTGATTGACCTGAATCTGGCCTGGCCCTGGGCGGGCATTGTTAGCAGCCTAATGGGAGGAGCTATAGGACTTCTATTCCTTTTGTTTGCCTATGTCATAACCCTTGCCATCTATAAGAGTGAGGCAATCGGGTTCGGCGACGTCAAACTGGCCGGGCTGATAGGGCTGGCCACCGGCCCGAGGCTGGTGCTCCTCTCGCTGACTTTGGGCGCCATCCTCGGCGGAGTGGCAGGCATAATTCTGCTGTCGCTGAAGATGAAAAAGAGGAAAGAGCCCCTCTCCTTCGGCCCCTTCCTGGCCATAGCCACAATGATTACCCTTATCTGGGGAAGCGACGTCCTTAACTGGTATCTGGGATTACTGCACTTTTAGCTTCCCACCGACACCGCCTCCTTGCCCGCCGAAAGAAGTAAAATGGTTCGTTTGTATGCTTAGATAACGGGCCAATACAGTTTCTTCTAATAAATTGCCCCTTTATCATATTGACAAATGGCCGAATGATTAGTACAATAGTCCTACCTAATAAGTAATGGAGGCTAATGGTGAGGGTAAATCGGCGGCGCTCTGACATCGAAATCATTGCCGATATGCTCAAGGTAGGCGAGAACGGCGCGGGCAAGACGGAGATCATGTACAGCGCCAATATGAGCTACCGTCAGATACAGAAGTACCTCGGCTATCTGATGGCTAGCGGCTTTATCGACAAGATGAAGATGGGCAATCCCTCAGTAACCTACCAAGTGACGGATAGCGGCCTGAAACTGATGCAACTGATAAGCAATATCAAGGAAATGCTCGGGCTGGATGAAAATTACAGTTTGTAAACTTTGTACGGTTTTTATGACAGAGACCTGAGGACGGCTGGTATCTTCAGGTCTCTTTTTAAATAAAGCGGTAAGGAGATAAGCGTGGCAGACAAAAGAATGTTAATCATCGACGCCGACATTGCCAGAAGGATCGACGAGAACCGCGGCGATATGAGCTACTCGGAGTTCCTGGAGTTCCTGATTGACAGACAATTACAGGAGCAGCCCAGCAACAATAACTATGTTGGTAAAGATGAATTCCACCAGTTTGCCGCAGGCATGAAGGAGCTGCTGCGCAATTTCCTTGAGTTTTTCCTCAGTTACGGGCTCGAACTGGGCAAACAGCCTCAGGACAAAACCTTTCAGGAGCTGAGCCAGAAGCTGCAGGACCTGGAAAGCTCCGGCAACAAAGGCAAGAAACTCTAACCACCCCTCCTCTCCATTAGCGACACTGCAATTTCCTCACCCTGTACGGTTCATCCCAAGCCCACCTGAATAGAACTATGTTCTAGAACACAATCACTTCCCAACCACATTGTGACGTGCCATAGTCAACTGAAAGCGAAGTTGGCTTGGGAGGTGACTTGTGCCAAAAGCGATCGAGCTTTTGCAGCAGGGCAGGAATGAAGAGCTTTGGCAGATGTGCTGTGGCTACCTCAAGCTTTCTCTGGAGCAGTTTATGGACATACAAAATAGGCTGCTCCTGGAACAGATAAAGCGGCTCAACGGTTGCACGCTGGGCAGGAAAATCATGAACGGGGGCCAGCCGAAATCGGTGAAGGAATTCCGTGAGCAGGTGCCCCTGACGACCTACGATGACTACTGCCCCGAGCTCAGCGATAAAAGAGAAGCGCCATTACCTGCCGACCCTGCCTTCTGGGTGCATACTTCCGGAAGGTCCGGCGATTACCCGTGCAAATGGATTCCGATGACGCACGCTTTCGCTGAGGAATTGAGCCGGATAATGTACGGCCTGGGAATGCTCGCCAGCTGCCGGGGCTGGGGAGACACCTCCCAGCTCAACGGCTGTCCCAAGATTGTCTATTCCGTGGCGCCACGGCCCTACATGTCCGGGACCATGGCGGATATGATCAAAATACAATCGCCGATCAATTACCTGCCGTCGCTGGAAGAGGCCGAGGAGCTTTCTTTTGAAGATAGAATAAAGCTGGGCTTCAAGGAGGCTCTCTCCGAGGGATTTGATTACTTTTTCGGGCTGTCCATGGTTCTGGTGGTGGTGGGAAACAAGTTCAGCCAGTCCACCGANAGGGTTGACATTCGCCCCCTGCTCAGACAGCCCCGGGCGTTGTTTCACCTGGCCAGAGGACTGGCCAAGAGCAAGCTGGCACGGCGTCCGATGCTACCCAAAGACATATGGAGGCTGAAAGGCATCTTGAGCGGTGGGCTTGACAGCGCCGTCTATCGCGAAAAGATAAAGGAACTCTGGGGTAGATACCCGCTGGACATCTACGCCGGCACCGAAGGCGGCGTCATCGCCACGCAGACCTGGGACTATGACGGTATGACCTTTATTCCCAGCCTCAACTTCCTTGAGTTCATACCGGAGGAAGAACACCTGAAGGGGCGTCTTGACCCCCAATACCGGCCGCAGACAGTTCTGCTCGATGAAGTGGTGCCCGGCCAGAATTACGAAATCGTGCTCACTAACTTCCACGGCGGGCCGCTGGTCAGATACCGCCCCGGGGATATGGTCCGCATCACCGCACTGCGCAACGAACAGCTGGGCATAAACCTCCCGCAGATGGCATTTGAGCGGCGGGCCGATGACCTGCTAGACTTCGTTTTCGTCCGGCTGACTGAAAGAACCATCTGGCAGGCGATTGAAAATACCGGCATGGCCTATGAAGAATGGACCGCTTTTAAGAAGGAAGGACAGCCGGTGCTCAGCCTGTACATTGAGCTGAAAAACGGCTACCAGAGTAACGAAACGGAGATCGCCGCCGCCATACGGGAAAATATCTTGCGGTCAGACAGCCAGAATAAAGACACGGAAAAACTGTACCGCAATGACTTCGCTGAAATGATCGACTTCAAGGTCGAGGTGAACGTGCTGGCGCCGGGAGCCTTCGCTCATTTCACCGAGCAGCGGCGGACGGAAGGGGCTGACCTAGCACACCTCAAGCCGCCGCACATGAACCCGTCCTCGCGCGTACTGGAGCTTCTCACGCAGAAACCGGCCGAGGTAGTCAGGGCCACCTCCGGGACCCCGGAGGAGACGGCGGCGGTCCGCTAGTACTTTAGTCCGCCTCACTTTGGTCAAGCTACTTTAGTCTTGCTTGACAGTCCTGCGTATTGAGGTAATAATTACCTCATAATGAACGTATATACCCTGTTCCCCTTGATCGCCGTCGTTGCCTATATACCGCTGCTGATCACCACTCTGAGCAGTCGCCCCTGGCAGACGCGCCATAAGCTTTTCATCCTGTTTCTCATCGCCGCCATGGTCTGGAGCCTCACCGATATTTTCCTGCGCAGCAATTTCTCCCCGGGACATAATTTATTCCTGCTTAAACTTATTCTCATCACTTATACTTTGACCGCGGTACAGTTCCACGTCTTTGTCTCTTCTTTCTATGCTCCGGGGGAAGGGCGCTGGCTGCCCCTAGCTTACGCATCTCTGGCCATAGCCATCATCCTTATCCTAACCGGCATTGTCCCGGAAGGGGTCTACGCGGAAGGAAATAAACTCTATCTGGATTACGGCCAGGGCATTTTCTTTTTGCTGGTTCCCCTAATGGCCCTGGCCTGCCGAACGTCCTATCTTTTCTGGAGAAGGCTAAGGATTCTGGACAACCCCATGCTTCGCAACCAGATATTTTCTCTGCTCCTGGGTCTCTGCTCATTCGTGCTTTTTACCCTGGCGGCACTGCTCCCGTGGGGAAGAGAATTTGCTGTAACTCACTTCGGCAGCATTATCATGGCCGTCATTTTCAGCTACGCTGTCATCAGACACCAACTGGTTGATATCAGAATCGTTTTGCGGCGCGGTCTGGGCTGGGTGAGTCTAGGATTTATCGGCATATTCTGCTATGGGATGCTGCTGGTTATTCTCAATGTAATACTCGGCCTCAAGTTGGATATGGTCACCGCTTCATCAGCCACCGGCATTGCGCTCGTCGTCTCTATATTAATCTTCAAACTACGCAACTACTTTTTCACCACGCTGGGCAAAGCTCTGCAGGGACAGAGCTATGATTACCGTCAGCGGCTCTCTGAATTTGCCGATAAAATACACAATGTTTTCAGTCTGAAAGAACAGGGTGGTGAGCTTCTCTCGCTGGTCACCAAAGCGGTCGGCTGCAAGCGGGCCCGTCTCCTCTTCGTGGAAGTCGGTGGACAGGATTTTACCACCCAGTTTGTTGAGCCCAGAGGCAAAGACGACTCCATGTATCAGTTCAAATTAAGCGGGGATAGCCTGATTGCGGAGTACCTGGTGCGTGAGCGCAAGTTACTGACCAGGGAGAGCCTGGCCATTCTACCGGAATTCCGGGGCCTGTGGAAGGAGGAAAAGGACGAGATCAGTTATCATGAGATAGAACTCTTCATGCCGCTGATAAGCCGCGAACGGCTTATCGGTATCCTGGTGCTGGACAAAAAAGAATCCGGCAGGTATTCTCTGGAAGACCTCCGTCTTCTTGAGGAAGTTGCCAACCGGGTTGCGGTCAGTATGGAGAAGGAATACCTGCGGGAGAGGCTCCGGGAACGCGAAGAAGAGCTATCGGTGATAAACCGCTGCAGTGCCATAATCACCTCAAGCCTTGATATCCAGGAGATATATGATAGCTTCATCGTTGCGCTAAAGAAGGTGGTTGATATTAACTGGTCATCCATCTCTCTCATCGAAGACAGCCACCTGAACATTCTGGCCCTGTATTCTGAGATAGGCTCTCCCTGGAAACGCGGGGAGAAAATTCCCATCAGGGGCACGGGAACGGAATGGGTGGCTATAAATAAAGAGGCATTGCTGGAACCTGACCTATCCCAGAGCGGACAGTTTATCACCGCCAAATATCACTATCGACAGGGAGTGCGCTCTATCGCTTACCTCCCGCTGATTGCCAAAGGGGTAGTCATCGGCAGTTTTATCGTCGCCAGCTGCGATTCGAATGCTTACTCGCAGAGACATATGACGATTCTTGAGCAGCTCGCCTCCCAGATCGCCATGTCAATCGAAAATTCCCGTCTGTATGCTGAAGCCGAAGAGAAAGCCAGAGTTGACGACCTCACCAAGTTATTGAACCGTCGCTCTCTGGATGAACTGATGAGCGCGGAAATTAACCGTCACTCACGCTACGGCGGCGTCTTCTCGCTCATAATTCTGGACCTTGATAATTTCAAAGCCTTCAATGATAACTACGGGCACCCGGCCGGCGATAAACTGCTCAAGGAAATCGGTGGTATCCTGAAGGCTACCATACGGAGCACGGACCAGGCGTTTCGCTACGGTGGTGATGAATTTGCCATCCTCATGCCCAATACCCCCACTGATGCCGCCACCCAGGTGGCGGACCGTGTCCGACGTCAGGTTGCTACCAAAGCGAAGTCCGGGCGCATCGCGGTATCTGCCAGCCTTGGCATGGCAAGTTGGCCTGCAGACGGTGTTGCCGCCGATGAAATAGTAGCGGCGGCCGATAACGCGCTTTACCGCGCCAAGCGTGAAGGCGGTAACCGCATTTACTGTGCTTCGGGGACCTTACTGGAGCTGGGTGCTGCCCCGGTCAATGTGATGGAAAGCAAGGACGGCAATACGCTGAATGCCATATTTGCCCTGGCCGAAACCGTTGACGCCAAGGAACATTACACCAGCAGTCACTGGAGAAGAGTTAAGGAGAATTCCGTCCTTCTGGCCACAGCCATCGAGCTGGGTCCGGAGGAAATTCACCATCTGGAGACCAGCGCCAGATTACATGATATTGGCAAAATCAGCATCAGCGAAAAGATATTGAACAAACGGGCCCCGCTTACATCTGACGAGTGGGAATTGATCAAAACACACCCTCAGGTGGGCGTGAACATTGCCAGCCGTGCTGCGGAACTGGCCCCATGTCTGCCTGGCATTCTGCACCACCATGAGAGATATGATGGAAGCGGTTATCCAATCGGCCTGAAGGGTGAGGAGATTCCCTTAGAGGCCCGCATTCTGGCCATAGCTGATGCTTTTGCCGCCATGACCACGGTACGAAGTTACTCCGATGCCATGCCTGTGGAAGAAGCCCTTGAGGAATTGAAACGATGTGCCGGTACGCAATTCGATCCGAATCTGGTTGAAATCTTCAATACCGCCATCCAGAACGCTGCGGCAACACCGGTGATGATAACAGGCGATGAGATAGCCTCGCCTGAGACTGATTCAGATTAGTGCTCATTATGCGCTACCAACGTAACTACATTTCACACACCCAAAGGATTTATCATATATTATGATGACGTTTAGTCTTCCGGTTGAACAATCGTCCGTTTGTTATCTTTCTGCGTAGTAAAATCTTCATACGTCGTCTTATCTAGANTTAAAAGCTTATTTCTAATAACATAACACCGCACAACGCAGTTCTGCCGATGGCATATTTTTCAGCTTTTCAATCTCCAATAGATGTTGAATTACTAATTGCACAAAAGCCCATCCCTGAAAACGCTGACTTTGTCAAGTTCTAACAGGTTAAACCTATTCATCCCTTCGTAGCTTCGTAGCCACACT
>JGI2172J19969_10001715_pt1 | contig 9972 bp, 6 predicted proteins | sample DeeMarSWOR230_32_FD_19969 | JGI IMG/M metagenome (IMG submission 19969)
AAACTTGCAAGATAGGCTCTTCTTATCGTTTCAGAATACGTCTCAGCACCAACAAAATCCCAGTATCTAATCCTTCTTTCATCACCAACTCTACGCTTTAGCTCCTCCCAGAAACGCTCCAACCCTTGCGAGAACAATTCATCGGTGAGTATCCTCTGCCTAATCATATCCTCTCGGGTCGCAGATCCAACCTCTCTTTCCAGCGGAGATGGTTTCTGCCATCTTTCGCTTAACGGAAGTAGGTTCTCCCAGTATTTCATGGCCTCAGCCAAACTGTGAGGAGATATCTGCTCTAGCTCCACGATTGGATGCCAGGTTTTGAGGAAGAGATCGGCGAGGTCCTCTTTGTCTAACTGCGTTATTTTGTCCTCAAGCAGAAATGGGTCTGTGTATAGAGAGGTTGACTGATGCTTCACCCAGTCGCTCTGGAGCTTTATGACTGAGGCGAGCTGATGAATGGCTTCGGCGTCGAGGCAGAGCTCTTCAGGGAGCTTCCACTCTGGAAAATACTTCCGCACAACCGTTATGATATCATCAACATTAACGATGAATGGATCAAGTCCCCTATCCTCGACGGATTTGCATAAGTCGATGACGCGTTGAAGGCGTTCGCTGCCAAGTTTCTTTGTACGCCCTTTTGAGGGCAACTAAACAACCTCCTTAATGAGCGATGTGCCTTCAACGTTCTGAACTGTGATGATGTGAACATCCTTCTCACTAAAAGTCAGCTGGCTCGGGGTGATAGCCAAGAACTGTTCCTTCCCACCAACCGTGGAAACAATCATATCCGCAATCAACTCCCTACTCCTCGGATCAAGATGAATGTCATACTCATCAACAGCTCTGAATGGAGATCGAACGTGCTGTTGCAGCGCCAAGAGAAAACTCATCGTTGCAGTGCTTCTCTCCCCACCACTCTGCGTATAAGCATCAAGAGGAACCGGCCTGGCTCCCTTAAAGCCCACTAGTATCTGGAGGCCCGCTTCTTCAATGTCACCTTCGTTCGTCAGCCGAACCTCCCCGATTGCTTGGGCCCGCGACAGTATTCCCTGATACCGAAGGTTGACGCGGTCTAAGAGATTCTGAACGACATGTCTCCAAGCCCTCATCCTCTCTTTGACCTCATCCAAAGCCTTCTCACGATTCTCCGCGACCAAGCGTGCCTTCTCCTTCAGTTCCAGATAGAGCTTTGAGTAGGATTCGTACATTCGTTCTATGTCTTCGGAAACGTCCACGAGAGCGGCAAGGTGCCCATCTGTCACCCTCATTTCATCCAGTATCTCTTCAACGGTTTTCATAGGCACCAACCGCGGTCCCGTCTCCCCAGCTCTCTTTTCAGCCTCACCGAGATCGTCAAGCGAAACCTGAAGCTCCCTCTCCAGCTTTTTCATACTCTCTACAAGGATCTTCTTTCGATACTGCAACAAGGCTAGGTCGATTTTATGATCTACTATCTTATCATGAACGCCGTCAATTTGAAGGTTCAAGTTATCTGTCCTAGCTTCAATATCTGAGATTTGAGCGTCTAATTTCTCGAGCTGCCGACTGGAGTCTCCAACCGACTGCCTCAAATTATTGCTTTTTGCGCTGATTTGCTCAACCCAAGTTTTTCCAATGACCTCATAGGTTCTCTTGATCTCGGATAGCTGACCCCCTAGGTCTACAGGATTCGTGCCTTCATGGAGCATGGTTTCTAACTGTCTCATTTTCTCCAGGTACTCTCTCGTTCCCTTCTCGTACATCTCCTTCCAGGAATGTATGTCTTCTAGAACTTTGGTTGTTAGTGAAACACTCAAGTCATGCCTTGCCTTTTCACGCTCAAGCCTCAGCCGTTCCTCGAGGAGTTCTTTCTGCTCATCCTTACTCTGTTTGAGACCTACATGAATTTCCTCCAGTTGACCGTCAGCAATCTTTGCTTCATCCTCGATCTGTGAAATTTCACTCTTTTTCTTTTGCATCTGCCTCTTCAGATCGGAAACCGTTCGCTCTCTCTTCGCAACCTCAGCCCAAGCCAACTCCCTTTCCAGAAATCGCCGCTTCATTCTGAGCTGCTTCTTCTGCTGGTAGCGGTCGTACTGTTCTCTCCAGTAGGCCAAGGTCTGCTCGGCAGATTCCAGGAGCTTGCCGACAGACTCTTCCTGGCTCAAAATGCGGCTAAGCTTTCGTTGTGCCCTCAAGACGTTTTGGCGATAGGATTCAAAGCCTACAGCAGCCTCAACGATCCTCAGCTTCTCCTCAGGTGAGAGCACCGTGAACTGCTCCACCATATTTTGATGCATGATTATCAGCATGTTGTCCGGATCGACTCCAAGCTTGGAGAGAAGCCTCACAACGCGGCTCTTGTTTACCGCCTTGTTGTCCAGTTCAAACCAGTATTTCCCGTCCCGCCTCAAGTTTCTCGTCAAATAAATCTGATCCCTGCTTATCCTCGGAACGGGGCGACGTCCACTTCTTGGGGAGTTGTCCAGAACCAAGGTGACCCTGGCCTGGTCCTGACCCCACCTGATTAGGTCGCTCAGCTTCTTGGATCGTTCCGTGTATGACTGCCCCAGCGCGACTGAGATTCCAAGTAACATGGAGGACTTGCCTGACCCGTTGGGTCCGCAAATAATATTGACACATGGTTTAAACGGCACCCTAGCGTATTCATAAGACATGAAATTCTGCAGGATGATCTCTTGAATCAGCACTTATGGGGCCTCAGTTTGCAGTAATAGAAGCCATACTCTCATATTAAAGGAATTTTGTGAGGCCAAAGAAGGATGACTTTGATCATTTTTTCTGATTTGTACGTACTTGTCTTGGCTTCTACGCTGTTTCGCCTTGTTCGAATCTAAATTGACAGTTGGCGTCTCCACTACTAGCGCATTTTTCTTCAGTAACCACAACTGTGCTGTTGAAAAGCTCTGAGAGGAAACCTGCCAGGAAACCTCTGAGGAAATGACAACTCGGTTCGCTCGTTTCTCGCGCGATGGATTCGAATGAGCCTTTGACTATCACTTTTCCTGATCCGTTTTCAAGGTCAACATCGCGAAAAGTAATATCGCCCCAGTTTTCTTCACGTTTTAACTGAGAGAAAAGTCTGAGCGCTCCCTCTTTCGCGTCAAATTCCTTCTTCAATCTTTTGTAGACGTGTACTCCGCATTTTATCGCCGCGGTGTATAGGATTACGGAGGCTGCTGAGGGAGAGAAGATCAGTTCTAGAGCATCTTTAAACTGCCCGAACGTCTCAAAGTGAGTGAAAAAACCGTCTTTTGAAGGTCTGTTTTTCTTCAAATTAAGCTTCACCTTTGATACACGTCTATGAGACTGTTACATTGATGATATCTAGTTCATTGTAGCGTTTAATAATTTTTGCTAGGTGTCTGAATTAGAATCTGACGCGCGAACTTTACTGCTTCATTTCTTACATGAATAAAGAAGACGGAGAAAGAGAAAGCTAACGAAGACTAGCGCGCGCCTAGTATCTTCTCGAAGGTGGAGGTATTTGCGGGGGTATCACCAGAGTGCCTTGCCAGAGAAATCTACGCACTAATCGCGTAGTTTGCCACTAATCTGCGCACGAAATAACCACGTAATGTTCCCTAAGCGCTCTATCATCCAGAATGCAGATATTTCCATAACAATTCGTCAATTTTCTCTGGTTTGTCAGCCAATCTCTTCCACAACCCCTTATCCTTGTAAGATTCCAGCTTACTTATGATTCCGTCTATCACTCTTCTCGGAAAAACGCTATCCGCCTCGTAATAATCCCTATCTGTCTCAAGATTTTTTGCAGCTTCATCGCAGGATTGTGGAAGAAGCTTATACTCCTTGGCCTTTTTAACAACATTTCCAATGTGTAAATCCTCAGCAGTTTTCGTAGCTTCTTCAGGATTTTTCAATCCGTATTCCACAGCGACTGCGATCCCGGCCAATAATAGATAAGTGTTTGCTGATGCGTCTGGGGCTCTATACTCGAAAGTTTGTCGACAGCTATCTATTTCTCTGATGTTTGCTCTGAAGTTCCACCACAGAGGTATGCGTACCAAAGCCAAACGGTTTCTTGTTCCCCAACAGATCTGCATTGGCGATTCTTTGCGGGAAAAAAACCGCAGATAAGAACTCGGTATCGTGTTCCCGAAGGCTGTAAGGCTAGAGGCAAACTTCAGTAGGCCTCCAATCATTTGCTTCGCCTTGATTGTCAGGTTTCCCTTGGAATCTCCAACTAGATTCTTATTCTTTCTTAATGCACACAGGTGAACGTGCATTCCATTTCCAGCATGTTCCAGAGCTAGCTTGGGGGAGAAAGAAACAGATACTCCACATATTGCACAGATGTTTCTGATAGCCCATTTTGCAATCGCTACAGTTTCCGCCATTTTTCCCAGTTTTTGCGGTAGAAACTCTATTTCATGCTGTTCCATCATATGACCTGACTTAGAGCGAAATCTGCCGACTTCTGCATGACCATACTTTGTGGCTATACCAATGTCCGAAAGGCTAACCAAAACTTCGTTCCTTAAGTCCTCAAATTCAGCAAAAGGCGCAGACTCGTGATAATTCCTCTCTAAAAGTCCTCCAGGAAAAGCGGTTTCTTCCTGCTTGTTAACTATGTAGAATTCCAGTTCAGCCAGAGCTTTAAGAATAATGCCCGTGGAAGCACGCAATTTCTCTTCAGCTCTGAACAAGATATTTTCGGGAGCAACATCCAACGGCTTTCCATGCTCATCAAGGTATTCGCATAGAATGTTTAGTGTTGGCATTGAACTGAACGGATTGATAAAGGCGGATTCTAATCTAGGCATCAAGTAAATGTCGCTCCTGTTCGGAGCAATGTAAGAGAATAAGCTTGAACCATCACCTCTTTCGCCAAGCTCTAGAATCTCATGAAGGCTCTCTTTGTTTTCAGCCGTGAAACTCAGGGTTTTAAGGCGGCAATCTTCAGGGATGTGACAAAGATTTATGATCTTTATGTTCTTTTCCCGAATCAGCTTGATGACATCTTCTCTTGCGGAATCGCGTGTTTTCATCTGGAAACATCCTCAACGAAATCGAAGTGGAGGGGACATATTATTTTGGATTCTCTTATTTTAACTCTCTCAGAATACTCTTGTATCTAGACAAGCAGTCGGGCGACACCATAGGTGGAGAAGAGCACAGTTGCCACAGTTAAGACTCGGGTCCTTGTTCTTTTCTCTTTCTTACGCTTCGATAAAGAGAAGACACAGTGATCGCAACTATGATAGCGCCAAGGATTAAGAATGGGCTGTTGAGCAGAGACTCTCCTAACGGTGGTGGAAGTTCGAAGACTATCGTTTCCAGGTCGTCAGCGATGTGAACTTCAGTTGCTTCTTCAGGCAGGATGAAGTAACATGTGGGGTCCAGAGGAACCGTTCCAGTATAATTGTAATAATACGCCAGATACGGCGTATCCTCAAGGGTCCAATCTGACAGTGGCCTCCCAAAGTACTCCGTGAAGTCCAAGGAAAAATTGTTTGTGAGGTTCAGCTCGAATTTTCTCCAATCAGTTCTGACGTGAAACGTCCGTCTCATCGTATCTGTACTGAATGTGAAGTTGAGGATGTCTGAGCCTGACAAAGAGAAACTTACGGTTATCGTGTTTTCTGCATCATTGAAATCCGCTGGCTTCCATTGATATTCGACGTTCGTCAGGTTTTGCTTCTCAAGATTCTTCTTGATCGTATCTGGGATTTTCGTCTCATTGTTCTCTATTTCGTCCTTTATCATTGCGTAAATGGTGGAGTTGAACTCTTCAAAAATCATTGTTACATCTATCTGTTCGCCCACCTTCGCCTCAAGTTCCACAGAAGCATAAGCTGGCACAGTCAGTGTTAGAAGCAGAATAACCGCGAGAGGGAAAAGGAGAAGTCTTTTCATCAAATCATCGCCAACGTTCTAAGTAGATATACTAAATCAGATAAGTCTTTACAATCCGCTTTCCTTCACTGATGATCCACAGACTTGAAGAGTCAAAGGACCACCAATATCAAGTTTCTGCCTTCTCGTTCTTATAAGATTCAAAGATCCTTCTCAATTCTGTGACCGGGTCTTTATGTTTATCAACCCTCAAGGCAAGGATGGGCGGAGTTCCTTTGTTCTTTTTGCTTGCCACTAGCAAGGCTGCGGAAACTCTGCCACGTCTGTCGCCGCCAGCCTCCTGTCCAGCTTCAAGGGCTCTCATCAACCTGTCGGCCAGCAGGTCTTCAGACCTCTCAAAGGCTTGAGCCATAGCCTCAAGGACTCTGCGTCCAACGAGCAGATTTCCTGCAACCACATAGTCTTTGCCGGTAAGATGCCCCTTCCAGTTAACGGTCTCTTTGCCAGTAAACGCAGCTTTTCTGCCTTCCTTGTCTATGATTATCACCTGCCGTGACTCTCGATCAGGGTCTTTCTTCAGCACGGCTTCTAAGGTTTTTTCTGGAGAAAAACCCGCTTTCAGCATCTTCAATCCCTCTATTCCGTAGAGGACGTTCGTTCTCGCTTGGGTTGCTATTGCGCCAACATCCGCCTCGACATGTGGAACCCTGCTTCCAACCGCTGGAGCGGCTGTGGAGACACATACACCCAGAGCCGATGCTCTCGGGCATCTGGCGACCATGGAAAAAGTCGAAGAAACTTTCAATGTCGTGCCACTTCATCTTTCGCGCTGTCTTTCCAGTATGGTCTTGTTCTCAGATACTGGATCTTTGCTTTTAGGAGATCCATGTAGAAGTCATCTTCATTAGGGTGCATTTTGCCGAGTATCCTGAAGGCTGTTTCCGGCCCTACACCCCGCACCTGGAGAGCAGTCAACGCCTTCTTTCCGTGGCTTAGAATCAAGTCTGCCGTGCGTCTGGCATGGGTTAACTGCTCTAAATCCTCTTCAATCAACTCCTCTCCCTTCAGCCTCCGCTCAAGAATATTGCGAAGCTTCTCGGGATCTTCATGGAAGCGAAGACACGCTAGTAAGCCACTTCCACACTTCTCGCAGACCAGGTTTTCAGGGAGTTTACGAATACGCTTTTCCATCAACCATTTTCCGCATGAGAGACAAAAGAGCTTCACCCTCCTAGCCAAAACAGCCCTCTTCATCCTCTCAATATTGCTGAGGAGGACACGTTCAGGGGCCATAAGCTCAGGCACATCAGAATACTTCTTCAAAATGTGATAGGCTAGAGGCGTTGGGCTCTCCAGACAGAGCATGCTCTTGATCTTGATTTCTCCACTCTTAACCTTCTTCATTATCTGTTTCACTAAGGAAAGGTCAACCTTCTCCAACATGACTTCTCTTATCGTCTCTTCGTAAATCGGCGTCTTTCTGAAACGCCTTGGTAACTCTGCCAGTCTTCCGGGTCCCATAGTTCTCCCACGCGGGAGGGCACCAAACCTTTCGGCGACAAACTTCATTTTGTAAGAGAAGGGGAACCGCGCCTTGAGGTAATCATTAAACGCCTCATCTACCTCATCGTCTGTCAGCCCAAAGAGCAGCGACCGAAGTCTCTCCAGGTCTCTGAGTTCGACTTCTCCCGGTCTTTCTATTAGGATTCTGTAGCCGTCGTTCCACCAGCCTGTGATGAGTCCTTCGTCTGAGAGCACAGAGTCAAAGATGCAGCCCAAACTCCGATTAACGATCTCTCCGAAGGAGGCATGGACGATTACGTACTTGTCAAAGCCTTCGATAAAGATCTGGGTGTCGGTTGGCAAGGGCGCACCCTTCTTCAAATACTCGTGGATCTCCTCAATCGACTTGAGCAAAGTTGACTTGTCGGTAGCGAATTTCTCGGCGAGTTTCTGAGCCACAGCTTCAAGGGTCTCCTCCAGTTCTAACTCCTTGGCGATTTCCTTACGGATCTTGCCCACCTGTTGGGCAAGCGTAAAAGGCACTGGCAGTAGTTCACCGTCCCAGCCGGGAATAGCCGCCATGGGATCTTCTGAGGGCACGACATAGACAGTTCCTGTCTCGTCTTCTATCTGAACAATCCGCCAGACCTTGCCTCTGCATATGAAGTCCAGCCCTATTCTTGCTCTGAGGGCCATGAACTCGTCACCGAGGGTGCCTATCGTGCGGTCAGAAAGTGCATCTACTATGGGGTAGCGTTTTTCGTCTGGGATCATGGAGAGGTTCTCATAGTAATAGGACCATGTTCTTCTTGTTCTCCTCAACGTGTTTCCTTCTACGCGCAGTTCTCTCAAACTATGTAGGTAGTTCACGACATGTAAAAGCTTACTTTCGGAGAGGTTCCGATAAGGATAGGCCCGACCCACGATCTCTAGGATTTGACTGATTGTTGCCTGTCGCTGATCTAGCAGTATTCCCGCGACTTGGTGTGCTAAGACGTCTAGAGCGTCCTCATGTATGCGGATGGGTTCTAGTAGGCTCCTGTGGGCTCTCTGTGTTGCGGCTATCGCTTCAAGTGTGTCTTCAGGAAAGGCTGTGATGACAACTCCTTCAGAGAGGAGGTCCAGCTTGTGGCCACTTCTTCCTACGCGCTGAATGAGGCTGCTCACCTGCCGAGGAGAGAGGTACTGAACAACCAAGTCAATATGTCCGATGTCTATTCCCAGCTCTAGGGTGCTCGTACATACAATCCCCTTGAGAACATTCGCCTTGAACTCATCTTCAATGAATGCTCTTTCCTCCTTGGAGAGAGAGCCGTGATGAACTGCTATGTCTTGGGTGAGCTGGTTGAACTTGTGTCCTAGCATCTCGGCGTTTGTTCGGCTGTTGACGAAGATGAGGGTTGAATTGTGGCTTCTAACCAAGTCTGATATTCGCTTTATCCTCGCCGCTGCATCTGGAGCTGTTCTTAGCTTATGAGCCAAGTCGTAGTCTGGGTCCTCTGGGATAGGATACTCTACGCTGTATCGGTATCCCTTCGGCAGGAGCACCTCGATCAGCTCTATGCGACGATCTGTTCCGACAACAAATCCTGCGACCTTCTCGGGGTTGCCCACCGTGGCGGATAAGCCTACCCTCTGGAACTCCTCTCCAACAATCTCAAACAGCCTCTCCAATGCAATCGTAAGCTGGACCCCACGCTTGCTTTCAGCAAGCTCGTGCACCTCATCTATAATCACGTGCTGAACATTACGGAGATGTTCTTGCATACGGGTGCCCGGTAGAATGGCTTGAAGCGTTTCAGGAGTCGTCACTAGCATATCGGGTGGACGGAGCGCTTGTCTCCGACGAATCTTGACTTCGGTGTCTCCGTGTCGAACCTCGATCGAAATGCCGAGTTCGTCAGCCCAGCGTGAGAGGCGCTTAATCATGTCGCGGTTCAAAGCCCGAAGCGGCGTCATGTACAAGATCGATATTCCTCTTCTTTCAGGCTTTTGAATGAGGTTTGAGAAGATGGGCAGCAGAACCGCCTCTGTCTTCCCGCTACCATTCGGCGCGATCAGGAGAACATTCTCTCTCCTAAGAACAACAGGAATAGCCTCCACCTGAGGCGTGGTGGGTTCGACAAATCCGAGCTTGATTAGTGCATGGCGCACAGGCTTGGCGAGGAGGCTGAAAACGCTGGGAAGCATCGATTCCTCTGTCATTTCCCCTCTATGTCTTGCACACAGTCTCATAAGGATGGTGATAATCTTCCTGAACTCTCTTTTTCGTCCACAGAATCAAAGATAGCATGTCTGCGCAAGATTTTTCTGCGTGCGAAGTGTAAGCCTTTGTTGGCTTATTGGGGCTTGGAGAGCGAAGATGGAAGAGGTCTTTGGCAAAGCTGATGCGCTGGAGAAGAAATACGACTGGGTAGAGGCTGCAGATCTGTACAAGCAGGCTTTGCGCGAAGTTGGGAAGAAGGGCTTCTCAAGAAGGGGGGAGATTCAGGAGAGGATTGGGTACTGCTTATATCGGGCTGCTTTTCAAGCTGAGACTGGAGAGGACTTCAAGAGCCGAATCAAGTCTGCCGTCGGGGCTTTTGAGAAGGCTAGTGAGTCTTTCGACAATGTCGAAGACTTGGAGAAACTGACTAGAACCAGCCACTG
>JGI2172J19969_10001717_pt1 | contig 9969 bp, 12 predicted proteins | sample DeeMarSWOR230_32_FD_19969 | JGI IMG/M metagenome (IMG submission 19969)
ACAGTACTGGGGATTGCGAGGACTTTTCTGTTTTATTGTGCTCCCTCCTTAGAGCCTATGGCATTGATGCGGAGCGGGTATATGTCGCCCTTGGTATCGTTGATGAAGAGTATGGACATGCCTTTCTGATAGAGGATTGGTATCACGACGGGGAGTGGCGGAGGATAGAGTCCCAATTGCCTGCTTCTTGGCTTCCCAAGGCGCACCCTGATTCTGAACTATACGAATATGAAATTACCACGGCCTTTAACGACCTCTATTACTATGATGAATCTTTTCCATGGGAGGGATGAAGATTAAGCGAAGCAAGATAGCAAAATTTGTTTTAACTGCTTTCCTCAGCGGGGTCCGCACCTGAACCTTTCTAGCTTCCCCCTCAATGTCATCAGATTAACCACGTCTTCCTTGTTGTATTCCAGCAACAAATCCAGCGCCTTTCTGTCACGGTGAATCTGATATCTCCACCAAAGTATCACCGCCTCTGCTCCACCAATACCCCGTAGCCGTCGAGGAATACCTAATTGCCGCTCTACCGCCTTGAAGCCACCATATAAATTGTTCCTCCAGCAATCATGCATCAGGTCATGATGATGAAAATGCTCCCTCAGATTTACTCCGAGACGGAAATTGATAAAGGGAAGGTCAAAGCGGCTACCGTTGTATGTATAAATGGTATCCACACAACGCAAGGTCCTGAGCAAGTTAGTCCTAGTTGCATCACTTCCAACAAGTTGAACCAAGCTATTCTCACTGCCATTGACTAAACAGATGCCAATAACGGTTATTTCGTCATAAAACGAACATAAGCCTGTAGTCTCAATATCAAGATAAGCATCAAATGGTAGCTGCAACCTGCTGCCTGCCTTTCCAATACCCCTATTTTAGCATATGATAGCATATGTTTGGGAAAGTGGCGCAGCTTTGTGTCTTTATGCTCACTACATAGTATCCTTTCGACTTGGGAGTAAAAAGGCATTAAGCTAAATAATATCGAAGGAGAGAGAATATGAGAGAGTGCACCATAGAGCAAAACAAAGAAAAATGTAACTGTACCTATAAGCCATGCAGCAGGAAAGGCATTTGCTGCGAATGCCTAAGATACCATTGGCAGGCAGGTGAGCTGCCAGCCTGCTTCTTCCCCGACGACGTGGAAAGGACTTATGACCGCTCTATCGAAAGATTTATCGAGACCTATCAAAAAAGAGGACGTCGGTGAATAACAGCTAAAAATGGACAGGCAGATTACTAAATAGTTTGCTATACTTTTCCTAGTATGCCAAGAATAGATAACCGATCTGACAATGAGATTCGCCCCGTGCGCATAATTTTAGGGTACCAGAGTTTCGCCGAGGGTTCAGCTTTAATTGAACTGGGAAAAACAAGGGTCCTGTGCTCTGTGAGCATGGAGGAAAGGGTGCCTCTCTTCCTAAAAGGTGGTGGCCAGGGTTGGGTTACTGCAGAGTATGCTATGTTACCTCGTTCCACAGTTACTCGCACACCGCGCGATAGGGCAAAAGGAAGAAGCCAGGAAATCCAACGTCTTATCGGCCGCAGCTTAAGGGCAGCGACTAATTTAGCCATCTTAGGAGAAAAGACATTTATAGTAGATTGCGATATATTGCAAGCAGACGGTGGCACCAGAACAGCGGCTATCACAGGTGGATATGTTGCTCTTTATCACGCTTTCCATAACTTAAGAAAACAGGGTATTTTGCCATTTATGCCATTAAATAAAATGGTAGCAGCCACCAGCGTGGGCATTGTGAATAGTAATATACTTCTTGATCTTTGCTACGAAGAGGATTACCAGGCTGAAGTTGATTTCAATGTGGTCATGACCGACAAAAATGAGTTTGTAGAAATTCAGGGAACTGCCGAGGGCAAACCTTTCTCTAAAGAAACTGCCGATGCCTTACTTTCCTTAGCCCGGCAGGGGATAATTAAATTGTTCAAAATCCAGAAGGAAACCTTAAAGGCTCTGTCTTGAATCTGCCTGTTGGATCCTCTCTTTTACCTGTCTTGTTATTACCGGTGTTGCGTTTGCATTGAGAATTGCCCTGTTTTATACTTTAGTTTTACTGTAACTTACATAAGGTTTTAGAAAGATGACCCAGTTAGAATTAGCGCGAAAGGGTACTGTCTCACCTCAGATAAAGCACGTAGCCGAAAAGGAAGGTTTAGAGACGGATTTTATCATCCGAGGGTTGGCTGCGGGTGAAATCGTAATTCCGGCCAATATTAATCACACGAACCTGATTCCCTGCGGTATAGGCAAAGAGTTAAGGACCAAGGTCAATGCCAACATAGGCACATCATCAGATTTTTGTGATTTGAACACGGAATTAAGGAAACTACAGACTGCCATCGAATTTGGTGCTGACACTGTGATGGACCTGAGCACTGGAGGCGATATTTCAGCTATCAGGAGGGCTATCATGAGTGCCAGCGCCGTGCCGATAGGGACAGTGCCCGTTTATCAAGCGGGCATTGAAGCTATTGATAATCGCGGAGCTATCGTAAACATGACCGCGGACGAGATTTTCGCGGTAATCGAAGAACATGCCAAAGACGGCGTTGATTTTATGACCGTCCATTGCGGAGTGACCGAAGCATCTCTGGCCAGACTTAAAAAGCAGGGCAGGACAACTGACATAGTGTCCCGAGGAGGAGCTTTTCTTATCGGTTGGATGCTTCATAATGATAAGGAAAATCCTTTATATCAATATTATGACCGCCTGCTGGACTTGGCTCTAGAGTACGATTTCGCTTTAAGTTTGGGCGATGGCTTACGTCCCGGATGTTTAGCTGATGCCACCGACAGGGCTCAAATCGAAGAGTTAATTATCCTTGGTGAATTAGTGGAACGCGCCAGAGAAGCTGGCGTTCAAACCATGATAGAAGGTCCCGGGCATTTGCCACTGAACCAGATCGCTATTAATGTTCAATTGGAAAAGAGTCTCTGCCGCGGAGCGCCTTTCTATGTCCTGGGGCCTTTAGTGACTGACGTAGGCGCTGGCTATGACCATATCACTGCCGCTATTGGGGGGGCAATTGCCGCTGCTGCTGGCGCAGACTTTTTGTGCTATGTTACTCCCAGTGAGCACCTTTCCCTCCCCAGTATAGAAGATGTTAAAGAAGGGGTAATTGCCTCTCGTATAGCCGCTCATGCTGCCGATATTGTTAAGGGCGTAAAAGGTGCCAAGGAATGGGATGAGCAAATGTCAAAGGCGCGCAAGGCTCTTGACTGGAAAACTCAAGCCAAACTATCTGTAGACCCAGAACTTTCACAGCAAGTCCATAGTAAGATACCTGCTAGCGGAGCGACTTGCAGTATGTGTGGCAAATATTGCGCTATGGCAATAGTGGAGAAATACCTCGGCATCTCAGCACCCAAGTGTTAAAGTAACCGTCAACTGACAGTGTACAACTAAAAAATGAAGGCAGAAATAATACCCGTTGGCACAGAAATTTTACTGGGCAATATAATTGATACTAATTCTGCCTTTTTAGCCAATGAATTACCATTGCTGGGAATCGACTTATATTTTATCTCTACAGCAGGCGATAATCAGAAAAGGTTAGTGGATACTTTAAAACGAGCTTGGAAGAGGGCAGACCTTATTATCACCACAGGGGGATTGGGACCTACCCAGGATGATATTACCCGTAAGGCCATTGGCGAGCTAGTGAGAGAAGAACTGAAAGTCGATGAGAAATTATGGCAAGAATTACAAGATTTGCTCCGCCGCTATCTTGGGGAAATACCGCAAAGCAACATAAGACAGGCAACTATCATCCCCTCGGCTCAAATAATTCCCAATCATATGGGCACAGCGCCTGGCTGGTGGGTTGAAAAAGACAAACACATAATTATAGCCCTACCCGGGCCCACCGATGAGATGAAAATAATGTGGCAAGAAGGCATTTTGCCCAAACTGGAGCAAAGAGTAACTGGAGAGGTCATCTTATCCCGGGTAATTAAGACTTTTAGGCTAGCCGAAGCTAGGGTAGATGAATTAGTAGCCGATATTTCCAAACTGTCTAACCCTACCCTGGCTACTTATATCAATCCCGACGGTGTTTATCTGCGTATTACAGCCAAAGCAAAGGAAAAAACAGAGGCTCAACACCTTCTTGCCCAAAGCGAAGAACAAATTCGAAACATTCTTTCTCCCTATATTTGGGGGGTGGACAATGATACCCTGGGCTCTGTTATCGGGGAGTTGCTCAGAGCTAAGAAATGGAGCTTAGCCACCATGGAGTCTTGCACCGAGGGGCTTCTATGCAGCACAATTGCCAGTGGCCGGGAAAGCTGTATCTATTTCAGAGGAGGATTGCTAGCTTGCTGTGATGAGGCCAAGATTGCTTGCGGTGTGGATACCTCCACTATAGAGCAATACGGCAGAGAAAACACTCAAGTAGCTAAAGCAATGGCTGACACTGCGCGCAGGAATTTGAAAACCGATATCGGCATGGGTGTGGGGGGTAACATAGATCCTGATAAGAATTCTGGGGAAGCATTCATAGGCTTGAGCAGTGATAAATTCGAGCAAACCTTCACCCATAGGCTGCTTGGAAATCGCTCCAGAATGAAGCAAAGGGCAGTCTATGCCGCCCTTTTCGATTTAAGAAAGATGTTGCTCGAGGAGGTCTAATGCACTTAATTATAGATGGCTATTCCAGCAACCAAGAAATTCTCCGAGATGAAGACTTCCTTCAGAAGTGGTTAGAGAGTTATCCCGCCAAGATTGGAATGACCAGGATTTCACCGCCATATGTGCTTAGATACATCGGACCGGTGTTAGATGATTGGGGAATATCAGGATTCGTGTTTATAGCGGAAAGTCATATTGTCATCCATACTTTTGTTGAGCAGAATTACGTAAACATAGACGTTTTCTCTTGCAAAGATTTTGATACCGAGAAAGCAATAGAAGATTTTCGAGAGGGATTTCAGATGGTTAAGCTGCGGACTTGTTTAATTGATCGAGAATGGCCCAAAGCAGAACCCAGCACTCAGGGTGCTGAATGCTGGGCCAACCCTCAGAGTTTTGTTTACCATGAAAGACCATGACTCCCGCCCTGAGCCCTTTGCCTATTGGCATGAGGGGACATTCCTGCCACACGAGGTCTTTGCCGGATTAGAACCACCTTATTCAAATCTACAGCAAGCCAGGACTGTAATTCTGCCTGTCCCCTACGATAGCACCAGTGAATGGCGAAGTGGGTCTCGTCATGGCCCACAGGCTATTATCGATGCCTCCCAGTATTTAGAGCTTTATGATTTAGAGCTGGACCGCGAGATATATAAAGTTGGTATTTCTACCTTGCCCCAAGTAGAACCCCTGCTAAGTAGCCCCCAAGATATGATTGACAGAGTTTATCAAGTTGTTAAAGGCTTAATAAAAAAGGAGAAATTTGTAGTATTGCTTGGTGGAGAACATTCCCTCTCTTTAGGGGCAGTTCGAGCTTTCAAGGAAGCATTTCCCGGACTCTCTGTATTGCAACTGGATGCCCATGCTGACCTTCGAGATGAATATCTGGGGACTAAATATAGCCAGGCTTGTGTTATGCGCCGCATTTTCGAGCTTTGCACTATCTCTCAGGTAGGAGTGCGTAGCCTTAGCTGGGAAGAAAAGCAGTTCTTAACACAAAACAAGCTGAAGCCTTTCTACATGTCTGACTTGGCATCGAATACAGCTTCTATAGACCAGATAGTGGACTCGCTTAGCGAAAACGTCTATGTCACCATAGATGTAGATGTTCTCGACCCTTCCATTATGCCGGCGGTAGGCACCCCCGAGCCCGACGGCATGTCATGGCGGCAAGTCCTGGATATAATAGAATCGGTTGCCCTTCGCAAGCATGTAGTGGGCTTCGATTTAATGGAATTTTGCCCGGCGGAGGGGCCAGGTTCCTGCGCCTTTTTATTGGCTAAATTAGCCTACAAGCTTATCGGTTATACTGTGCTGCAAGAAGGACGATGAGGGGTAACATAAATTTAGGCAGGATCTTCGGTATCCCCCTGCGACTCAATTATACCTGGTTTATTATCTTTGCTCTGGTTACCTATTCACTCGTGCTTTACTCCGCAGACCAGCCTTACCCTATAGGGCAACGAATAATTTTGGGCATATTAACCAGCTTGCTTTTTTTTGCTTCCATCATTACCCATGAACTAGCCCACAGCATCCTAGCTATTCATAACAATATCCCGGTTAAAGAAATTACTCTCTTTGTTTTTGGCGGTGTTTCCCAGATAACTAAGGAGGCGACCCGCCCCAGAGCAGAACTCTTAATAGCCATAGTCGGCCCCTTAACCAGCCTGGCTCTAGCTGGCATTTTCTACGGATTGCATCTTTTATTGGCAGCAACACAGCAAATCCTAGCCGCTAGCTTAATGCAATGGCTAGCTTTGATAAATGTGCTTTTAGCTGTATTCAATTTAATTCCTGGTTTTCCGTTAGACGGAGGCAGGATATTTCGTGCTCTCGTATGGCAAAGGACCCATGATTACCACAGAGCAACACGCATCGCTACCAAAGTAGGACAAGGGATAGCTTATGCCTTCATCGCTGGAGGCATTGCCCTAATTTTCGCTCTCGGCTTATGGCTTAACGGCATGTGGCTAATACTCATTGGCTGGTTCCTCAGCGACGCTGCCAGGGTTAGCTATCAACAGGTCCTACTTCGCGATGCCCTTACTGGTCTCACAGTACGCCAGCTTACAGACTATAGTTGTCCCTTAATCCCTCCCCACATGAACTTAACAGACCTAGTCCAGCAACACATACTGCCCACAGGACGAAGTTGCTTCCTGATAAGTTGGGGGGCTGAGTTAGAAGGCATGGTCACCCTGCAGCAGATAAAGAAAGTCCCCCGCAGCCGCTGGGCAATCACCTCAGTGCAGGATATCATGACCTCGGCCAGTAAATTAAAGGTAGCTTATGCTGACCAGGATATCTTGAGTGTGCTCCAGGAAATGAACGGGGAAAGTGCCAACCACATACCGGTAATGGAAGCAGGGAAAGTCATTGGAGTAATAAACCGGGAAGATATAGCTCGCTTTCTTCGCACCCGGGCCGATTTCGGGACAAGTTCAACACCTAGATAGCTATTATCAAGAGTAATATACAATATCCAGAGTGAGCCGCCTGGGACTCGAACCCAGAACCGGCTGATTAAGAGTCAGCTGCTCTACCAATTGAGCTAGCGGCCCGAGGTAATAATGTTAGCATTTAGGAACAGCGCCGACAAGTAGAGCTAGAACGAGTGAATTGACTTCATGATTTATGGTAGAATGAATCCTTGCCAATGAAAATTTTTCGCGAAGTCGTCATAACTATTGTCATCGCCGTAGTCGTTTTTGCTCTCCTTCAGCTCACCGTGCGGGCCTATACTGTTAAATACAGTTGTATGATACCCAATATCTATGAAGATTGGTGCATTATGGTTAACAAGGTGTGTTACCAATCCTCTGGCCCACAGCGCGGACAGGTAATAGTCTTTAGACCGCCTCCGCCAAACGAGGATTCCCCGTACCCTTTCATCAAACGCGTTATTGGCTTACCCGGCGAGACTGTGGAGATTAAAGATGGCAAGGTTTTTATCAACGGCACCGCCCTAGATGAGGATGAATACATAAAGGAGCGGCCAAACTACACAGTGGAGTCCACAGAGATTCCCGAGAACGAGTACTTTGTCCTCGGCGACAATCGCAACAGCTCTAACGACTCACGTTTTGGCTGGACGGTGCCCCGCGAAAATATCATTGGCAAGGCTTGGTTTGTTTACTGGCCACCGAGCAAATTGAGGGTAATCAAGCATTACAGCTACCCGGAGTTAAATGAAGCCGGTGAGCAAGGAATGCTGGTTAGCCATTCGATTGAGATGCAACTTGAGTGACGAGGTACTAGAGATATTCAAGACGACCGGAGCAATAAAGGAAGGCCATTTTTTACTCGCCTCAGGATTACATTCACCTGTTTATTGGGAAAAGTTTCGCATCTTGCAGCACCCCTATCTTACCGAGAAACTGTGTCGCCTTATCGCCCAACACTTTAAAGGGCAAAAAATAGACGTAGTTGCTGGACCAACAACCGGCGGCATTATTCTAGCCTTCGAAACCGCCCGCCAATTAGGAGTGCGGAGTGTCTTTGCTGAAAAAGATGGGGATGTAAGGGTCTTCCGGCGCGATTTTGAAATTGCCCATGGCGAACATGTCCTTATCGTTGATGACATCCTGACCACAGGAAGCTCTCTCAAAGAGACTATAGGTGCTGTGGATAAACTGGGGGGGATTATCATTGGCATCGGAGTGCTTGTCGACCGCAGTGAGAAAAAATTGGACTTTAACCTGCCTTTCTTCAGTTGTCTTCGTGTCCCCACCACAGTTTATTCACCCCAAGAATGCCCCCTTTGTTCTGCCCACATTCCCCTAGTCAAGCCCGGTGCCCCAAGCTAGCAGCTAGTCTGGCATTCTTTGCTCAAGGCGGCGTTTGAACAATCACGAATATACTTGCTTGACACTGGAACGGTGGAAAACCTACAATATTCCTGATGCCGAGGTAGCTCAGGTGGTAGAGCAGCGGACTGAAAATCCGCGTGTCAGCGGTTCGACTCCGCTCCTCGGCACCAACCATGATGTTGTAGAGCAGAACCAGGTTAACAGTAGAACGTCTTCTCGCAAATGGAGTAAGGCTTCGAGGGTAAGCATGCCGGAGTGGCGGAAAGGTAGACGCGACAGTCTCAAAAACTGTTGGGGGGCAACCCCCGTGTCGGTTCGAATCCGACCTTCGGCACCAGAGATAGCAAACATATATATCGCAGCCAGAGGAGAAATAGGGGAGAAGGAAGAGAACAAGCTTGACATAATATTACAAGGAGAATTGTCCGTAAGTGAGTAGCCTTGACCCAAACGAACTAAGCGAGAGTGAAAAGCATCTGATAGCTCCCTGCGGAATATATTGTGGAGCGTGTGACCTCTTTTTGGGAAACAGTAGGAATCTGGCAAAGGAGATGTACCGAATTCTGAATGGTTTCAACATAGCAGACGTCGGGCCTTGGGCTATGGGAATCCAGCGCGAGAGGGTAGTAGACTTCTTGAACATACTGCAGAACTGGAGCCAGGGCAGCAAATGTCCCGGATGCTGGGCAGGAGATTGGGAAAGCCGTTCTTGCCCAATCCGAGCCTGCTCACAACACCAAGCGTTTCTGACATGTGCTGAATGTGCCAGGATGCCGTGCAACCCTTCGGAAGAAGGGCCTTCACCAGGAGCAGCAGCTTTCCTCGGATTGATCACGAAGAGGTACTCAAACTGGAATATAGTGAATCTTGAGCGAATCAGGGAAATTGGATATCGTCATTTTGTTGACGAAATGCAGGAAAGGGTACGAAATGGCTTCCTGACCAGTGACGTGATATCAGGTGAAATGGTTATGAGCGAAGCCACGGAGAAGAGGAAAAAGAAAACTGGTAAGAGAGGGACAAGAAGAAACAGAAATCTTTGATTCAACTAGCCAGGAAACTGGCACCAGGTTACTCTTAGCCTTCTTGGGTCAATCATGGTAAGGGCCCAGCCGGGCCCGAAATAGCAATCAACACGTAGTTACATAGCAGTGCTTTGTGCTACAATTCATAAGGTAATGCCGGGTTGTGTAGCGGTAGCACAGAGGACTTTGGATCCTTTAGCCCAGGTTCGAATCCTGGCCCGGCAGCCAACTAAATTCAGAAAGCCAAAACAAAAACCACGATGGAAAAATTTAAGCACGTGACCATATATACCGATGGCGCATGCCTGGGAAATCCCGGCCCCGGCGGGTATGGAGTAATACTCATCTATCAGGGTCACAAAAGAGAGCTATCAGGGGGCTATCGTAACACTACCAATAACCGAATGGAAATCATGGCTGCGATTGTCGGACTAGAGGCTCTAAAAGAGAAATGCAGGGTGACGCTGTACAGCGATT
>JGI2172J19969_10001719_pt1 | contig 9965 bp, 10 predicted proteins | sample DeeMarSWOR230_32_FD_19969 | JGI IMG/M metagenome (IMG submission 19969)
CCGGATTAAACATGTTCACCTAAACGATAACAACGGTATCTCCAGCGACCACGGCGAGCTCGGTACGGGAACTATTGACTGGAAAACCAACGCTCCCTTCCTGAGGTCGTTTAACGGAATGCTCAGCCTTGAACTACTGGGGTTTGATGATATTGAGGGAACCGTTCTCAGGAGCAAATCCTTCCTCGAAAAGTTACTTCAAGAAAAGTAATGCGCATCGCTTCCTCTCTTATTCAGTTACAAAGGATGCACACCTTGGTCCGGTGTGCGTTATACGCGGAAGAAAGTGCCCCTCGCGTGGCATAAGGGTGGAGTGGAGCGCGACTCCTGGGATACGAACTCATTCAAAACTCCGAGCTTATGCCGGCAGTTTCTTAGAAGGAATGACAATGACTTACCGAAAAGTCAAATTCCTCCATCTTCTTTTGGCCCTTTTGATCCTGATTCTGGTCTCAACTGCATCCAGCCAATCCTATGCCGCCCCATCAGGCATCTGGCCACCCTATCTGACACTCAAAACAGCTACTTCCCTTACCGTTAACTGGAGGACAACCAAACCCTCCAAGGGATCCCTCGTTTTCTTTAAAAAGGCCAACAGTAAAGAGGCAAGCCGATTAACCGAAGATAAGACCTCTCTTTACCATCACATCTCCCTTGAAAATCTGGTCCCCGGCTCTTTTTATTCATATCGGGTTGATCATGACGATTTTCCGAAAATGAAAGAGCAGCCCATCCGATTCAGGATGCCCTTTGGACGCAAAGAGCTCACCTTTTTTGTAATCAGTGATACTCAGGCAGAGATGATCCCGGGTTTACTGAAGACCGATCAAACGAGACAAAAAATGGTTATTAATGCCATGTTAAGGGATCCATTCCTTCCCGATTTCTTCGTCCACTGTGGCGATCATGTCGAATCCGATTCATTACCGGAATGGACCGACTATTTTCAAACCGTTTATCCCTTGGCATCCAAAACCCCTGCCTTCCCCGTCCTGGGGAATCATGAAGATATGTCAGGTGCGGAGAATTATTTCAACGCCTTCGCCTTCCCTGGCGGTGGAGGCCGTCAGGGATGGGAATGGTATTCTTTCCAAGTAAGAGATGTACTCCTTATATTCCTAAATTTGAATTTCCAAAATCTTGACCATATTAAGAGCCAGACCGATTGGCTCAAATCAGTCCTCGATCAAAATCGGGCTTTAACCTGGAAATTTGTCTTCACCCATCAACCTCTTTACAGTTCAAGCGTTAGATATGGTGCGGAAACTCCTTACAAAATGTTGCTGGAACCGATTTTCATACAGTACGGAGTCGATGTGGTCTTCTCCGGCCATCACCATGCTTACCAGAGAATCTATCGAAATGGAATTTATCATATTGTCTCAGGTGGGGGTGGGGGAGACTGGGGCGAGCTCACATTGAAGGAGCAAAAGATTGAGGGAACGATCAAAACCCATGAAAAAGCACTTCATTACCTCAGAATTCGACTCGTGAAAAACAAATTCATCATGGACATGCGCATCGTGGGTCAGGAGAATGCTGAGGGGGTCATTGAACCCCGGGATGAAATTTTTGACACTTATGAAATCATTAAGCGGTGAATCCAGGACATGCTACTCAAGACCATGAAATCCGTATTGATAAAAGGATATGACAACATCGGTTTTCTGATGCTGACAAATCTGCTCTTTATCGCCGTTTCCGCTTTGATCGTTACTATTCCAGTGACGGTGTTAGCCCTGAGTGCCCTTACACGGGATTTGGTCAACGGGAAAATTCCAGACGTCAAAGGTCATCTAAAACAAACTATAACATATTTTGTGAAGGGCGGTCTAGTTGCCCTTCTCTCCGTGATCATCACGGTAGTTTTAGTCGTAGATTGTTACTTTCTCCTCACTATCAGGAGAGGATATCCCTGGGTATCTCATCTCCTTCTGGGATTCGTCCTCTGTCTTCTCGCGATTTGGCTCTTGATGCAGATCTATTTGATCCCGATGTTTCTCTCTCAAAACCTGGTTCTCGCCCAGACTTTTAAAAAGGTCCTCCTCTTGGTTTTAGATAACTTCATACTCTCGTTGGCCTTCGGAGGCCTCTTCTTAGCCATTATAGGCCTCATGATGGTGACTGGGGTTGGCCCGTTCTTGTTACTGTTCAGCCTCCTCTTTTTGATCCAAAACCAGATCTTTGTGAATGTCATGGGGAAATACCATGGTCAATACTCAACTGGCTAGGGCCAATTCCTCGACTTTAAGCGAGAGGATGAGCTTATCACTGGCTGAAATGAGCCTTGCCCAGCTCAGGCGAAAAAAAATGAAAGAGGCCTGCACGGGTTATCTCTACCTGTTGCCCTCGATCACCATTTTAATCTGCTTCTGGTTTTTCCCCGCCTTTTACGCCTTTGTTATCAGTTTTTACCGTTGGGATTTCATGAACCCGGTGAAAACATTTGTGGGATTGGGAAATTACGTTTCCCTTGTGACCTCGGCGGAATTCTGGCGGGTCATGCTGAATACGGTATACTATATGTTCGGTTCCATTCCCACGGCCATGTTTTTGGCCTTGATTCTCGCCTTAGCCCTCAACGAAAGAATAAAATTCCTGGCATTCTTCCGGGCTTCCATCTTCGCACCGGTCATCAGCTGCATCATTGCTATGTCCGCGGTCTGGTTATGGATGTACGACCCGGTCAATGGACTTCTGAATTACTTACTCCAGCTTGTGGGCGGTAGGCCCATGCAGTGGCTCTCCGATACACAAACGGCCATGCCCGCTCTCATCATCATGGATATTTGGAAACATACTGGCTATGACATGATCATCTATCTGGCTGGTATCCAGAGTATTCCCGAATCGTACTATGAAGCGTCCAAGATTGACGGGGCTGGAAGGTGGCATCGATTCCGATATATCACATGGCCTCTGCTGGCGCCCACTACCCTCTTTATTCTTATCATTTCCGTGATTAGGCGATTCCAGGTATTCTCCATGGTTCACACGATGACCCAAGGGGGCCCAGCGGGTGCCACTGATGTAATCGTCTACTACCTCTATGAAAAGGCCTTTCAGGACTTTCAAATGGGGTACGCCTTTTCCATATCCTACATTCTCTTCATCGTTATTTTGGCCGCCACCTTGATTCAGTGGAAAGTGGGGGCCAAAAGAGTCCATTACGCGCGATAGCATGATAGGGTCAATGGCATGAATCAGGATGAGGAACTCATAAGGAAATATCAAGAGCTTGCGAGGAAGAGGGAAAATCGGAGGCACATCTTCTTGTATGTATTTCTCGGTTTAGGGTCGGCCATTGCACTCTTCCCCATTTACTGGATGGTTTTGACCGCATTAAAACCAATCGATGAAATCTTCATCTACCCGCCAACTTTTCTTCCGAGTCGGCTTGCCTTTGAAAATTTTGTGGAGGCCTGGACTTCGGCGCCCTTTGGGCGATATTTTATCAACAGCATCATCATAACCGGTCTCACCACGGCATCTCATGTTGCGATTGCTTGCCTTACGGCTTACGCATTTGTAGCTCTCCGCTTTCCGGGGCGTGACGTCATATTTTTGGCTTTCCTTGGCACCATGATGATTCCCTCAGTTGTTACGCTCGTTCCGACATTTGTCCTGATTAAGAAGCTAAACTGGATCGACACATACCGCGGTTTGGTTATCCCCCATATGGTGAGCGTGTTCGGCATCTTCCTCCTCAGACAATTCTTTTTAACCATCCCCAAGGATTATGAGGACGCGGCACGAATCGATGGGTGCGGAAGATTTGGCATCCTCTGGCGGATGTACATTCCTCTGGCCAAACCGGCCATAGCCGCGTTAGCCATCTTTTCCTTTTACCACGTGTGGAATGAATTCTTCTGGCCCCTTGTAATCACCAGCATCGATGAGATGCGGACATTGTCGGTGGGACTTCGTTACTTTATTGATGAAAGCGCCGTGGATTGGGAGCTCGTTATGGCGGGCGCGACCATGGTGGTGGGCCCAGTTCTTCTCGCTTTTTTCGTGGCCCAGCGGCAGTTCGTCCGGGGGATCACCATGACGGGACTCAAGGCCTAAGGCTAAAATAATAACGGGGAAAGGAGGTGAATTACTCCTCAGTAACAGGAAGGATTGAATGGTAACCCCATTCCAATGAATGAAAGGAGAAGAAAATGGGTAAGGGAAAAACATCCAAATTTTTTATACTTGCCTTAGCAGGGATTATTGGCTTCTCCCTTTATACCTGCTTTACGGTGGGCTCAGCCGGTGCGGCGGAGAAGTACGACCTGGTTTTCTGGCATGCCAAGGCGAGCCACCGGGGAAAAGTCTGGCAGAAGATGGTGGACGAGTTCAACAAGACTCATCCAAATATTCAGGTGACGGCAACCTACCAAGGCGGCTATACCGCAACCTTACAGAAGATCACCACCGCCATCGCCGCAGGGGCCACACCCGATGCCACCGAAATACCCAATCGATACGGCATTCCTCAGTTTGCCGAAAGCGGAAAATTGCTCCCACTGAATCAATTCATGAGCAAAAAAGAAGTGAATGATATATTCGAGGGGGTCCGTAAGAGATTCACCTATAAGGGTAAACTATACGCTATTCCAAACGCGACAAGTAACTCCCTTCTCTATTACAATGCGGATGCGTTCAAAGAAGTAGGGCTGGATCCCAACAAGCCCCCGAAAGACTGGGATGAACTCGTTGCCTATGCCAAGAAGTTAACCCGCGATCTCGATGGAGATGGTAAAATCGATAAGTGGGGTTTGGGTACCCATACGACGACCAACTACTTCCTGTATGCCCTCATTCTTCAAAACGGCGGAAAGATCCTAGACGAGAAGGGGAATCCCTTATTTAACAGTAAAAAAGGGGTTGAAGCGTGCCAGTTCTGGTCCGATCTGGTCCACAAACATAAGGTCATGCCTGCCCTCACTCACAAGGCCACAAATAAGCTCTTTGTTGCGGGAACGACCGCTATGATGTTTCAGTCAACGTCATTCCTGGCAAAAATCGATAAGCAAATCGGTAACCGTTTCGAAGTGAGGGTGGACTTTCTGCCTAAGAAAAAAGAGTATGGTACGGGCCTCGGAGGAACCGGGATCGGCATCTTCAAATCCAACCCTAAGAGGGAAGCGGCCACCTGGGAGTTCGTAAAGTGGGCGACCAGTTCCAAGTGGGCGGCCTACTGGAGTGAGAATACGGGCTACATTGTAACGACGAAATCCGCCCAGAAATTACCCAGCCATAAAGAATTTCTGGAGACTCACCCGAGGTATAACGTGGCTGCAAGACAGATGAAGTATGCAGCGCTTATGCCCGCGACCAAAGCAGATGGCATCATCTACAAACCTTTCGCAAAGCTGGCGGAAAAAATGGAAGCCGATCCCAATGTGGACATCAAAAAGGAGCTCGATGCGGTTGCGGAGCTCGTGAGAAAGGGAGCGCAGTAGCGGTAAGCAAAAGGGGGGAGAATTTCTCAGCATGTGCGAATTACTCCCCCTCATCCCCTCTCCTCACGGACCTGTTCTGTGAATTGCTTTTAAGGAGCTCAGGCGAAATGGCAGAGATAATGCTGGAGAACGTGGTGAAGCGATTTGGTGAGGTCACGGCTGTAGATGGCGTGACGTTAACCGTCGAGGATCAGGAGTTTATCGTTCTCGTGGGTCCAAGCGGTTGTGGAAAATCCACCACCCTTCGGTTGATCGCAGGCCTTGAGGAGATAACCGAAGGTTTCATTTACATCGGCGCGCAATTGGTCAATTACGTAGAGCCCAAGGACCGGGATGTCGCCATGGTTTTTCAGAACTATGCCCTTTACCCCCACATGAACGTATACATGAACATGGCATTCGGTTTAAAGTTGAGGAGGTTTTCCACGGACGAGATAGATAGACGGGTTCATGAGGCGGCCGCGATTTTAGGTATTGAGGAGCTTCTCGATCGGAAGCCGAGGCAGTTATCCGGCGGCCAGAGCCAAAGGGTTGCCATGGGGCGAGCTATTGTGAGAAAACCGAAGGCGTTTCTATTCGACGAACCTCTAAGCAATCTGGATGCTAAATTGCGGGTGAGCATGCGGGGTGAGATAAGGAGTTTACATGATCGGTTGAAGACAACGACGGTTTACGTAACCCATGATCAGGTGGAGGCGATGACCCTTGCGGACCGGGTAGTTTTAATTAATGCAGGGGCGATTCAGCAGGTAGGGACCCCCCTTGATATCTATGATAATCCGATGAATAGGTTCGTCGCGGGATTTATCGGAAGTCCCGCGATGAACTTCATCGATTGTACAGTCACCAAAAAAGGAAGGGATATCGTCTTGGACGGGAACTCGTTTCAATTTTCCATTTCCGCCATCAGGGATGGAGCTCTGATATCACAGCTTCTTGGAAAAGAGGTGACTCTCGGCCTTCGGCCCGAGGATATTGAGGATAGGGAATTTGCCAAAGAACAGAAGAAGGGTATTATGAAGGCCACGGTTACCATGGTGGAACCAATGGGGGCAAACGTACACCTGAGAGTAACAAACGGAGCACACCATATTATAGCCTGTGTCGATTCCAAGACTCAGGCCAGGGTGGGGAAAACCATAGATCTCATCTGTGATCTTTCCAAGGCCCACCTCTTCGATAAGAAAACCGAAACGGTCATCACCAAGTCAACTGAATCGGAGTAAGAAGAACCGTCAGCCACAATGGCAATTTCCGGAATGGGTTATACTATACCAATCATGCACCTGCTTCTCTTGCAGCTCTGTTGCAGGGGACCTGCTTTCCAATTCCTTGATCTCAACCGCGGATTGCGAAACGAACCAGAAGAGAATCAATATGAAGCGTCCCCCTCTGCCGGTATTTTATATTTCAACGGCCTTAGCGCTAGCCACCCTGGGTGATTCCCTCCTCTATACCATTCTTCCCAGCTATTATCCCCACTTGGGACTCATTCCCCTCCAGGTGGGCATTCTTCTCTCGGTCAATCGATGGATTCGCCTGTCGACCAATCATATGGCGGAATTCTGTTACCGGCGCTATCCAAGCAATCTCTGGCTCATTCTCGCCTTTCTCATGGGTTCCGTTGTGACGGTTATGTATGGAATCGCTCATTTGTTTATCACCTTTCTCGTAGCCAGAATCCTCTGGGGCATATCGTATTCCTTTATTCGTCAAGCCGGCATCATGACCGCTGTCAAATCGGGCTCCGAAGCTCATCTCGGAGAACGAATGGGATATTATCGTGGTATCAATGCAATGTGGCGCACTTCCGGGGTTTTTCTCGGAGGATTGAGCCACGACCTGCTTGGGTTTGCCTTGACGCTTATATCCCTGGGCATCATATCGTTTTTCTCGGTGCCCCTCGGTGTCCTCTCGCAAAAGGGGCTTAAACGAATGGAAAAGCCTCTGGCTAATGATGCCCCCGAAAAAGGAGATCCCGTGGTAGTATTCTTTGGGTTCATCGTGGGCTTAGTGGGTGCTGGAATGATCATGTCAACCCTAGGGCTCATCCTTAAAGAACAGGTTGGAGAGTCGTTTTCAATAGCGGGCTATTCCATGGGAGTGGTCACACTGACCGGGATCATTCTTGGGCTCCGGTGGTTTATCGACGGGGTTGGGAATCCTATCTTAGGGGCCATTGCTGATAGAATCGGAAGGGAACGATCCATTACGTTTTTGTTTCTGGTGGGCGCAGCCTCTCTGATCATTGCGGTAATCCATCAACGACCGATCCCCTTGGCTATTTTCGTGCTGATTTTCTTTACCTGTGGAAACACCCTGTACACACTGCTCTCGGCCCAAGCTGGCCAAAATGGAACCCGATCGGTGGCTTCCNTTGCAACTGCAATGGATCTCGGCATGTCCATAGGGCCTCTTGTTGCTTGGAGCATCGCCCAGCTGGGATTTGCCACGCATAATATTTTCATCGCAGGTGCGGTAACCTACGTCATTAGTGCAAGTTTGTCGTTCAAGAAATTCGGCATTTAAGAGGCCGACCAATGGAAAAAGAAGGCCTGGGGATAGACTCGGGTTTCAACCCGGACCAAAAGACCCCCTTCTCCCGTAGAAATTAAGAGGCGATCGCTTCACATCCCTCAATAATTTATATTCGGAAATATTTTGGTAATATATCGGGGGGGAGGAGGTGAGATTAATAGGTCTTTCTTGAGACCTGGACTCTGCTATGAGAGATCTGGAGTAAACTATGAAAGTCGTAATTGTCGGAAAATTTTCGGAGACTGCAAAGCGCCTCATCTTTAGTAAGTTTCCCCATGATTGGAAGGTTGTCATGGTGATTCCAGGGGAATTGAATAAGGAATTGGAGGATGCGGAGGTGATCATTCCCGAACATCAAATCATCGACGGTCCTCTCCTCGATAGGGCCAAGAACTTGAAGTTGGTACAAACCGGGGCCGGTTATGATAATGTAATAATCGAAGAGTGCACAAAAAGAGGTATTTATGTAGCTAATGCCGCGGGCATAAATGCACTGGCAGTGGCTGAACATGTTTTTGGGTTCATCCTCTGCTGGTACAAAAACCTGATTTACCTTGACGGGCTCATGAAGAGGGGAGAAGATGGCGAGGACTATGTCGGTTCGGAGCTTTCCGGAAAGGCCATAGGAATTGTTGGGCTTGGCAATATTGGAAGAGAAGTCGCCCGTTTAGCACAGACATTTAAAATGAAAGTTCTGGGATACCATACCAATCCTATTGATACGAACCTTGAAATCGAGTGTATGGATTTTAATACGCTTCTCCGATTGTCCGATATTGTTACCCTCCACGTTTCCCTTAACGACAAGACAAGAGGCATGATAAGTCGACGGGAACTGAAATTAATGAAGGAAGATGCGTTCTTAATCAATACCTCACGGGGTCCCATTATCGATGAAGCTGTACTGATTGAGGCTCTACGATCCAGGAAAATCGGCGGTGCGGGGCTTGACGTTTTCGAAACGGAGCCTTTACCAAAGGATAGCCCCCTTCGGAGGTTGGACAATGTTATCCTGACTCCCCATACAGCCGGGTCTCCTGAAGGATTGAAATTTCATCATAAACGCTACGAATTCTTCGTGGAAAATATCAGGAGGGTTTCGGAGTGTAAACCACCAATCAATGCCTTAAATCAAATTTAAAAGACCCCTATCTCAACAAGGGGATCCGCGTGAAAAAGGATCACCTTTTACCGAGAGAATGGGTTCTGGAAGCCTTGGCTTTGCCGGAGCCGGACAGGGCCTCCTGGGCGGTTAATGTAAGGGTTACTGCTGTTTTAGGAGTAGTTGACGCAAGGGGAATAGGCTTTGAGTTGGTTACCAACATGCGCCTGTTTGAGTTTCAAAACCTCGTCATCATCTCGCTCACCATTTATATTACCGTTGTTGGTATTGATTCACTAACAACCAAATTAAGGACCAAGATAATCTAAACATTGTCAGCGTGCAATAAGCATAGAAACCTTACTTCAAGAAACGAGAAAGGAGTGAGAATTTGATGAAGGGAATGGGTAAGGCGGCCGTCATGAACCGAGTCAAGGCGCCCTTAGATATTGTTGAATTCCCACTGCCGAAAGTCAAAAGGGGCTGCATCCTCGTTAAAATCCTCTGCTGTACCATCTGTGGATCCGATCTCCATTCATGGCTGGGACACAGAAGTGCGCCCACACCCATCATCTTGGGCCATGAGATCGTCGGCGAAATCCTGGAATTGGGAGAGGGCATCGACGGAGATTCGGGGGGCAAACCCCTGAATGTGGGGGATCGCATAACCTGGACCCTCATGGACAGCTGCGGGAAGTGTTACTACTGTCGCGAAAAGGGCCTCACTATGAAGTGCCTTTATCTCAAGAAGTACGGCCATGACAGTTGCGCAGATCCGCCTCATTTTGTAGGCGGTTTCGCCGAATACTGCTACATCACCCCTGGCACTTGTGTCATTAAGGTGCCTGACAACCTCACGGATGAGGAGGTAGCTC
>JGI2172J19969_10001722_pt1 | contig 9961 bp, 15 predicted proteins | sample DeeMarSWOR230_32_FD_19969 | JGI IMG/M metagenome (IMG submission 19969)
AGAGCTATCAGATCAATTGAAAGGAGACAAGGAAAAATCAAGGTGTGATGATGTCAAAGAAAAGAAAACAACCAAGATGGGCAATTTATGATAAAAGAAATAAAATTATTACAAGTAGATTTTCAAGTAAAAAAAGAGCAGAAAGAGCTATTAGTAATCTAGTAGATAAAGGAATCAAAACAAGGAATCTTAAAGTTCTTTCAATTAATCATCCTTTAGTTAAATCTTATTATAAAAAAGTTGGGAGACCAAGAACAAGGTGGTACTGATGACAGAAACAATTGAAAATTTATTAGCTCAACTTGGAAGATTTATGGAATTTGATCCTAGATGGGATGTTAAACAATCTGATATAGACAAAGCTTTAAAAAGTGAAACCTATGGAACTAATTGGGCTTATGTTGTTAGAGAATTACATAAACTTGGTTGGAAAAAAGCTAGATTATGGAAATTAATCAAAAAATATAAAGAAAGAGATTATAAAAAACAGGTTGTTCATTATAGAAAAGATATTAGTTATTGGAAAAGACAGATACCCAAACTTAAAAGAGAACTAGAAGAAGTTAAAAGTAAGCAGTCTGATGAAGTTAGACATATTGAAGCTGCTATTCAAAGAGGAGAACATGAAACTGAATTTGCTAAAAAAATGCTTTCAAAATATTTTAAAGTTTCAATTAAAAGAGGTGGAGAGATTTAAATGACAAAAAGAAAAAGAGAATTTGAGTTTTATTGTTTGAAAGGTAAGCATAACTTCAAGTCTAGGGACTGGAAAAAAGTTACCTTCAAAAATAAAAGAAAAGCAGTTAAAGCTAGATGCCCTAAACATGATTTTATATCACATAGAATCATTAGTAAAGATGTTGATAGGGAGATCTAGATGGCAAAGAAAAAATCAAAAGAAGTAAAACCAAAAAAATTATTCAAAGCTGTTTATGAATCTTATGGTAGTTTTGGATATAGTGCAATAGGCAAAAAGTTTTTCAAAACACAAAAAGATGCAACAAGTTTTGTAAAGAAAGAATGGTTAGAAGATTTGAAAAAAGATGAAGATGCATTGATTATAATTTATGATGTAAGAACAGATGAAAGAGTTGAAGTTTGGAGAAATGAATCAGGAAAAATAGTACATTATCCTGAAGGATGGGGTATATAATGACAACATTAGGAAATCCAATAGTATTTAGAAGTAAAGGTTATGTTATTTATCAATCTGTTTCTGGAGATTTAAGTTATGGTTATCACTTAATTCCTGCTGAACAAGTCCATCATGATAGTCTTGGTATTGGATTAGCTTTTAGTGATCTAAAAACAGCAAAGAAATGGTTGGATGCAGCAAGTAAAATTGGATGGAAAAAAGTTTGTGATAAGTGGGATAAAGAAGATATGAGAGAAGCTTTCCATTCAAAATATCTAACCAAGAAACAAGCTAAACCTTATTTGAAATGGGCTTATGGTGAAGTTGCAGATAGATACAGAAAAGAATTAGGAATCAAAAAATCTGAGAGGATTTGATGATAATAAAAAATTGGAAAGCTGTTGAAGAAAGACCACATGGTAGAGCAATCTATGGAATAAATGGAAAATATATTTGGGAAAATAAGAATGGAGATATTCTTGAAATTGGAAAGGTTGTTGGTGGTGGAACAGCAATAAATCTATACAAAAAGAGTGGAGACATCAGAACATTGCCAAAAGAAGGAATTGGGTTCAGATTAAGAAAAAAGGCTATTTCATATGCAAAGAAATGGATGAAGGAACATCCAAATAGTGATGAAATATGAGATATTTAGAAAAAACATTTACTGTTAAACAAGGATTAAAGAAAGCAGAAGAACAGAGAAGATTCTATGCAAGTCGTATTAAAGATCCTAAAAAAAGAAAGAAATTCAATGAAGCAGTAAAAAAGATGATTGCAAAAGCTAAACCAGGAGCAACTTCAGGATTGGATATTCCAAGAGGACTTGATATTGAAAGACTTTATTGGATTATAGGACTAGGAAAGACTGAAGAACAACATATAGAATACTGTAGGTCAATGGATTGATGCTTATGGCAAAATTCAATTGGAAAAGATATGCTATTAGAGAATTATCTCACATTTTATTGTATCCGATTATATTCTTAATCATTGTTTTTTCTGCTTCTGCTTTAGGTTATGTAAAAGCAGAATTCAATGAAATTTTGAATTTATGGGTTATCTTAACTGTTTTGGCAAGTATAATAACCTTTGCAATTAGTTACTGGTTTGCAAGGAGAAGGAAGAAACTCTTTTAAATATACAAAATCTAATTATTAAATATGGCTGAACCACAAGTAACAATCTCTCCTGGTACTGAATCAATACTGAGAGCTAATTTTGCAAAAGGATTCTATTATCATGATGATGAGAGCTTATTGAAATGTGCTGATACTCTTTCTCAGTTTGCTAAAGATAAAGATATTGTAAAAAAGATTGATGATTTTAGATCAAACACAATAGAAATAGAGCAAATAAACCAGAAATTAAAGCATTCTAGAGATGGAGAAATCTATCTTACAATCCAACAGAAAAATGAATTAAGTGATAGACTAGTATTGCTCAAAACTAAAGTTGGAGCATTAAAAAAAGATCTAATTAATTTTATAATTGGTCAAATGGAAAGAAAGGAATTGATGAAAAAGACTTATACTATCCTAACCCTGAAGAAATTACCATTGACTCTAAGAGGAACTAGAGCAGCTGGTCCTGAAGAAGAAATTGAAGATGAAGAATATTATGGGGAAGAAGAATAAAAATACTAAGGTGGCAAATTCTCTGGTATGTATTTGTTGAAATAATTCAACATTACTTGTGGATTAAAGATAAGTGCTGTCCATCCAGGAAATGGGTTTAGTATCCAATTTCCAGTAGTATAGATTGATGCAATGTTGCTTATAATAAAATAGATCACAAGTGTTGCTATACCCAAGATTAGATAAGCAGGTTCAAGCCCACTAACTGCTTTGCCAAGAGTGATTGCAAGGAATTTCCATATCACCCACAAATAAAAAATTGTAACTATGCTGTACATAAAGATCATGAAATAAGCTATCAATGAAAATTGTGTTGGAAAATTGGTTACAAGTTCTGCTATAGTGAATTGTGGAGCTAAAAAGCTTTTTCCTAGTTCAAGTACACCCTTTCCCAAATAACTTGAGTCTCTGAAAGAGAAAGCATAGAAAACATTTATCAGGAAACCTGATAGAAGGCTAACACCAACTATAAACAGCAATGCTTTATCTATCAAATTCAAAAAGCCAATATCAATCACCTCTAAGTTTTCTTACCCCTTCATCAAATTTATCATCAAAAATAACAATACATTTCCAACCATACTTTGCATAATGTTCTATTTTTTGTTTTTCATATTCTTTAGGAGAAATTTTGTCCCATACCTCACAAACTTTCTTGGATCTAACTTCAACACATACCTTTTCTCCATTACAATTGATGAAATCAGGATTCTTGAATCCTATCAAGAATGAACCATTACCAACATACTTATATGGAATATTATGACTGTGTATAAAATCAATTAATTTTTGTTCTAGAACTGTTGGTTTGTTACTCAATCCTTTAGATATTTTCTTAATTAATTCCTCTCTTTCTTTCTCATTTTTATTTTTCCAAATTTCTTTCATAAATTCAGATTGTATGCCATATCTAGGATTTTTATTTCCTGAATTCTTTGATATGCCTCTTTCCTTTAAATTTGGCTTACCTAGTCTAGCTAATTTCAATTTTTCTTTTGTTTTCTCAGTATGATGCTTATTCAACATAGGTGCATTGAGTTTACCTATTCTAAACATTTCTTTTCTAGTTTTTGATAATTTCTCTCTCATTTTCAATGATTTTTTCTTTCCTAATTTAGCTAATTTTTGTTTATTTTTTACTTCAAAAGAATTATTCGGATTATGATATTTATTTAAATGTTCTATCCATCTGCTATAGAAATTGCCACATGTTTTACATATACCCATATTAATCTTTTGGTAATCTTCATATTTAATATTATTCTATTGGAAGGACTGTCCTATCTGAGAACATTTCAACAATGATTTTACCTATTGGAGTTTTTTTCCAGAATTCCCAAATTGCTTCTTTGTCTGCAACAAATGTTGGTGGTTTTGTATTTTTTTTCTTTAGGAATCCCATTTCTATGAGTTCATCTACTTTTCTATAATCTCTATCTCTTGTCCCTACTTTTGTAATTGTTTCCTTTTCTAAAGTTCTTAAAATATCATATCTAGTTTTAGGTTTGTCAATGAGATTATATACTGTTGGTAAAAGCCTTATTAGATCAATCTCATTCATAATTAAATTATTGAATAATTTAATATTTAAACTATCGCCATTCTTGGTGATAGACTCTTAAATATCATCAAATTTAATAATTAAATTATGGAATGTAATGCTTCTCATTTTAGTAAAGAAACTGGTACTGTCGCCAGTATAAATAATGCAACTTCTGATGACCTTAAAAAGGTACAGGAAGATAGGAAAAAAATGTGATAATATGGCTAAACACCAATATTTAAAGCTCGGAGCTGTCATAGTCGTAGCAGGTCTAATAGTAATGGCTGGAGCTTGGGTTCTATTTGGTGGACAAATACCTACAGTACCAGCAACAGGATACCAGTATACAACTCAACAGGCATGTGTAGCAGCTGGTGGAACATGGACAAATGGTCAATGTGAATTTAAACCACAACCAACTGGCTATGTACCCTTTGTTCTTCAGACAGTTTACATGAAAGTCATGAATGCATTGGATAAGGATGCAACATTTGGAGCAACTGATGCCTATGTAAGAATCTATTCATTTGGAAAGTTTGACTTTACAGGTCCTTACTTAGACTCAGGATCTAATGCTGCAACAACTGGAATAGTAAACTTTAGCAATGCTGCAATGCACACAGGAACATCTTATACATACTTAGCATACCAGGGAGATGGTGGAACAAACTTGTATGCTTTGAAAGATGATTTCACAATTCCACAATTGACAGGAGACAAAACAATTTGGACACTTGGTGAAATCGTTTACATGTATACAGAAGGTGCATTTACTGAATCTGCTTTGGATTCTGCAACAGCTGCATTTGATGAATCTGGAGATGCTGTAACATTGAACAAAACAGCTGAAACTGTACAAGGATGTTTGTCTTGGGATTTCACTCTAAGTAACTCAGTTTCTGGTTCAATTTTGAAAGAGCCAGTAATTGTGTTTGAAGATTCTGCTTCCAGCCCATTGACAGATATAAACGATATTGAAGAAATTTATCTGTCAGTCAAATCTGGTAGTGGGGTTTCATTCCCATCAGGAAACTTGGTAAGTGAATTCAGAACAGCAACACCAGTTCATGTAGCTCCTGATGAAGAACTAGGAAGTGCAGATGGAATAACAGGAACTTTGAAGATATGTTTACCTGCTGCTGAAGCAGATGTGGGAACAGGATCTTTCTTAATGCACTTTGATGATCTAGGAGATTACAGAAACAGAGACTTGGACAATGATGTAAGAGCTGCTGATGAAACAACAACATTTACAATAAATACCTAAGACCACCAATTGACAGAGAATTGCTTGACTTTCCCCCCTTTTTTTATTTTATTATTAAATAATTCTATTTTGGTAAGTTTTTAATAATAGAGATTCATATATTCTAATTATGGTAATAGCTNGTACTGGCTCAAAGAAAGCAATATATATCTTTATTATTATAGCATCCATTTTAGTCTCAATTGACATTTGGTATGTAACCAATGTTTTGCAGTTAAGACAAGTAGGGTTCTTGATCTGGGAAGGTGGAATATCAATCCTTCTTTTATTGATAGGAACTTTATTGTCATTTAAATTTTCTCCAGATCCTAGAACTAGAAAAGGAATCATCATAACATACTGTCTTTTGATTTTTGAAGTCTTTATAATGCTTAACTATGCAACTTTAGCTACTTATGTAGATAAACTGACATTTTATTTTCATCTTTCAATAACTGCATCAGCAATACTTCTTGCTGGGATGGTTGGAAACATTGTAGGACTTGAGAAAAAAGTTGAAGAAGGATTTAATATTTACATTTATGATAAGAAATCACCAATTCCACCAAAGCTTTTGATTCCATTGTGGATTGTTGTGTTCCTTTTAATGGGAGCTTTTGTATTCACTAGTGGACATGTCTTAGTTTCTTATCCTCAATTTGGTATACTTCAATATCTTGGTGGTCCTGCAACTTCTGGTTTTGGTGTTGGAGATTGGGAAAATGTTGTTTTTATGATATTTCCTTTTGCAATTTCTATGCTTATTTTAAGATACTTCAAAGTTCCTTTCTTACCATCTGTTTTAATTTCATTAATTATTGGTACAGTAACTTTCACAGTTTATCATACTTTGGTCTATTCAACAAATATGATTGCAATGGTAATAATCTTGATATTTGGAACTATTTCTTTGATAAGCTACAAGTCTACAAAATCAATCATAATATTATCAGCCATGCATGTAGGAAACAACTTCTGGGGAGCATTCTTTGCAGTTACTGTAATAGGATTAGCAGCATATGGTGGAACTCCAATCAGCTTTATTTGGGCATCAGTTATCTTATTAATAGGATCTGCTATATCAATCTTTGTGATTTTGAAGTTGGTGAAAAGACATGGAAAATAAGTGGTTTACAGTTGTTATGATTTTTTTATCACTTTTTTTTATAGCTATGATTAGCCTTGCATCTCCAGTTCAAAAAGAAGATATTATAATTAATTCAACAGCTTCTACAAATCTTGTAACTTTTAATGAAACTCAAACCAATGCTAGTCAATCTATTTGGAATCATACATTTTGGAGAGAAGGAAATCAGACTTTCTATATTACTCTACCTCAAAATGTAACTGTAACTTCTGCTACAATGAATTTTACAGGATTTAAATGGTTTAATATCCAGTATACAGGAACACATTGGGACACATCAGGTCAAATGGATTATACACATGGAATAACAACCGATAATAATAATATTTGGATTAGTACTGCAAGTGATAAGACTATCTATAAATATAATATGGATGGAACTTATACAGAAACATCTTGGTCTGTTTCTAATTGTGTAGATGTTAATGCTCTGGGAATGTGTAATAATGGAACTCATATGTGGGTAGTAGATCAGACTTATACATCTGATGATCATTTATGTCGTTATACTATAAATGGTAATTATGATAACTGGAAAATTGACTTAATAGATTATAATAACAATCCTTCAGCATGTTGGGCAAATCAATCTGGATCAGAAATCAGAGTTTCAGAACCAGCAAATGATGGTATAGTTTATTATAATTATACTGGATCTTTTGATGATGGAACAGTATGGGCTTGGACTAGTGATTATGGTTATGTACTTGCTGGACCAACAGGTATGGATGTAGTTACTTTTGAAGGTTTTGATTATATGTTAGCAAAGGGTTATGCTTTTCCTAGTGCAAATCCTTATTATTTTGGAATATATAACAATACTTATTTAAACTTGACTCCCTACTGGAGAAGATTTTATCCATTATTCAAAGATCATTATAATCTTGAAAGTGTAACTGATCCAGTATGTGATGGTGATTGTGATCATTTTACCACAAATGGAACACATATGTGGCTGACTCATACAACTGAAGATGAAGTCTTTTTATTTAACCTCTTTAACTATTCATATAATCCTTATCTTGACATTGGAAATGATAGTACTCAAGATTGGAATTATACTGGACAATTTTCAGTAGAAAATAGAACAAATGATTTATCTACAGCAATAAACAATTATTTATCTACATGCACACCAGATGCTAATGGAAATTGTAATGTACCCTTTGTCTTGAATTCCATACAATCAAAAATACAAGTTTCAGCAATAAACATAACCTATACCTACAATGCTTCCATGTTATTTACAGAAGATAGCAATTCTAATAATTATTATTGGAATCAAACATCAGGAATAGTTGCAGGATCTCAATATATAAAACATTTTAGAGTAACAAACACTTCCAACAAAGCACAAAACAATATTTCTGTTTTAGGATATTATCTCAAAAATCAGACAGCAACAAAATGTTACATCAATGGAACAGAATACACACCAACAGGAACTCCTAAGTATTGTCCTTTCAGCTTTACCATAACTCAGGGAACTAACTGGATTAATCACAACATAAGTGATAAGCCTAAAACAATAGCAGTTACAATTTCTGAAAGTTCCTATACTCAAGATACTTCAAAACAATCAGAAGCAGGAGCAAATAAAGATGCATACATAACTTCTACAATAACTTTAACTAACCCTTCAGATACAGGAGAGACTTTATCAGGAACTTATTCACAACCAGCAAGGTCTGGATGGGCTTGTGATAGTGGCTGTTCAGGTTCTTTCTCACTTTCAGATGATGGATCTGTTGAAAATGTAACAAATCAAAGCAAGTTAAATGTCATAACAAAAACAGAAGTAGAAACAGTCATGGATATAGATTTTACAACAGTAATCATAGCAGATACTTCTATCAATTCTGTAGATTTTTACTATTGGAATACTACTTTAGAGCTTAACAATACAGACAACCCATTAAACTATACCAATGTAAGATGGTACAATTATCTTCAAGGAGCAAACTTTGGCTATGAACAAAACATATCTGGTGGAAACATATCCCAATTAAATTATTCAGATCCTATCAATGTAACTTCAAGATTCAGGACAGGAGCAGTTACAACTGAAGAAGAAGTTACAGATACAGGAACTGCTTATGAAAAAGACATTACTGTTACTTGTCCTGATAGTGTTGATTCAGCATTTGTATCCAACTATTACATAAATGTTTTAGTGAATGTTACTACTAGCACCGAGTATACTAATTATAATTTCTACTGGTGGAATGGAGTAGCTTGGGAAAAACATACAGAAACAGAATGGTATAACTTCACAACAGCTGATGATTACTCTTGGGGATCTTTCAAAACAAATTGTTCAGTAAATTACTATGCAATATCTAGTGAAACTCCTGAATATCAACCACCAGGAGAATCTCCACCTGGTGGAGCAGGTGGAGCAGAACCAATTATTAAGATCGTAAGTGGAAATTGGTCTATAATCCAGCCAAACTTCTATCTTCTAGCAGCACCAGGATCTGAAGTTGTTTCCTACATTACAATAGACAATAGGATGAATACTGAAATTGAATATGTTGATCTAACTTGTGTTCCCTCAACTTGCAAACCAAATGATCCATGTTCATGTGTGGATCTCTGTCCATATGTTACTTTTGGAGAAAAACTAGTTCAAATTAAAGGAAAACCATTTTTCCAAGTCTATCAGATCCCACCAGGACAAAGTGGAAAAGCCCCATTTTATATTAATTTTACTTCAGCCTATGCCCAGGATCATAATCTCCCAGAAATTCAATCATGTTTCTATAGTTTCTCAATTAAAGTTACAATAGGGGAAGTATCCAATCCTGTCAATGTGCAGGTAATAGCTTTGCCTGGTATGGAGCAAATTGGTAGAGCATTGACCTGGTTAGAGAGAAAGACATTGATCATTCCTGGTAAATATCCAGTATATATAGACAACTGGCTTTTGCTGGTTATTGCCATAATTGTAGTAATTTTATTATTTGTTGGAATTGTAAAGATATTAAGATAGATATATGAATAAGAAATTAAAATATTAAATAAGAGGATTAAGATGAAGATAACCTTCAAAAATAGAAAATCTCTAGCAAAATTCTCTATTCTTACTTTTCTAATAGTATTTTCAATCCTTTTCCTATCCCAATTTATTTTTAGAGTACATGCAAGTCCTGATCCAGAGCCATCCTACTCTCTCAACTCAACCAATTCTACAATAGCAGGAACTCCTATCTTGCATTCCTTGAATTGGACTGATGAAAGTGGCTTATCAGGG
>JGI2172J19969_10001732_pt1 | contig 9929 bp, 5 predicted proteins | sample DeeMarSWOR230_32_FD_19969 | JGI IMG/M metagenome (IMG submission 19969)
AATCATCCCAACTCGAGCATTCCTGACAAAAGGAAAAGGACAGCACAAGGAAAAACTGGCCAGCTTTGAGCAGGCATTGAGAGCCGCAGGAATAGCTCCGTTTAACCTTGTGAAGATTTCGAGTATTTTCCCTCCACATTGCAAACTTATCTCTAAAGAGGAAGGATTAAAATATCTTAAGCCAGGCCAAATCCTCTTTTTAGTGATGAGTGAATCCTCAACGGATGAAGCCCACCGTATGATATCGGCATCCGTGGGCCTTGCTCGTTCAAACGACCCGAACCTCTACGGTTATCTCTCTGAACATCATGCTTTCGGTCAGAATGAGGATGAAGCCGGCCAGTATGCAGAAGATCTCGCCACCTACATGCTGGCTACTACTCTGGGTGTGAACTTCGACACCAGCCAGATCTGGGACGAAGAAAAAAAGCTCTACAAACTATCTGATAAATTAACAGTGAGGACAAGGAATATCACTCAAACAGCCAAAGGGAAAAAAGGACTCTGGACAACCGTCTTTGCCGCCGCCATCTTTATTACATAGTAGTGTCAAGGCTAGACATTAGAAATTCAAAAAGGGGACAGGTCTTTATGCTCAGTAGTTAGGTAACACTTTTGTTGATGATACTGAGGATAAAAGTGTCATTGCGAGCGAAGCGTGGCAATCTTATAAAGAGGATATCTTCATTCCCGTAATAATATAATTTCTCTCTACGAGATTGCCACGCTTCGCTCGCAATGACATCCAAAAAATGTTTCCAAATTACCGAGCATGTATAACAGGCTACTTTTTTTTTCTTTTTAAAAACCTAAAGGATTGGGATTGAGGATTTTTATATAGCTTTTTTCTTTGAGATCTTTCATGAATTCTTCAAATTTCAACTGTGCCTTCTCACCCAAAAGCCTCTTTTCTATATCATCCCGGGCTTCCTCAAAAGGTTTCAGGCGTGCCTCTTTCTTCTCCACCAGTTTCAGTAAATACCATCCATTCCTGAATTGAATCCAAGGAGTCACTTCCCCTTGTTTCAAATTCTCGACCGGTTCTTCCAATTCTTTTGCCAGATCACCCTTTTTAAAATTCCCCAGATCTCCGCTCGATTCTTTCTCTGGCCCCTCAGAGTACTCGCTGGCTAAAGCCCCAAAATCCTCTCCGGCCACAATCTTGCTGTTGATCTCCTGTTTTTTAGCTTCTATTCCTTCATCGCTTCCTGATCCAGAGGTAATCGTTATGGCTTTCAGTTTAAACTCGGGGGGTTCTGTAAACTCCTCGGGATGGAGCTTGTGATAATTGACGATTTCTGCCTCGTCGACGACAATACTGCGCTGGACCTCTGAGAAAATAACAGCCTCCTTCATCATATTCTCTCTCAACACCCTTATCCATTCTTCAAAACTTGTTCCCTGCTGCTTCAGAATTTGCTTTAAATCTTCGTCCGAATTAATGTTATTCTCTTTTTTTATATTGTCTATATACAATCTCACCTGCTCATCAATGTTGATATTCTCCAACTTGTTGGCCTCTTGCAAAAGAAGAATACCCGTTACCAACTGCTCCATGAGATTGTTTTTCATCCGCTCAAGCTGCCTATTAAATTCTTCACCCTGAAATTGAGCTCTAAGTAACTGATAATTTGTTTCATACGCTGCCCTGTATTCTGAAAGAGTGATGATATCATCATTGACGATTGCAACGATTTCCTCAATGACTTCCTGGCTGGCACCAACCGGGACTGCCAAAAAAAGAAGGAGAAGGATCAGAAAAAGTCTTATTGTTCTCATTGGTCAATCCTCTGGTAAGCAAAGGGCAAATTCAAAGGATAAAAGCTCCAGTCCAAGCTTGTTTTCAATTCTTCTATGTGCCGGGAAATCCTCTCTTTGACCTTTTGATCGAGAATTTTCACCTTGATAGTCGGGGAAGCCTCCTCTTCGGAAATAAGCACAGGGGCAAACCTCTTATCAACCCTGAAAATATGATAGCCGTAGGAGGATTCCACTATCCGGCTTAATTCTCCCTCCTTGAGTGAAAATATCACTTTTTCCATTTCAAAGGGAAGTTGGCCCATCTCAAACACACCCATCTCACCATCCTTCAAAGCCTCCAAACCAACAGATTCTTCCTTGGCAATCTTCCTGAATTCCTCTTCGGAAGAATTCCTCACTCTTTCCATGACGAGGAGGGCCTTATCCTCAGTTTCAAGTAAAATCTGGCTGACTTTTACCCTTTCGGGGCGAAGAAAATCCCTCCTATAATAATCATAATATTCTTTGATCTCCTCATCTGTGACTTCAGTAGTCCTAACGAGCTCGTACGTGTACTTTTCAATCAGCAATCTCTCAAACAGGACATCTGTATCCATTTCTTCCATGGAAATCTGACTCTCTTCGGCCTTAAATTCGGTCGACAACTTTTCCAGATATTCTTCCTTCTCCCCTTCAGTTAAAACCATATTCACCCTCCGCGCTGCCTGCAGCAGAAGCTTCTCCTCGATAAAATTATCGAAGAGACGGCTCAAAGATACGACAGTCAAAGCTTCCTGGTCATCCCCCAAGGTCGCACGAATATACTTTTCAAAGTCGGAATTTGAATAGAGCATGCCCTCGATTTCAAGGACAGAACTGTTCATTCTTTGAGTGTCACTGAGGTCGAAAACCGAGGTGCCTTCCTGAGTATCCGGAACTTTACAACTCGTGAGAAGTAAGACAAGAGCACCCAAAAACATCAAAGAAAACATGCTCTTTTCTCTCATGATTATCATCATCTTATCCGTCACCTTCATTATATTACATTAAAGATAACTCCTTCAAGATTGATGTCGTTTCATCCATGATTTGAGTTTCTTTTTCAGCCCTCATGCTCAGGCTCATTACCCCTTGGGGAGTGATAGACCCTGAGTATTTTTTTACGAGCCTGGTCAAGCGTGTTAAATTGGCAGATGAGGTAGGAAGAAATTTGATGACAACTCTTTTTCCCACGCGGTCAATGGAGCGAATCTTTATCCTCTGAGCCAGGAATTTGATCACGCCGTAGCGAAGAAGATTCCTGACACTCCTAGGGAGGAAACCATATCTATCCTTGATCTCGCTCTTGATCTTTTCTATCTCCCCTAAATTCTCAACAGAAGAGATGCGTTTGTAGAGGTTAAGTCTCAGGTTAATTTGAGGAAGATAACTCTCTGGGATGCGGATGTCCACTCTTAGGTTGATCTCACTCTTAATCTCTTCTCGTGCTTCCCCCTTGAGTTCCTTTATTGTCTGCTCCAAGAGATGCATGTAATAATCGAATCCAACCGCTTCCATGTATCCATGTTGCTCAGAACCCAAAAAATTTCCAGCTCCTCTTATCTCTAAATCTTTCGCGGCCAATCGGAATCCTGACCCAAGCTCTGTAAACTCCTGGAGCGCCTTGAGGCGTTCTCGGGCCAGGAGAGTAAGCGCACTATACGGAGGAACAAGAAAATAGGCCACTGCCTGTCGAGAAGAACGGCCCACTCTTCCACGGAGCTGGTATAGTTGTGACAGCCCGAAGAGGTCCGCCCGTTCAACGATGAGAGTGTTGACTAGAGGAATATCTATCCCATTTTCGATAATCGTTGTGGAAACAAGAACATTGCACTTCTGGTTAATAAAATCGATCATCCTCTTCTCGAGTGCTGCACTCGGCATCTTCCCATGAACGATGGTTATTTTTGCCTGGGGAACGAACTTCCCGATCATCCTGGCCACTTTATCGATATCCTCGATCCTGTTATGGATGAAGTACACCTGCCCTTTCCGTGCCAATTCCATTTTTATAGCAGAGGCGATAAGCTTCGGGCTGAAAGGAGTCACTACGGTATGGATGGCCAGCCTGTCTTTCGGAGGAGTTTCAATGAGGCTAATATCTCTGATGCCAGTGAGAGATAAGTTCAAAGTTCTGGGGATNGGTGTCGCGCTCATTGTCAAGACATCAATATCGGTCTTCATTTTTTTGATTTTTTCNTTGTGGTTGACTCCGAACCTCTGTTCCTCATCGATAACCAGTAAACCTAAATCGCGGAAAAGGACATCTTTGGAGAGGAGACGATGTGTTCCGATGACGATGTCGACCAGCCCTTTCTTTATATCTCCAATTATTTTACTCTGCTGGCTTTTTGTCTGAAAACGGGTCAGGCCTTCTATCCGGATTGGGAACAAAACCATCCTCTCTCTGAAAGTCTGCAAATGTTGACTGGCCAGAACAGTGGTTGGGCAAAGAACAGCGGCCTGCTTCCCGTCCATCACAGCTTTGAAGGATGCCCGGATCGCCACCTCAGTTTTCCCGTATCCGACATCTCCGCAGAGAAGTCGATCCATGGGTGCCTCAGACTCCAAATCATTCATGATCTCTCTAATCGCTTTCAGCTGGTCCTCTGTTTCTTCGAATATAAACGTCCTCTCAAATTCAGACTGCCAGGTGCCGCTGGGGCTGTAGCCGAAACCTTTAATGGCCTTCCTCTGCGCATAAAGCTGCAAAAGCTCCTTGGCCATTTTCTCTATAGCTTTCTTTGTTCGAGTTTTCGTTCTTTCCCAGGAAAGAGTCCCTAATTTATTGAGAAGCGGCTTGTTTGAGCCAAGAGTCGAATATTTCTGAACCAGGTTGAGGTCCTCAACAGGGACAAACAGCTTGTCTTCATCTCTGTAGCTGATTTCAATGAATTCCCGGCCGCTTTTATCGACATCCAGTTTGATCAACCCTTTGAAAATCCCTATTCCGTAATCGGTGTGAACAACATAATCTCCTGCTTTGAGGTCCTGGAAATGAGACAGGAAGGGTTTGACTCGTGGACGGGACACAATGACCTTCTCTTCAGTAAAAATATCCTTTTCAGAAAAAACGCTGATTTTCTCATTGGGATAGCGAAAGCCATGAGTCAAATCCCCGACGAGAAGCACTATGGCTCCATCTTTGGGCAAGATAAACGGAGTGGAAGATTCAAGGTGTGTGACCTGATGTTGAGAGAGGAGACTGGCTAATTTTCGGCGAACATCCTGGCTTGAAAAATAGATGAGGCATCTCTCTCTCTCTCTCTGCAATTTTTTCAGGTACTGGATGAAAAAGGGAATCTTATTCTTAAACTGAGGAACAGACTGGAAGGGGAAGGAAAAGGTTTTCTTTCCTCTTCTAACCGAGAGTTCTTGCCAGCGGATGTCTTCTTTCTTGATCGTCTCCCAGAGTGAAGGTGGATAAATTTCTTCTGGAGAAAGGGCAAATTTCTTCTGCTTTTTCAACTCTGCATACTGCTCGCGCAAATCCGTAATGTTTTCTTCCCATTCCTTCTCCGTTTCTTCAAAGTTATCGATGATAAAGAGATAATTCTTGAGATAATGAGTGAAGGGCACAAAGTGCTCCTTATGAAGAAGCGAAAGATGAAAAAAAGTGGGGAACAGATCTCCCTGCTTTACCAGAGATATTTTGTCTCTTGTATCTTTCCATGGCGCCGTGCCTCCCCGGGCTTGGGCCAGTTCCTCCCATTCTCTGAAAAAGTGGGGGGAACTCGGGAATTCTCTCAAAGAGGGAAAAAGCAGCCGGTCAATTTTTTTTATCGAGCGCTGTGTCGAAGTGTCGAATTCTCGAATGGATGCAATTTCATCTCCGCTGAATTCGATGCGATAAGGGCAGAAATGCCAGGGAGAGAAGACATCAACAACTCCTCCACGCCAGGCAAACTCTCCGGCAGAATTGACTAAATCCTCTCGGGTGTAACCATATTCCTCGATTGTGTCCAGAATCAAGTCGCGCCCTCTGTTCGATCCAACCTCGAGCTCCAAGAAGAGATGTTTGATATTGTGAGGCGCGGGAAAAGGCTTGAGCAGCCCCAAGAGATTGGTCACGGCCAAGGAGGGGAGATGATGGATCAGGTCGTAGAAAAATCTCATTCTTGAAGAGATTGAATCGAGGGGCGGGAAAAATTCCTGGTAAGGGTTTTCAGAAAGAGAGGGCAGAGAGCTCAAGCGCAGGTCCGACGATAATTGTGATAAATAAAACCGGCACTGTTCATCCATGAGAGAGATTGAAGAGGAATGCGGCAGGATGATGACTATTTTCTTCCTCGAATTCTGGGCCAATAGAGAGAGAAAATATGCCTTTGCCGAATCTATGAGCCCTGTGGCTTTTAGCCCCTTATCTTCCTGTTTTATAGCCTGGAGAAGTTTTTTGAACTCCTCTGTTTCCCGTAAAAAGTCCAAACTCATTCGTCTATTATACTTGAGACAACTCACAAGTAAACTGCAATGATTCGAAAAAAAAAGGGGACAGGCCCCTTTTTTGGGGACTGTCCTTTGGGATCAGGCCTTGTCGTCAAGAAATGTGACTTTTATCCCTTTTACTTCACTTGCTCCCTTAAGATAAGGCCTGTCCCCATACTCTCTTAAAAAGGGGCCTGTCCCCTTTTTTTTCGATTTAGAATTTTAAGGCCGTTGTACACGACTCGAAATAACCCAGTGTGAGACGAGAAAAATCATATAATTAGATGGATGAAGTTCCTCGTCTGATCGAAGAGGAATCAGATGATCTAGGTCTCAGAAAGGAAATCCCTTAATACGGACAGGTACTCAAAACGCTGGATCACATTCTCCACCAGTAAGAGAATTTTACAAAGACACTGTAATTGGTCTGGTCGAATTTGCCGAATTCGTTTCTTAAAAGATTATTATCCACACCGAAAAAGAAGACAGTTCCAGGCCTCAGTATCCAGCTGACCAGGAAGCTCCCATAAACCTCCTCATCATAATGGTTGTAATCCACAATCGCTCGCAGAGATAGGGTCTTGGAAAGCTGGTATGTGGTTCTTGTGCGCAGAACGTTGAAATCATAAACTTTCTCGCCACCTCTTTCTTCCCAGAAAAGCTGCTTCTGCAAACTCAATGACACTTGAAGTCTCTTATTCGGCTTCGCGGTCATATAGAGCACATAAGAGTTCCCCCATCCTTGAAAGGGGTCATCGGGATCATAATAAATACTGTCCCCCAATCCAACGTAAAATCCGAAAGGAAGCCATTTGATGAGGTTCGTCTCGGCCTCAATACTGAAGTTATTCAGGTTAAAATCGATCCCTTCATATCTTTCCAACTCATTCTCGAAGGATATGTTCATTATGCTGAATTCATTGAACCTGAGATGAAGGTTCGTTCGGACCCACTCATCAACTAGAGTGTGTCCGAAATATTCGTACCTCATCCCTCCCCTGAAACCCAACTGCACCTGGTTTAAGTACTTCTTCTCTGGGTAAAAATTGAAGTTTGTCCATGTCCCAAGAGTTTTGTAATCCGTCCGGTTGACAAAACCGGAGGAAGCTTCAAACTCCGGATGGATCGACATCCAGTACAATCCTCCGCTCCAGTATTTGGTAAAGTAGTAAAAATCAGCAAACAATGCGGGGACAATCCCCGTCTCCTCTTCACCAAACTTTGTCTTGGAGCCTATGGCCTGAAAGGATAAAAAGAAACGGTTATTGAACTTAAGCTGGCCGTCCACACCCAAAACCCGGTTGTACGAGCCGTCAATCTCTTTATCAGCCAGACAGAAACCCACGTAAGATTCTTTGAACACATCAGTTTTCATGCGGAAGATGTTGAAGACGGCATTATCATTTCCACCCGTTCCTCCGTTATGAACCTCCCACAGGCTTTCTGTGGGACTGGTGTCGTAGGCAGAGAGGAAGCCGTATGTGAAGCGGCCCACTTTACCCGTTAGCTTGGCTCCCCCGAGTGGATCGATGATTCTCCTTGTGTAGACCATCTCGATTTCGGGAAACCTGAAGATCTCCATTCCCTCCAGGAAAAACGGCCGCTTTTCAGGATAGTAGATGGCGAACCTCTGATTGATGTCTATCTGGGGCGCATCGGCTTCTATGTGACTGAAATCCGGATTCAATGTCAGGTCCATAGTTAAATCCGAGCTGATCCCCCATTTGAAGTTTGCTCCTGGTTGGACATCGATCCTATCCCCCTGGTTTTTGAGCGATGTGAAGATGGGCATCAACTCGAAGTTTTTTCCTTTTTCCACCTCTCCCTGGATATGCATTTCCACTTCCTGAGTGAGTAATCCAGGAATTGACCTCGAGATTAAAGGCCAGGATATAATCTCTCCATTGCGGGCAATATTTCTGGCTAAAAAGAATCCCCAGACTTTCTCCTCCTTGCCGGGAAAGCGAATACTCTTGAAGGGAATGGCCATCTCGACCGTGTATCCCTGTTCATCGATTTTCCCGTCCGAGAAAAAAACCGTATCCCAGCTCTCATCCATGATTTCGTTCCCGCCTTCTTCTGTCCGGATCAAATCCATCTGGACCCCCAAGGGATTGATGATGAACGAAAAAGCCCGGCGTTTTTCGTTAAAGGTATCCAGGAAGAGGGCTATCCAGTCATCATCCATGATGTTGTCGCGGTTGGTGATCGTCGCTCTTATTTTCTTCGGGTCCTTTTCAAAACACCGGAATGCGAGATACAGATTTTTCTTATCATAGCCCACATAAGCGATCGTTTTCTCTGAAGGCGTTCCCTTCTCCTTGGGCGTAAACTGAACGAAATCCTCAATCTTTAAAGCCTCCTGCTCCCAGAGCGGATTATCTAAAATCCCGTCGATCTTCGGCGACTGAGAGAGCTCGGGTATTTTTAAGGCCTCCTGCCCGGACGAAAAAGAGTGTTGATGAACCAAACCAATTGTTAATAAACCGACTAAGATGAACCCGCATCTATTTCTCATCGTCCCTGCCCTTCATATCAGGGTTTTTTCTCATCACTTTTTAACCGTTCTCTTACCATATATAAACGAATAACAAGGGGGAAAGGTTCACTCAAAAAGAGCCGCCCAGAGATAAATCAATCCTCACAAAAAAATCGTTCAAACAATCCTCAAGGATTGAATTGATTCAGGGAGATGGATTAGCAGTGAAAACTAGTCTTTCTCAGGGAAAAAAATTTCCCATTCGCCTGACTCAAAATGGATGATCTTTACTCTCTTTCCTTCCATCCTGCATTGAAAGATCTCGAGTTTTTTTCCTGTTGTCTGGTCGAGAACTCTCTTTCGAGAAACAATCTCCTCTATCTTGAACTCCCGGGTGCCGATGACGACAGCCCTGGGAACCTCTTTTCCCTTGTAGCCAGAATAGAACCGAAGCTCGAATCGAACTCCTTCATCATCTTTTCTGCGATGCAATTTTTGTCCTACCGAGAACTCCAGATTGACGTTTTATTATACGACACTTTACATCCTTTCTCTAATATACAAACCTCTCATTTCCACGGTTACTGAAACGATTTTGTAAATCCCTGAAGCGACCTTTCATGTTTGGCCTTCTTTCTGTTGCCAAATCAACAAAAGAAAATTATAATTCTTGCCTCAGGGGACGTTCCCCAAGGTACCACCTCTTCTTTTAAAGTAAGAACTGAAAGGGACAGTCCCAATACAAGAGGTGGTACCTTGGGGAACGTCCCCATATACCATATAGGAGATCAAGGAATGAAAAAATCTCATTTAAAAAAATCCTTTTTTGTCGTCTCATTCATCTTATGTGTAATTCTCATCTTCTGTTTTAACGGATGCAAAGTCTCCTATCAGCCCCCTGAGCGATTCTTCGACACCGCTGAACCGACTTCTGAAGAAGTAAGGCTAACTATTCTCTATCCCTCCATGGGCACTATAAGGGCTATAACCGAGCTTCGTGAACAGGGATTAATCACTATCGAAAACTTGACCGTCATCGGAGTCTACCACGAGAACGAACGGACCGATTACCAGAGATCGATCGAATATGTTGGAGAAAATGACCTCAGATGGTTCAAGTTTCATAAAATCTCGGGCGAGCTCAACAAAGACACTCTCTTCCAGAAGAACACCTGCAGTGGTGAATTCGAGATGATTTTCAATAAATCAGACGGGGTCATCTTTTTCGGTGGAGCGGATATCCCTC
>JGI2172J19969_10001733_pt1 | contig 9928 bp, 9 predicted proteins | sample DeeMarSWOR230_32_FD_19969 | JGI IMG/M metagenome (IMG submission 19969)
CAATGGCCGGCTACCATCTTGACATCTATTCTGATATTATACGAATGGGGAACGATCTTATAGGTTTTGAAGAATTCGAGGAATCAACTGACAACGATTGGCATGTCTGGAAAGTAACTATCGATCAAAATGTTGGAGAAGTGAAAGTCTATAAAGACAGCTTTCTTTTGACAACATTTACAAGAATAGATTGGAGAACTGATTTGACACCGAGATTTGTGACAGGATGTAAAAGAGACTCAACATGTGAAGTCCATTGGGACTATCACTACATAACCAGCGGAATACTTCCATAGAACTTCTCTCTTCCTAGCGCGCTACCATAGACGAGAAGAAAACCAAAAATGAAGCTAGACTAAACAGAATGGTCTTACTAGGTGTTCATCCTATAAAACACGAAACAGCCTAGGTTAATAGTAGAAAAAAGGAGTCTGCGGGAAACTTCTCCACAATACAAGGAATCTATGTAGTTTATTGTATTGCNATTATTTTCTCTTCAAATACAGCGCCCGCTGACAATCTCAGAAAGCACTGAAATGACTGAATAGACTTGGAGACGTTGAAAGTAAAATATTCTGCCATAAAAAATGGTGGTCTTCCAAACCGTATACTTTTCAAAATCTCTTAAAGATGTACTAAAGCAAAAAGATTAGAGGGATTAAAGTACATGCTAAGAAGCATGTCATTGCTTCACAGAAGCATATTGTGCGCGCTCTTGGTGTAGGCAGAGAAGCATCATAAGCTTGTCTTTTATCTCGGTAATTTGGTTTCAGAGAAGTGCTGAGTGACTTGGACATCTTCTGATATGACCGTTGTAGGTGGTGGCATTTCATTCAGTTTCTTGATTCGTTTGCTGACTGTTGTGTATAGTTCGATCTTGAAGTCAAAAGTGCCGGGATTGATATCGTTGATTCTTTCGGCTAGTTTTGAATCTCCTATGATTTCTCTAATCCATTTTCCAAAATCTTTCCGTCTCAAATGAAAAATTAGAGATGTTGACGGAACCGTATTTATCTTCTCACGAAAATCAACTAAGCTTCTTGCCATATGTCCAGTAGATTTTCCTATTCCTTCGTAGAAATAGAAAGCTTCATCAATGGACACTGTTCTTAATATCTTCTTAATCTCTGATTGTGTAAGTTTTACTTCACTGTCTTTTGCATATGATTCTTGCTCTTTCTTTTTGAATGAGAACATTTTTGACCGATTGGATTTAGATTCTAATATAAATATACTTTATGAATCTTCAATTCACATATGCATTCTAAGTATCTTATATAACCTTCATACAAACACCTTATGCAGTTCGCATCTTCGCGGGCGCGTTTTATTTAATGTAAAGAACCAGAAATTTTGAGAAACAAATCTAATTCTTCTATCTTCTCTTGTTGAAGATGATTCTTTGTGTATGGGAAAGTACGTGAAATAGATTGTCATGTTTGTTTTGTGATTGATAAGTCAGCTGTGAACTCAAATTTTTCTGTTGTTTTGGCGCCTTCTTTTGGTTTGAAAACTATCCTCTCTGGCACGCCATCTTTTATGTATGTTATGTAACACACGTCTTTTCCCAAACCATAACGTTCCAAATCTCCAATGGAGTTCTTAATTTTCTCCAATTTGTCAATTTTGTGTCTCATTTCTTCAATCGCTTCGAAAAGGATCTCTGCCTCGCCAAAATCGTCAGAGCAAAGCATCAAATCCTTAAATTGAATCCATTCTGTTGAAGATCCAGATTTCTTTTTGTCTTCTTTTATGCGGCCAGTCTTCAGTGCCTTCTGTAATTTAGTAGCCTTGTTCATCCACTCTTGATTCTTGGAAGATTTGGGATTCCGAAGGAGAGTACCTAACCATTGACTGTAATCCTCCAATAACGTGCTAAACTGGTTTATCTCTTCTTCTACACTTTCACGAATCTCCTTAATCGAATAAAACGTTCGAATCTCTGTCAGAAACTCGTTCAAACTATGCACCATCCAGTTAGCTGTTCCTTCCTTCAGCTTTTGTAGTAGGCTCTGTACTTTGTCCTTTCTCGCCTATTACAGTCTTTGCGACATTCTTTAGCTCTCTCTTTAATCTCTTGAAGAAGCCGATTCTTTTGCTTACTTTCTTCCTATAATGCACCACGACTTCAGCAAGCTTAGGTACCACAATCCATAAGACATCCATAACAACATTAGGTGGGTATTCTGCTAAGAAAGCCGAGCGCACTTTGCCGTTTTCAGAGACAAGCATCAAGTTGCCCTTCTCATTCAAGATTACCCTCTTGACTTCTTTTTTGACTGGAACATTCTGTGGAGGAATACTGATTGAAACATTAATTTTCTGCATTATCTGTTTGATTGAGACGGAGAGTTCATTCATTAATCTATTCTCTTCTATCAAAGACTCCCTTAACTGTGAAGTTTCTTCACTTATACTTTTCAGAAGTTCCTGAAGTTCTTGTTCAACCTCGATCTTAGATTCTTCCATCCTCTTTTCAACTGAAACTTCACTGTTTTTCTTTAGCAACTGAACCGGATGGAGAAATCTTGTTTCTTCAACTTCCTTTTGGCTTCTTTCTTCTTCTAGTGATGACTCCGTATTTTGTCTAGGTTTTGCGTCCATCTTCTCCATAAAGACATCTTCCGAATTATTCTGTGGTAATGTTTGTAGTTTAATCGATTATTGAAAGATAATTAGAGTTAGTATGTGACTTATTGTTACGCACTAATGAAGTGTTAAGTGCCATACTGTAGCTTATGTGGTTTTATGATCAGAAAAGCCATAATCAGATACAGAAGTGTTCCGAAAGACTGCCCTATCCATTCTGGAGCATACCATAACCAGCTTGTTCCTCCACTGAAATGTGAGCCAGCAACAAACCATGCAAACATAATATCAACTAAAACTTCTATGAACACAGCTATTCTGGGTGGAAATCTGATAATATGCGAGTCCAAGCTCAAAGTCATATAAATCGGTAAGTTAGCCATAAAGACAAACAGCGTCAATCCCAATGGAACACCAAGAATCTCCATGAAGCCCCTAGCATACAAATTAGCTTCTTCATACGTGAATTGGCAAGAAATAAGGGTTATGAAATAGTCAAAAAATATGAAAGCAAAAACCAATAAGATTCTTTTGAACCAATGATTGTTGTTAGGAAAGAAGAAACATTTTAAACCAAACGCTACACCTAGTTTCTTCTCCATTTCTCCTTCCTCCGTTTGCATCTTCAATTCGCAATTATTGCTTATGATTTACAACTTTGCTGCTTTAAGTCTTAGGGTCTGTATTTGTGATTCATATTTAGAATTCAGAAGAATAAAATAGAGCCGTAACTAGAATCGGGTTCTGCTTCAGAATCAGAATAAAGGAGTAAGGTTGTAAGAAGGATTTAACAATGGAATTATCACTTGAAAAACCTGAGAACATCGTGAAACTTTATGATGAGAACAGTGGATTATGGAAGTTTGTAAAGATAGATAAAGGACCAGCTAAATATTCAAAGATTATCGAAAAAACTTTCCGCAGACTTGGCTTGTCAAAAAATGAAGTGAAAGTTTTTATCTACCTTGCACGAACAGGCGAGCATAAGGCAAGCGAAGTCTCCGAAGCTTTGTCCCTTCACAGAACCGAAACATACAGGATTTTACGTGATCTAGAGAAAAAAGGATTAGTATTATCTGTTTTTGAGAAGCCTCTGAAGTTTATTGCTGCCCCTTTCGAAAAGGCTCTAGATGTGCTGATAGATGCCAAAAAGATGAGGATTAATCTACTGGAAAAGAAGAAAGAAGGTTTAGTTAACCTTTGGCTCTCTCTCCCTCAACCAGAAACTGAACATAAGAGAAAGGAAGTATTCCAAATACTGGAGGGTGAGGAGCAAATCAGCCTGAAAGCTGAAGAGATACTGAACAACGTTAAAAATGAGGTTCTCATATTTGTATCAGAAGATGACATGGCAAATTTCTATCATTCTGGTGTTTTGGACAAACTTGAAGAAATAGCGAAGAAAAACGTAAAGGTTCAACTATTGACCAATTACTCTCCCAAGACCTGTTTTTTCATAGGAAAAATGAAACTTGAGAAAGCTAAGTATTCGCTTCCAGAGATTAATGATGAATTGCCGACTTACATATTAATGGACAACGAGCGACTGCTTTTGCTGATTAGAAAGGACAATGTGAAGAAAAAGGTGGCAGCTTTGTATACAAACTATATTGCTTTCATAAAAGCTTTGAAAGCGCTTTTCCTTGAGTTGTGGAGTGATAATGCTTAGGTTGTTTTCCCTTCAACTCTGAATCTAATTTCTTTCCATATGGCATCTACTAATGCCCTCGCCTCCCTGTCAACTGCCATCAGCAAGGCCAAGTAAATAATCCCGCCTACTGCTGTTACAATCAAAGTCAAGTATATTCTTGTTGGACGTGGAATTACAAGTAAAGAAGCTGCCATAACCACAGAAGCAAAAAGGTACTTCCCAATACTCTTCCATGGAATATTTATGGCGACCATTTTCCGTACAATGATATATAATATGAAGAACATTGCTAAACGGGCTGATGTGTTAATTATGCTTACATAGATTGCAGCTTGCAAAGGCTGGTGTTGTGCATAGTTTGTCAAGACCAGAAATGCTACAGGTAGGGTTATTATCGAATGGATATATGGTAAGGAGAACGCGATGAAAAGTCGACTTTTGACCAGTTCTCTAAACGATATTCTTGCCTTCTCGTCGATTTCCTCAACTCCGTAGAGTATCGAGCTGAAAAGCGTAGATATCGTCGTTACAAATGCATTTATTGCCAGCACTATTAGGACAGGTGATGCTTCTCTGTATACGTCTTTCATAATTGTAATATAAGAATCGGCTAGAACTATCACTCCAGCTGTCATGGGAATGGCGAACATTAAAACCATTTTTAGCGAAGTAGTTATGTCTTCAGGTTTTTTTTCAGCTATAAGTTTTGGATATAATGCGATAGCTAAAAATGATGAATATCCAATTACATTTGCAACTTGTCTTTCGATTCCGTACATGGCGCCTCTAGCTCCTTCTCCGCCATAAGCAAAAAGCATTATGAATACAAAGTTTGCTAATTGATTACCCACGACATTGTAGATGTTAGCGACAGAACCTTTGAGCCACTCTTTCACGTATTGCCATTGGAATTGTTTTCTCAGTTCTGTTGCAAGTAGTTTAAAGTAGTAAACCATTTGGATGATGAAGGCTATTGTGAGACTTAGCAGAGCTCCAAGAAGAGGCTGCTGAAACTGAACAATGAGTAGATAACCCAGAACAACTTTACATCCTTCTGCAATAAGCAGTCCGTAGCCGATTGTTTGAGGAGCTCTAGCTTTCAGACACGCCTGTAAAGCATTGATGGAGTAAAGCTCCACTATCTGTATCGAAACCATGAAATATAAGAAAACATGTTCTTGGCTGATTTGGAGAAGGGATGTTATTAAGGGAACGAGTGGAATGTAGATAAGTGTAGCCACTACTGCCATCATCAGGTTTGCTAGGATTCCTGTTTTAGCTGCTCCCTCCTTATCTCTTGCAACAAATCGCAGAGTCCAAAATGGAAGGGCTGCAGCGAGGAGTGTAAAATATGCTAGCACATCATTCAAATTATACCAAAGGTCCAATTCTGATTGTGTAGTTGCACGCACTATCATCAGTTGAAAGATTAGTCCTGACGCGACACTGAGCATCTTTGTCGCAAAATTTACAAATCCAGAGTATTGTAGTCTTATCTCTTTTTTAGCCAAGCATCCACCTTTCAGAAGTGCTAACGATATTGTTTGGGGGCGCATATAATTTTATTCTGGTTGGATTGTGTTATGCTGAGCGTTACTAGATAGGTTTTGCGGATGTTTGGAGTTATAGAAAAATGTATGCAGCTATATGTACGTAGAATTTACTTGNAGCATCATAATGATAAAAATTGGATGAAGAAACCGACACAAGTTGAAACTGCTATAAAGAATGAGATTATCATAACAATCTGACGCTCGCTTAAGGGGCGATGATAAGTGATAAGTGTNACCAAACTTCTTTTATGATTTGAATATATTTTTTCTCCATCAAAGATAGCAGACGCTTTAGTTTTGAAGAGGAAAAAGGTTGAAAGAATTAATGAAGAGTTAAGAATATATGGCAAAAGTGAGATCAACAGACCAGATTTCAAATCTGAAATAATAGCAAAAGCAGCTAATGTCATTCCAATGGCAAAAGATCCTGTGTTGCCAACAAAGATTTTACCTTGGAAATTGAAAAAAGCCAGGGACAGCCAAACGACTAATGGAGCGTATAATAGAATTGCCTTTGACCCTGAAATAGTCATCATTCCAATTACGACTATCGCTGGGCAGATTGTCTCTAAACCGTTCAATCCTCCGAGCTGGTTTACAGTATTAGTGGTTACAGTTATGATCAGTGGGATAACTATGAAATAGTAGTAGACGCCGAAATCTATGGCCCCAACGATTGGTATTGCTATGGAGGTTCGAGGTTCGAGTTGAGTGGCTAATGCAATGAGCGGTATCGCAGCTATTAGTGGAAAGAAGGCTTTGTAACGCCACTTCAAATCCATCCAATCATCAAGCAAACCCATAAAACCACCGAATATTATGCAGACAGCCAACGTTAAAGCTGAAGAACTATTGTTAGGGTTTTCAATTCCTACTGTTTTGAACCAGTATAATAAGAAAAGATAGGTAGCGCTGACTAGAACATAGATTACACCTAGACCATTTGGAACTCTAGGTTTGTTTGGCTTGTGATGATCAGGAACTTTTGGAAACAAGTTTTCTCTCCTTTAAGAGCGCGCGCGCTCCGGGTAATCACTGTAGTATCCATCCCAGTCTATTTTGTAGAGGCATATCATTGGGACGAGGTTACCATAATCTCCTGCTTCATCTGGGGAGATGTCCAGCCCAGAGAAATACGCTTTCTCGAAATATTTGGGTCTAATGTCTTCAATGGTGAAATTAATAGCACTCCAATATCCTTGTTGAAGATCATATGCTCCATTTTCTTGGCACCAAAGCTGTTTTCCCCAAGCCATTAACTTGTAAATAGTNGAGTTCATNCCCAGAACATTCCATTCCCATCTGTTCGTTGATGAATTATAATTTCCGAATGAAGTTTCGTTAGTCCATGACAATTGTCGGTCGATAAAGCCGTCGTTTATGAATCGTTCACGTGCTGTACCAGAGATTCGTGCCATCCACATCCATTTTCCTTCATCACCGTAGCCAGCCCAGTATGCATAAATCTGTCCTTCGGACTCTCCTACGGCGAAAGTTGTATATACAAGGACGTATTCTGCATCGTATTTCTCTAGCATCTTTATTGATTGTGTTTCGTTAGCCATGAAACTGAAGCCGATGTTTTGTATTTGAGTAGTGTTTATTGTAGCGTTGTCGGCAAGCGATGTTACATTTCCCATGATTGTTAACCAATACCCGTAGTCCCACCAGCTGGAGACAACAGTGGTTGCTTCAAGATTGTTCTTTGTCCACTGTAACATATCTAACCATTCTCGCACAGGTTCTTGGGGTGCGATAGGAAGACTACTAGCGGTAATTGTAACTGGAGCCCACGCTTGACTATACACTTTAGGCATTGGAAAGGCAAAGTGCGTCATCAGAATGAGAAAGATCAGAAACACAGCCGTGCCGCTGAATTCTTTTCCAACATACTGTAACCCATACTTTCCCTTGGCGCTAGTTCTCGGCGGTTCCCTTAATAAAGTGTTGAACGGTTTTAAGATTCTTGTTGTCCCATATGCTGCCAAAAGGCTAAATATTGGTGCCATTAGTACAAGTAATCTCACCATAGAACANGCGAAGTAAAGCGAAGTCACTCCTAAAATTAACAGAAACAAGTTTTTGTCGTTGAAATTTCTTAACATGAAGTAAAANCTGGCCATAAAGAAGATAATCATTATACCAAACTCGTAATAGATGGATCCCCACGAGGAAATTCTATGCTCAGCCACAGATTCTATGAGAGGAGATCCACCTCGCAAAACAGGATTTATTACGGAAAGAAACTTTCCAGCTATTCCGCGCATGTAGCCTAATTGCCAAATTACGCTGAAAGCAAGTATCAGTATTGTCAGAAGAGCAATAATGGAAATAGCCTTCCACTTTGTCGAGGTTAAAACCCTAGAAACCTCACTGAGACAAAGTAGCAAAAATACTCCTGCAACCGGCAAAATGACGCTTGTAGTTAGATAAGTAGAAGTGAGTTTCGGAACATTTATCGCAATAAATAATCCTAATCCGAAAGTCAGACTATATGATAAAAGCAAGCGTTGTGAATATCTCTTAAGCAAAATCAACAGAAAAGTGAAGAGTAATACAACACCGATGGGGTAATATGCAGCGCCCCATCCCGAACAGAAATATCCTAAGGCTATCCCGGATGCGAGTGAATATTTTACAGTCGAATCTAGTGGTCGATTTTTCTCAGTTGATCGCAGAAATAGCAGTGAAAACAATACAAGAGCCACTATTCCTATTGTCTCATCATCAAAGAATCCAAGAGAAGTTCTTTGAAGATAGGATGGACTTAAGGCGAGAAAGAGAGATGCAAACAATCCGACAGGTCTTCCCCCTATGTCCTTACCCAGAAAGTAAATCACCAAACTGGCAAACATGCCCATGATGGCTGGAAAGATTGAGCAGAAATCCATCAGAGGAATGTTTACGCCTAAAGCTGAGATTAAACTATATAGAACTGCCGTTGTCAGCGGTAATCCTACAAATCCTCTGTCCGCCATATTTATTCCATCAGGATACCATCTCTGTGGATCCCACCATTGATCAGACCAAGCCAATGGAATGATTCCTTTCTTCAATATGTTTTCAGTGAACCTGTACTGGAAATATGGATCGAACTCAGAAAGGTGCAGTGAACCTGTTTGTATTTCCCAACGTATCGGAAATAATCGTATTGCAAAAGCCGTAAAGAGTATGAGCAACAGAGCTGAAACCGTTAACAGGGAACTGTGATCTACCTTTGGTTGCAGCTTCTTCAATTTCTTAACGCCGTCAGCAACGTGTTCCTTTGACAATAAATCTTTGAAGCCCATTCACAGATCATCTCTTAATATCAGATTATTGGCGTGTTCTATTTCGTTTACGGTTAATTAAAGTTTTTCAAATGATTCTTATAATTTTCGGAATAGTATAGGTTCGTTGTTTGAAGCACACACTATATGTATGACAAGATTGCTTTGCAAGCTTCTGTAATAGGCATGTCCAAAAATGTTTCGTGTCTGATGAAGCTTTGGTATATTTAGATCCTGTACAAATTGGATAATATAGACGTATAAGAAAATTTATGTGGTGATTAGTCAACTAGAAACACTGGATAAGGATAAGATGAGAAATGAGTACAAAAAGAGTTGCCAAAAAGGAGAAAACCCAAGCCATTTCCATTCCAATGCAGTTGTTTAAAAGAATTGAAAGGATAACCAAAGAAACTGATTTCGAGTCAGTGTCGAGCTATGTTACATATGTCTTGGAGGAAATCTTAGCTGAAAGCGAAGAAGAAAAGTCTTTCACAAAAGCGGATGAAAAAAGGATAAAAGAGCGCTTGAGAGCTTTGGGATACATCGAATAGAAGTTTGAAACACTCGTTGATGGCAGAAAACTCATTAGAAGAGCTATTGGTAGAAGGAGAATATTCACACGTGTGCTAGCTTGTGTATATCTTCAGGATATATATGCCAGATTCCTGATGTTCTCTCATTTGTCTTTCGGGTTTCTTAAGCTCTCTTCAAGATGTTCACTTTATTAGTTAGCTCTATACGCGAAAATGCCCTTTGAAAGTATTGTTGTAGATTATCGGTTATAGTATCTGCTGGTATTTCTTTCCTTTGAAAATTCCTTGTGCGATCACTTTGTCTGACTGACTTTTTCTCAATAGACTCTT